>TARA_R110000868_G_scaffold125077_2_pt1 | contig 152409 bp, 131 predicted proteins | sample TARA_R110000868 | Tara Oceans TARA_R110000868 (sample SAMEA4397489) | marine metagenome | biome: Polar Biome; feature: [SRF] surface water layer (ENVO:00010504); material: water (ENVO:00002006), including particulate matter (ENVO:01000060) such as... | depth 5 m
ACCAAATCCATTTGTTGCTGATGAGCACTATGCATCTATATTCCAAGAGTCTCAACGCGTAGTCAAAAAAGCTAGCTCTCATGATCCATACTAACCCCTTATCATTTAACTCATACCTGCCTTCTCAATTTAGCGTAAGAGCCTGCAAGCTTATGGTTGTGTCAGTAGTAGGTTCTACCGCTATCAGGGCCGAGATTTGCCTTGGGAATTTTACCACCAATAGCTAGAGTCACTTCATTGGCCGCTTGTTTTACCCGTGGCCCAAATTCGGCAACGCTCTGTTCTGAAAAGCGATTCGCCGGTCCGGATACAGAAATTCCTGCGATGGCTTCGCCATAATTATTATAAATATTGGAGGCAACACAACGCATGCCTAGGTAACGCTCTTCGTTATCAAAAGACCAGCCCCTACTGCCGGTGAGGGCGAGATCGGCAAACAGAGACTCTGGTTCAGCTAGCGTGTTGTCAGTATATTGCGGCAGTCCTTTTAGGCTGATAATACGGCTAACTTCTCTTTTACTCATATCCGCGAGTAGCGCTTTACCAATACCTGAAGAGTGCATAAGGCCACGTGTGCCCGGGCGGAAAAAAGCGCGTATGGGGTTGTGGGTTTCTATCTGGCTGACAAAGACCACATCACCTTCATCGGCGATTCCTAGATTGGCGGTTTCGCCAGTTTCTTCCATTAAGTTCCGCATGGTTTTGCGAGCGGCTTCAATTAAATTGGTTCTTTCCAAATAGGCACTGCCAATACGGAAGGCCTCTATGCCTATCAACCACTCCTGATTACTTTCGTCAAATTCAACAAAGCCGTGTTTATCCAGGGTGCTTAAGACTCGGTGGGTGGTGGAGGCGGGCATGTTATTTCTAAGGGCTAGGTCAGTGAGCGTGGCATTGCCCGCTTGGGCTAAATCGCGCAATAACCCCAAGCCTCTATCTAGCGCTTGAATGGTGTTGGGCTCGGTCTGGGCGGGGGCCGATCTTGGGCGACCACGGGGCCGTTTGGGGTTGTTATTGCTCATATTCATCTCTCCGTCAGCTATTAAGCCGCTACCAATGCCAGAAAATCAGGCTATTTGGCAAAATATTTTTGCCTTAAAATCATTAAATTTTGCTTTTGGAAAACATTTAATCGTTTAAAAACAATTGTTTATGTAATTAATTTAATAAATGAAAAACATTTTCAGAAAAATTGAAAAATATTATAGCTGCTTTATATTGGATAAACAAATACTTAACACGAGTGTCAACTTATGTCTGCTCAGAACCCTATATTTATACCAGGACCCACCAACATACCCGATAGGCTACGTCATGCGATGAATACTCAGACGCTGGATCACCGTGCCCCGGATTTCATTGATCTGCTTGCCCCTTTAATCGTCGACTTGAAAAAGGTGTTCAAAACGGAAAGTGGTACCGTTTTAACCTTTCCAGGCAGTGGTACCGGCGGCTGGGAAGCGTCTATCACTAATACGCTGTCGCCGGGTGACAAGGTACTAGTTGCACGCTACGGCATGTTTTCTCACCGCTGGATAGATATGTGCCAACGGCATGGCTTAGAGGTTGAAGTGATTGATTGTGCTTGGGGCACAGGTGCTCCGGCAGAGCTATTTAAGGAGAGGTTAGCGGCAGATACTAATCATGAAATTAAAGCGCTGCTGGTTACCCACAATGAAACCGCAACAGGTGTGCGCAGTGACATCAAAGCCGTACGGGAAGCCCTCGATACATCCAATCACCCCGCGCTATTCTATGTGGATTGTGTGAGCTCATTAGCTTCTATGGATTTTCGTATGGATGAGTGGGGCGTTGATCTTGCGGTATCCGGCTCGCAAAAGGGTTTTATGCTGGCAACGGGTATGGCCATTGTGGGGGTTAGCCAAAAAGCCCTGCAAGCAATGGAATCAGCTCGATGCCCACGGTGCTACTTTGATTTTCGTGATATGCAGCAAACCAATAAAAGTGGTGGCTACCCTTATACGCCACCGTTGCAGCTGCTCTACGGCTTACGTGAAAGTTTGGACATGTTATTGGCTGAGGGCTTGGACAATGTTTTTTCCCGTCACTATCGTATTGCCGAAGGCGTGCGGCAAGCAATAAGTGCTTGGGGTTTAACACTCTGTGCGAAAACCCCATCGCTTTATTCCGATACCGTAAGCGCTATTTATGTGCCAGAAGGCTTTAACAGCAATGAGCTAACTGATCATGCCTATAAACATTATCAAGTCTCTTTTGGTGTGGGCTTGGGTGAGATGGCAGGTAAGGCTTTTCGCATAGGTCACTTAGGTTCGTTAACGGATGTTATGGCGCTGTCGGGTATAGCAACCCTAGAAATGGCAATGAAAGATTTAGGTTTCCCCATAACGCTGGGGGTAGGCGTGGCTGCGGCGCAGGATTATTACCGTAAGTCACTACGTATAGAACAAACTATTGCTGCCTGATAGTAAAGAGTAAAACTCATGATAAAAGTAAAATCTACGCTTGAAAAAGATACAGCTGACGACGAACCGCAGCTGAGAATACCGACCTATAACGATGTGTTAATAGCTCATGAGCGAATTGCGACCTATATACACCGCACACCGGTATTGACATCCAGTTATTTAAATCAGTTAACCGGAGCAGAATTATTTTTCAAATGTGAAAATTTCCAAAAAGCGGCGGCCTTTAAAGTTCGCGGAGCCTCCAATGCGGTATTTGGTTTGTCCGATGAAATAGCGCCAAAAGGCGTAGCGACACACTCATCAGGTAACCATGCTTTATCCCTAGCTTATGCCGCGGGTCAGCGCGGTATCCCTGTTACCGTGGTTATGCCTCGTACCGCACCGCAAGCTAAAAAAGATGCGGTAATCGGCTACGGCGGCACAATTGTTGAGTGCGAGCCATCAACCAGTTCTCGTGAAGCGGTATTTGCTGAAGTGGTGGCTGAATTGGCTGCGGACTTTGTTCATCCCTATAACGACCCCCGTGTTATCGCAGGCCAAGCCACTTGCTCTAAAGAATTAGTGGAGCAAGTAGACGACTTGGATATTGTTATCGCCCCCATAGGTGGTGGTGGCATGATTTCAGGTACTTGTTTAACGCTGTCGAATATTGCTGTCAACGTGAAGATTTACGCGGCTGAACCTTTAAATGCGGATGATGCGGCACGCTCATTAAAAGCCGGGCGTATCATCGCAGACGACGCTCCTAACACCATTGCTGATGGCCTTAAAGTGCCCTTAAAAGGCTTGACCTGGCACTTTGTTAAAAACCATGTGACCGATATTTTAACAGCCAGCGAAGAAGAAATTATTGCTGCCATGAAGTTGGTTTGGGAGCGCATGAAAATTGTTATAGAGCCTAGTAGCGCTGTTCCGCTGGCCACTATTTTGAAGAACCCTGAAATATTTAAAGGGAAACGTGTGGGTGTAATTATCACCGGAGGTAATGTTGATTTAGATAAACTGCCGTGGATGAAATTGTAACAGTATCTTTTAAATTCATTTTTTAAAAATTATAACGATGTGTGATTTTTTGGAGAGTTAAAATGACAATGTATAACGACCTAGAAGTAGGCTACGATATTCCAGCTGCGCCGGGCATGAACGAGGCCGATATCCAAACACCTTGTTTGGTCGTCGACCTAGATGCGCTAGAGCGCAATGTGGTTAAGATGGGCAACTATGCAAAAATGATGGGTGTTCGTCACCGTGTTCACGGCAAGATGCATAAGTCAGTGGACATCGCTTTGCTGCAAGAAAAGCTAGGGGCAAGCTGTGGTGTTTGTTGTCAAAAAGTATCTGAGGCCGAAGTGTTTGCCCGTGGTGGCATTAAAGATGTTTTAGTCTCTAATCAAGTACGTGACCCTGCCAAAATTGATCGCTTGGCTAGGCTGCCAAAGCTGGGTGCTCGTACTATTGTTTGTGTCGATGATATTGCCAATGTTGCCGAACTGGCAGCCGCTGTTAACAAGCACGACACCCAAATTGAGTGTCTTATAGAAATTGATTGTGGCGCGGGTCGCTGCGGTGTGGCAGAAGGTCAGCCGGTTGTTGATATCGCTAAAGCCATTGCCGCCACACCAGGCTTGAAGTTTGCAGGTATACAAGCGTATCAAGGTGCTATGCAGCACATGGTTAGCTACAGCGAGCGCAAAGAGAAGATAGACATAGCCATAGGCATGGTTGCTCGCACCATAGATATGCTTAAAGCCGAAGGGCTAGAGTGTGACATTGTCGGTGGCGGCGGAACAGGCTCCTATTACTTCGAAGGTAACTCTGGTGTGTTCAATGAACTACAGTGTGGCTCTTATGCCTTTATGGATGCTGATTATCAGCGTATACACGATGAAGGCGGCAATAAGATCTCTGAGTTCGAAAACGCCTTGTTTATTTTGACGTCAGTAATGAGTCATTCGAAAGAAGATAAAGCGATTTGTGATGCCGGCCTTAAAGCACAATCGGTGGATAGTGGTTTGCCGTATATATTTGGCCGTGACGATGTTGAATATATTAAATGTTCTGATGAGCACGGTGTCATTATGGATCCAAACGGTGCATTAAAAGTTAACGAAAAGCTGAAATTGGTTCCTGGCCATTGTGACCCAACCTGTAACGTGCATGATTATTACGTAGGGGTACGTAACGGCAAAGTTGAAACGCTATGGCCCGTATCGGCACGTGGTAAAGCGTACTAAGAGTACATTCTGAAGTATAAAAATGGATGGTGACATGATTATTGTAACAGAAGCAATGTGCGAGAAAATCATCAGTCGATCTGATGCTTTTAAATCGGTGGAGTCGGTGTTTTCTGCTATGGCCAGGGGCGATGCTTGGAACTTCCCGGTAGTACGTGAGGCTATAGGCTATGCTGATGCACTCTATGGTTTTAAGTCGGGGTTTGATCGTGCAGGTTTATCGCTGGGGGTTAAGTCAGGGGGCTATTGGCCTGGCAATATGAAAAAAGGCTTAACCAACCACCAGTCGACTATCTTTTTATTTGACCCCGATACCGGTCAGTTAAAAGCCTTGGTGGGAGGTAATTATTTAACCGCAATCCGTACCGCCGCCTCTAGTTCGGTTTCCATTGCCCATCTTGCCCGCAAAGACTCCAGCGTATTAGGGATGGTGGGTGCGGGTCATCAGTCGACGTTTCAACTGCAAGCGGCTTTAGAGCAGCGCGCATTTAAAAAAGTTGTGGCATGGGACATACACATGGATAATGTGTCTAGGTTACGTGATATTGCAGAAAAAAATGAAGTGGAGTTTCAAGCAGTAGATCGTGAACAACTAGGTGAGCAAGCTGACGTTATTATCACTATCACTTCAGCCCATGAGCCGCTGTTGATGAAAGAGTGGATCAAACCCGGCACCCATATTGCGTGTATGGGTACCGATACTAAGGGTAAGCAAGAGCTAGACCCTGAGTTAGTCGCATCGGCTAGCGTATTTACCGATGAAATTGCACAGTCCATTAGTATTGGTGAAGCACAGCATGCTGTGGCTGCGGGCTTGATTACGGCAGCCGATATTACCGCTATTGGTGATGTGATTAATGCTGTGCATCAGGGCCGTAGCAGCGATAAGGAGATAACCCTGTTTGATGGTACTGGCGTTGGCCTGCAAGATATAGCGGTTGCGTCTGTTGCCGCGACATTAGCTGAAGAGCGAGGTTTGGCTGAAAAAGTTGAATTATAAGTGTTTGTTATAGCGATATAACAGCTATATTTATAGCTGAAAAATAGTTTTCTTCCGAGGGTATACTCAGGAGAAAACTTTTTTGTTTCTGGTGTTATCTATTTTTAAATATTGATGGAGTAGTTAAATATGACAATTGAACGTCAAGATATGAATACGCGCATGAGTAAAATCGTTAAGCATAACGGCACCGTCTATTTGGCAGGGCAATTATGTAAGCCTGAGGATGAGTCTTTGGACTTGTCAGGTCAAACCCAGTCTATGCTTGATAAAGTAGACGGTTTATTAATCAAAGCCGGTTCTGACCGTAATCACATACTGTCAGCAGCCATATTCGTAAGCGATATGAGTAAGGTTAACGACATGAACGCGGTTTATGATGCCTGGGTTCCGCAAGGTCACTGCCCAGTACGTTACTGCGTAGAGGCACAATTTGCGCGCAAAGAGTTATTAGTGGAAATCTCTATCGTAGCCGCTGAGATAGAATAATATCAGCCATTGATTGGCTAGGTGTGGGCTTGCTTTACCGAGTGATAGTGAAAGTCAGGTTCACGCCTATAGCCATTTTTATATACCTTAGTATGGAGTAAGGTCAAAAATTATCACCTGTCGATCTTTCTCATCGCTGGCATCATGTGTTATGTACAGAAATAATAGCTAAGCTAACTATTATTGCGGATGCGTAGCCTATCCCAGTATCTTCAATTCACTCGATCAAACGACCTCTAAGAGTAGGGGGTTGGCAAGAATAATTACTATAACTTCCCGTCTTAATGTTGTTGGCTGCGGCTTGGTCTACAGGCTTTAGTACGTCGTGATGTCTGTTATCCATCCTTCCTTTTTTATAGCTTATAAGTACTGAGAGTAATGCCAAGTCTATAATTATCGGTTCCAATCTTGATAACATCCATGATAGATTTCGAGTTGTCGCTACGGTAGTGGTTTCCTTGCTATGCTTACTAACTACCATGGTCGTTAATTTATCAATGGTTTTACTCTATGTCTGATGAAAATATCGAAAATCCTGCTGACCGTAGAAGGTATACCCGTTATGAGGCTACTCAGAAAGCTGAGGTTTTTTTCGATCCAGAGCGTAAGTTAATAGCCGATATAATTGACCTTTCCTATGAGGGTGTCTGTATTGAGGCTGCTAGTAATGCGTTTGAGCATATGTTGCCCGCTATGGATAGTTCTGGCGGCTATGACAAGGTACCTCTGAGGTTATGCTTTGATGTAATAAAGGGAAATTATCGCGGCCTCATTCAATTGCTGGTCAGCACTGTATACCTTAAATCGATAAGCGATGATAAAAGTCAAATGGGGCTTGATATCATTGATGTTGAGGATGGAATACTAGAATTATCAGACTATATTAGCCAGCTTGAAGATGGGCTGTTGCTTGATGTAAAACCTATGGGTTAATAATGCATTAAATAAAAAAACCTCGCCATTTTCATGGCGAGGTTTTTTTTGCGCTAGAAAAAGAGCGTGGTTAGTTTATTTAGTCGTAATGATTATCCATTGCGCTACTACGGCACGCTCTTCGTCTGTCATATGGGTTTTATTCATAAAGGGCATATCTTTACTGTCTATCGACCGTGCTTTTATGCGGGGCGCCCACATTTTCATTTGCTCAAGATTATCCAGCATGACGCCACCTGGTGCCATAACGAATATGTCATCGGTTGCTGTGGCAGAATGGCAACTAGTACAGCGCTCAGTAATAATAGCTTTAGCTTTTTCTGTGATCACTTGCTCCTGGTTTTTTGCAACAGCTGCAACCTTAATCGGTGTGGGCGCAATAACAATAGCAAGTACTAAAGTTGCTGCGGCAGCGGCTACAAGAATTGATGGTTTGTGTATCTTTTTATGCTGAAGTACAAAATACTGCCTTGCTAAAGCGGTGATGGCGACAATAACCAATAAGATAATCCAGTTAAACTGGTGTGCGTAGGTCATAGGGTAGTGGCTGCTGATCATAATAAAGATCAGCGGCAGTGTGAGATAGGTATTATGGGTAGAGTGTAGCTTGGCTTTTGCTCCCCACTTAGGGTCAGGTGATTCGCCTTTTTCAATAGCGGCGAGTAAGGCTCTTTGTGAGGGCATAATCACCCGAAAGACATTGCCTGCCATCATGGTGCCGATAATGGCGCCAAAATGTATATAGGCTCCACGGCCGCTAAATAAATGCGCTAGAGAATAGGAGGTAGCAACACCCGCGGCAATCAATATGCCTGCAATCACATAGCCATTTTTACCGAGTGGGCTGGAGCAGAGCAGTTCGTATAACACCCAGCTACCGGTAATAAAAGCTAGGCCTATAGCAATCGCTTGCCCTTGGGAAAGGTCGGCAATCTGTTTGTCGATAAGATAGGAGTCAGCTCCCAAATAGTAAATAATAGAAAGCAGCACCATGCCGGTTAACCAAGTGCTGTAGGCCTCCCATTTAAACCAGTGCAAGGTTTCAGGCATTTGCTCAGGCGATAGTTTGTATTTAGCGACTTCATAAATGCCGCCACCATGAATAGCCCACAGGTCGCCCTTTATACCTTTATCTTCTTTCCATTGCGGTGGGTTTTGTAAGTTGTTGTCCAGCCAGACAAAATAAAACGATGCACCTATCCAAGCGATACCGGTGATAACATGTAGCCAGCGAAAAATAAGGCTGAACCAATCGACTATATAACTTTCCATTACGGAAACCTCTTGTTGTTATTTAACACTTAATTATTGTTGTTTTTTTGATCGCGCTGGTGAACTAATTCACCGCCCGACCATGTTTCTTGAATGGCTCTATCGTCACCTAACATACTGAATACAAACAGCTGCTCGAATAAGTCTTTGCAATTAGCCATGCGAAATTCCATTAATGGCGTGCAGCCTTTGTCCATAACAATGAAGTCAGCTTCTTTTCCACTTTCAAAATTACCAATCACATCGGCCATATCCAGTGTTTCTGCACCGCCTAAGGTAGCCAGGTAAAAACTTTTAAAAGGCGACAGTTGCTCGCCGCGCAGCTGCAATACTTTATAGGCCTCGTTTAGCGTTTGCAAAATAGAAAAGCTGCTACCACCGCCAACATCGGTGCCCATGCCTACATTAATATTATGTTGCTTCGCTTTACTTAAAGGAAATAAACCGCTGCCTAAAAATAGATTGGAGGTAGGGCAGAAAGCGACACCTGACTGAGTTTCCTCCATACGCTGCCACTCTTCATCCTCAAGATGTATACAGTGGGCAAAGACACTGCGACGGCCCAATAAACCGGCATGATCGTAAGTGTCTAAATAGCCCTTTCTTTCGGGGAATAAATTCTTAACCCAGGCGACTTCATCAATATTTTCTGAGATGTGGGTGTGCATATACACATCGTCGTATTCACTCAGCAACTGGCCAGCCTTGGCTAATTGATCTTCTGTAGAGGTGGGCGAAAATCGTGGGGTTACAGCGTAGCGTAAGCGGCCATTATTATGCCATTTATCGATTAAGGCTTTGCTGTCGATATAGGATGACTCGGCAGTGTCGGTTAAGTAGTCCGGTGCATTTCTATCCATCATCACTTTGCCAGCAATCATTCGCAGCTTGCGCGCTGCACAGGCTTCAAAAAAAGCCTCTACCGATTCCTTGTGCACAGTGCCAAAGACTAAGGCGGTAGTGGTTCCAGCCCGTAGTAATTCATTAAGAAATCGCTCGGCTATGCCTCTGGCGTAGTCTTTATCTTTAAATTTCGCTTCGGTAGGGAAGGTGTACTTTTCTAGCCATTCTAATAATTGTTCGCCGTAGGCTGCAATCATTTCTGTTTGTGGGTAGTGAATATGCGTGTCGATAAAACCGGGCATAATCAGATGATTACCATGTTCTATCAGTTCAATATCGTCAGATAATGTCGGTAGAATTTCGTCGGCATTGCCTATGTTTTTAATATGGCCGTTTTCTACAATTAGAACGCCATCTTCAAAATATTGATAGGCCTGTTCAAGGCTTACTTTATCGGGGTCGGCGAGAAAATGTAGTATGCTTGCGCGGTGTGCTGTGGTCATGAAAAATCCAATTAAATAGAGCGTTTAGCTGACTGCTTATAATGGCTAGGGTTCAATGGCTAGGATTCAATGATTAGATTGATGTTTTCAGGTATGGCTTCTTCATCGCAGTTATGGCCTTCGCCTCCGCGGTCTATCACTAAAAATTGACTCACCTCATTGAGGCAAAGGCTGTAGTGATGCCAAGTGCCTTTGTGATAATTAACACCTTGATGTTCCTGGGCGATAAATCCTTGCAAATTATCGATGTCAAACTCACCGGCTTTACCCACTACCACCACATAGGGCTGCTTACCCATATTAATAAAAGCTTGGCTGCCCAAGGGATGGCGTTCCATAACTTTGATGGTAAAGGGTAGGCTTACCGGCTGGCTGTTAAAAATATTAACAATAGGCTTACCGCCTTGGTCATTGACATCAATGTTGGCGAGGTCGTGGTGTCGCTCAGTTTTGCCATAGTTGATAGCCATAATATTATTGTTTTCGTTCACTTCAATCACATCGCCGTAAGGCGCAAAGGCTTCACGGGTGAGTGGTTGTAAACGAATTTTAATATCCCTCATTAGCTGCCTCGGTAGGTAGAGTGGCCGTAGGGCGAAAGCAATAGCGGGATATGATAGTGCTGGCCATCACCACCTATGTTAAAAATAACATCAGCCCAAGGGTAAAAAATGGGGTCGCCAATAGCGGTAAAATAGCTAGCGGTATCAAAATGCATTTGATAGGTGCCAGCTGTTAACACTACACCCTCTGTGCATAGCTTGGGGATGCGGCCGTCATTATTGGTTTGGCCTTGGCCAACAACTGTCCAGCCACCATCACTGTTCAGCTGTGACAGGGTTATCGCAACATTTCTAGCCGGTGAACCTCTGGAAATATCGAGTATGTGAGTTGTTATCTGGCTCATAGTGCTTACTCTTTTTTATAGTAATTTACGTAAACGTATTTGAAAAATCTTGCGTTGTTCTTCGGCGGCATTAAGCAACTCGGTGGCGCGGTTGTTGATCAGTCGCTGCTGTAACAGCTCAGACATTTCGGCAGCGCTTTTACCGGTGGCACAAACAATAAAAATAAAGCCAAACTTGCTTTCGTAGTCGCTATTACCTTTGGCGATGGTGTTAATAATATCATCGCTGGCGTCATTCACCAGTGACTGTTCACCGGCAGCCAGTACTTTGGTATTGGCATATTTTACTTTTAGTGAATTGACATCGCCTATTTTTGGGTGGCCATCAAAAGCCTGTAAGTAATCGCTCTCCGATAAGCCCTGCCAATATTTATCAGCGGCGCTTATCAAGGCCGCGTCGTCCTTATAGGGACGGCCTTTAACCATGCGCTTAATCCATGCTTCACTGGTACAGCACTGCCTAAAGGTGTGGGCGGCAATGTCTTGGTGGACAGAATTTAATTGATTTAAATTTTCTGCAACATCATTACTCATAATTATTCTTGAGCCTCCCAGTTAGGAAAACCAAAAATGCGTAAGCGACTGACACCACCATCGGGGAAAATATTGATTCGTACATGGGTGAACTCTTCATCACTGGGGACTTTTATTTCTTTAATAAATAAATGTTCCTTATCGGAGTATAAATCCGTTTTAGCGATAACGGTTTTCCATGCTATGTCATCGGCGGTCAAGTCGCTGCGGTCAGTGTTTACGGCTTCAAGTGTCATATGGTCGGGGTAGTTGCCTTTGAAATAGGCGGTATCGACCAAAATTTTTCGTATGGTACCGGTTAAGCCCAGCTCTACGATGGCCCAATCGTTACCTTGACCGCGGCGGCGTTTGGTTTCCCAACCGTCGCCCATATTAATGCCTCGGCCAGGCATTACCAGATTGCTAGGCGAGCTAAAAAACATATCGCTGGCCGCAATGCCTCGGCCGCCATTCATCACCGAGGCCAAGTCAACTAACTCGCCGGCAATAAAATTGTCACGCACAATGCGACCTATGCCGTATGCTCGAAATCTGGCTATGCCACCGTCGGGATACATTTTTAAGCGCAAGTGAGTCCACACGGCATCACTGCTACATTCAAATAAATGTTGGCTATGAGGTGTAGTAGGGGAGAGGCTTAAGATTTCAGTCCACTCGGTATCATTGTCGACTTCACCGCTAATATTGGCCGCTTCTACACTGACAAAATCAGGGGCATTACCTTTAAAGTGATTGGTGTCTATATCAAAACCTTTAATAACACCGGCTATGCCCATCCGTAAAATACACCAATCAAAATTGTCACCGCTGGCTACACGTTCACGGCGGCCATAACTACGGCGAGATTCCCAGCCGTCCATCCATTGGCCGGTGGCGACAAAATGGCCTTGTTTAAAGACGCCACGGCCGGGTTTAACTAAGTTATCGCATTCGGCAAACCATTCATCGCTGCAAGCTATGGCTCGCCCTCCTACGCGTTCACTGACTAGGTCTATATATTGGCTGGCGTAACGGTCGTCGGTGGTATCAGTATTGATCATGTTTTGTCCTAATTAAATTAAGAATATGTAAAGATTATCAGCTATTTTTGGCAAGCAAGGGCTTGCCTATAGGCGTGCCTAATAGCTCATTTCCGGCATATACTTTATGCCCACGAACATAGGTGCTGTTAATAACTCCGTTAACCACTCTGCCTTCATAGGGCGTTATTTTGTGGCGGTACTTAATCATGCTGGCGGTAATGGTGTAGCTTGCTTGTTCATCAATAACGATTAAATCGGCATCAAAGCCTTTGCTGATTTGCCCTTTGCGTGCACCTAGGCCTGCAAATTTTGCCGGCCGGGTCGCCATCCAATCGATCACTTGCTCCACGCTATAACCTCGTTGTTGGGCTTCGGTCCATATAATTGAAAAGCCAAACTGTAAGGACGAGATACCGCCCCAAGCGTGTTCGATATCACCGCTGTCTATATGTTTTAGTTGTGGTGTGCAGGGTGAGTGATCTGAAACAATAAACTCAATAGTGCCGTCGGCTAGGCCCTGCCATAACTCTTGACGGTTGGCATCTTCACGAATGGGGGGGCAGCATTTAAATAGGGTTTTGCCATCGGGTATGGATTCAGAAAACAAGGTTAAATAATGAGGGCAAGATTCCGCGCTAAGCTGTAAACCTTGGTCCTGGGCTTTGCGTATGGCAGGAATAGCTTCGGCGGAAGAGAGATGCACTATATGTACTTTACCTTGCACGCCTTCATTTTTAGCTTCCTGTGCCAAATCTATCATCATATCGATGGCATCGTTTTCCCAGCTTTTGGGGCGCGAGGCTAAAAAGCTTTGGTACTGGTCGCCTATAGCAGGGGCTTCGTGTTCTTCACCGCTGTTCTCGCTAGGGTCTAGCTCGGCGTGTATAAGATAGGGCACGTTATATTTGGCTAGTATGCGTATGGCTTGGCTTAAATGTTGTGGTTGTACCCGTGGGAACTCATCTATGCCCGAATGAATAGTGAAGGATTTAACACCTAATACCCCGGCCTGTATTAGCTCATCTAGGTCGCCCAAGCTATCGGGGACTACGCCACCCCAAAAGCCGCAGTCTATCCATAACTTGCCCTGTAAGGATTCAAGTTTTTGCCTAAGTGCATCTGCGGTAGTGGTGACAGGGCTGCAGTTAAGAGGCATATCGACAACCGTAGTAATACCGCCAGCGGCAGCGGACTGGGTGGCGGTATTAAAGCCTTCCCATTCGGTGCGGCCAGGTTCATTAATATGTACATGGGTGTCGACTAGGCCGGGTGAGATGATTTTATTACCTACGTCAGTTATCGCTATCTCCGGCGGCAGAGTGACATCATAGGCAGCAATGTCACTAATAATGCCATCGGCAATTAAGAGCGTGGCGGCTTGTAGGCTGCCGTTGATAAGTACACGGTGGCTTTTTAACGCAAAGGGTTGTGCTGTCATGATGTTAGGTCTTTATGTTTGAGTGCTGTTGCTGTGCTTGTCTGAGCAGTAGCCTGTTGTGATAGCTGTTCATTTTTTAATTCGCGCCAGCTGATACCCTGCTGGGTAGGCGTTTCAGGTTTTTGCTGTTGATAGCTGGCAATAATTTCACCGGCTATAGATACCGCTACTTCAACGGGTAATTTACCGGGTACATTGCTCAAACCTGCTGGGCATTTAACCGGCGCATAAAAGGCTTGATCATGTTGGCGGTGTTGAAAACGCATTTGAAAACGCTGCCATTTAGTATCGGAGCCAATCAAGCCTACATAACGTGCATCACCCCGTTTTAAAATAGTTTCGGTGATGTCAAAATCCAGCGGATGATTGTGGGTCATTACTATGTAATAACTATTAGCGGGCATCTTGGCTACTTCATCAGCGGGGCAGTCATTAATGACCTTGATAACATTGGAGGGTAGTTTTTCTGTCATCCCCCTTAAAAACTCTTTTTCACGGCCATCAACCCAGTAGAGCTTGCAGGGCAGCTGCGCTAATATGCCGGCTAAAGATTTACCCACATGGCCGGCGCCAAACAGCATGATGTTGAGTTCTGCGCCAATAAAACTTTCAAATAATAGCGTAGCACTGCCGCCACAGCATTGGCCTAACTTTGCACCTAGAGGAAAGTGCTCGATTTTTTGCTGTGCTTTTTGTTCGGTAAGCGATTCACGCAACAACTTTTGTGCGGTGGCTATGGCTTGGTATTCCAAATGCCCGCCGCCTATGGTGCAAAAACTGTCGTTTTCGCTAACCACCATCTTTGTGCCGCTATTTCTAGGCGTAGAGCCTCTGGCACCTACAACGGTAATCAGTACATAGGCTGTGCCTTGTGCTTCTAGTTGACTAACGATTTCGTGCCAAATTGCCATGATCTATTCCCACTAACGGTTAAGCATTTATTGTGCTGTCTTCGCTTTGCTATGCATTTCTTCACAGGCCGCCAGTATCCGCTCTGCTGTTGCCGGCGTATCTAAGGATGGGCTAAATTGGTAGTCAGCGATGCTGGCTACCGCATCTCTCAACGCACTCCATACTGAAATGGCGAGCATCAGCGGTGGTTCACCCACGGCCTTGGAATGGAAAATACTGGCTTCTATATTGGGGCTGTCGGGTAACAGCTCAACATTGAATTCAGCGGGTGTATCACCAATGCTTGGAATCTTATAACTGGCTGGGTTGATGGTTTGTAAACGGCCATCTTTACCCCACACCAATTCTTCCGTGGTCAACCAACCCATACCTTGAATAAAGCCGCCTTCTATTTGGCCTATATCGATAGCAGGGTTGATGGATTGCCCCACGTCCTGACAAATATCGGTGCGCAGTAGGCGATTTTCTCCGGTTAAGGTATCGACCAACACTTCAGATACCGCTGCGCCGTTGGCAAAGTAAAAGAAGGGGTGGCCCTGTGCTTTGTCACGATCGTAGTATATTTTGGGTGTGCGGTAGTAACCTGTTGCTGAAAGGCTGATGCGATGCAGATAGGCGAGTTGAGCAAATTCAGCAAAGCTAAAGGTTTTATCGGCGACGATAACGTTACTGTCATTAAACTGTATTGATGACTCTTCAACGTTAAAATGTTCAACGGCAAAGGCTATCATTCGCTGCTTAATTTTTACTGCGGCATCGCGGGCAGCCATGCCGTTTAAATCGGTACCCGATGATGCCGCAGTGGGCGAGGTATTAGGCACTTTATCTGTGCGGGTAGCCGTGCATTGAATGTGCTTGATATCCACTTGAAATTCATGAGCAACTATCTGCGCTACCTTGGTAAACAGGCCTTGGCCCATTTCGGTGCCGCCGTGGTTTAATTGTATAGAGCCATCGGTGTAAACATGAATTAAAGCCCCGGCCTGGTTTAAGTGCTGCAGAGTAAACGAAATACCAAATTTAACCGGGGTTAAAGCCAAGCCTTTTTTCAATACTGGGCTTTGTTTATTAAACGCAATAATCTCTTGGCGGCGCTGTCTGTAATTAGAGGTTTTTTCTAAGCGCTCTACCAATTGTGGAATGATATGTTGTTCAATTTTTTGACCGTAGTGGGTGGTGTTGCGATCACCCTCATCGGTGTAAAAATTATGCTTGCGTACATCTAAAGGGTCTTTACCCACTTTACGGGCAATATTGTCGAGTATATTTTCAATGGCGACCATGCCTTGGGGGCCGCCAAAGCCACGGAATGCGGTGTTGCTTACGGTATGGGTTTTAACACGATGGCCGATGACTTTAGCGGCGGGAAGAAAGTAGCTATTATCAGCATGAAACATGGCACGGTCGACAATAGCATCGGATAAATCAGGTGACATGCCACAGCCGCCAGACAATTCCATTTCTAATCCTTCAATGCGGCCATTGTCATCGAAGCCGACATCATAGCGGCTTAAAAAATGATGACGCTTGCCCGTGGACTGAATGTCATCGGCTCTAGCTAAACGCATTTTCACGGCACGGCCTGTTTTACGCGCCAGCAATGCGGCTAAACAGGCCCACTGGTTGGCGTGGGTTTCCTTACCGCCAAAGCCACCACCCATGCGTCGTATATCAACAGTGACTTTATTCATCGGTATATTGAGGACTTCTGCTATAAGCTTTTGCCCTTCGGTGGGGTTTTGGGTGGAGATATAAGCCATGATGGAGCCATCTTCACCGGGTATGCACAGCGAGACTTGGCCCTCTAAATACATTTGTTCCTGGCCGCCAATGTGCATTTCGCCCTTAAGGGTATTCGATGACTTGGCTAAGGCTTGTGTCGTATCGCCCCTGTGTTGCGTGTGAGTAGGGCGAACAAAACTGTTATTGGCTAAACCTTGCTCTATAGTTATATCAGCGGCAAGTGCCTCATATTCTACCTTGGCTAAACGTGCGGCTTTTCTAGCGAGTTCTTGACTGGTGGCGGCTACGGCAAATATTACTTGGCCGTAAAATTCAACATCGTCACCTTCGTTAACTAGTATAGGGTCGCCTGGAAAGGCGGGGCCTATATCATGGTGACCGGGAATATCTGCTAGGGTTAAAACATCTACAACCCCTTCAGCCGCTAATACTTTTGTTAAATCCATGCGGATTATTTTGCCACGGGCAATCGTGCTAAACCCGGCGTAGGCATATAAGGTGTTGGCTGGGGCGAATTGGTCATCGACATACAGTGCTTCGCCACTGACATGCTTGTGAGCACTCTCATGTTTAGAGGCTTGGCCGCTAGACCCTTTAACGGTAGAACCTTGCGCTACAGCTGTTGTTGTTTGATAGTTGTTTGTTTTGGCCACATGGGCGCTTTCAACATTCGGCAAATTACGCATAGTGAGTTACCCGCAGTGTTTGAGTTGAGGTCTGATGTTCAAGCAGGTATCGGCGTAACATGTTTTGTGAGACCTTAAGGCGATACTCAGCGCTAGCCCGAAAATCGGAAATGGGTGCAAAGTCATTAGCAAGAGCAGCCATAGCCTTATCAATAGTTTCATCATTCCAAGCTTGATTGATTAATGCCTGCTCACAGTGGCTGGCCCGCTTGGCGATTTCTGCCATGCCACCAAACGCGATTAAGGCATCGGTAACGGCACCGTTTTCAACTTTGATATTAAAGGCACCGCAGGTAGCTGAAATATCATCCTCTAAACGCTTACTAATTTTATAAACTTTAAAATTATAGCCGGCTGCTGGTTTGGGGATAATAATACGTTCAATAAATTCAGAGGTTTCCTGAGCAGTTACTTTGTAGCTTACGAAGTAATCGGCAACGGCAATGCGGCGGCTACGTTCACCTTTACGCAATATCAACTCAGCATTGAGGGCGATTAATACCGGAGGCATATCGCCTATAGGCGAGGCATTACCGACATTGCCGCCAATGGTTCCCTGGTTGCGAATTTGCCGTGAACCTAGGCGATCAATTAATTCGTGTAAGTCGGGGTATAGCGCCACCAACTGAGATTTGGCGTCGGTATAAGTAACAGCGGCACCAATGGAGAGCGACTGCTCAGTTTCGTTAATAGTTTTTAATTCGGCAACACGGCCGGTGTAAATAAGTGTATCGATATTGCGTAAAAATTGGGTGAATTCAAGGCTAAGGTCTGTGCCACCGGCGACTAATCGCGCCTTGGGGTTGGCGAGCATTAATTCAGCTAAGTCTTTTACGTTACTAGGGGCGTAATAGTCACGGCCTTTACTGCTTAATGTTACTGGCTGGTCATCTTGTTGGATGGCAGTGAGCTCGTTAATAGTAGTTTGTTCGGTAGCGCTAAATTGATCCTCAGCCTTAGGGTCAAACATTTGCACGGCAGCATCAATAATGGGGTGGTAGCCCGTGCAGCGGCAAAGATTACCGCCTAAAGCTTCGTTAATATTTTCTCTATTCGTAGCGCTAGCTTTATCGCTGTCGCTGTGATTTTTACGGTAGGCAAACATCGACATCACAAAGCCTGGGGTGCAAAAGCCACATTGTGAGCCGTGGCAGTCCACCATAGCCTGCTGCACAGGGTGTAGTTGCTCACCCTGTTTTAAATCTTCAACAGTTATTAATTGCTTACCGTGTAGGGTGGCCAGTGGCGTAATGCAGGCGTTAATCGCTTGGTATTGAAGATTACCGTTATCAACGGTGGCAACCACTACCGTGCAAGCACCACAATCGCCCGAGGCGCACCCTTCTTTGGTGCCGGTTTTATGTAGCTGCTCACGTAGGTAATCCAAAACTGTGGTGTTAGGGTCGATGTTTTCAACAGTGTGTTCTTGTTGATTCAGTAAAAATGTAATCAATGGCTTAGCTCCATGTTGAATTGGCCAAGTTTTATTAAAGGTGGTGGCTCATTCGTTATACAGCTCTGGCCGGTGGATATTTAGCATAGGCGTAGAGGCTGCTTGAATTTAATTCCTGACACATGTGTCAATAATCGTAGATAAACCGCTCTGCCGTCAAGTATTAATCTGCATATTTCTATAATTTTTATCGAGAAGGCTAAATTTGCCGTGCTATCTCGCGCGATGTCGCTAGTGCCATATCGCGTCCATAAGGCTAGCAGTGGTACGCAATAGCTACACGATAAGCGGTTGCTCGTTCGTAAATACAAAAATCAGTACTAGTCTTATAGCCTAAAGAGAGGTAGTCGGTATTTTTGATGTGTTTTTATTATTAAAAGAGGGTTCTTTAATAACTAGAGATAGAAATATGTTCATTTAAGATAAATATAGTTGACATTCGTGTCAGATTTTGAAATTTTAGATGCCAGCACGAGTGATGCAGGTCTATCGGCCTATCGATAACTTCCATTGTTCGCCTCGAAAGGCCGTAATGACATTTCTATGTTTTAAGGCCGGCTTTAACTTTTAGAGTTAATGACCAAAATAATAATAGGGTGCTGTTCCGTGACAGTGCCAATAAGAGCAACGAGGAAATTTGATGGCTGTTAGCAATAGCGAAGAAAAATTTCGGTTGGTACTGGAAGGCGTTACCAAGCAATACCCTGGATGTTTGGCAAACGACAATGTCAGTATGAAGATCAAAGCAGGTACCATTTACGCGCTGCTAGGCGAAAATGGGGCAGGCAAAAGCACCTTAATGAAAATGATTTACGGTGTGGTAAAGCCGGATTCTGGCCGCATGATATGGGAGGGTGAAGAGGTTGAAATAACAGCCCCTGTACATGCTCGCGAGCTAGGCATAGGTATGGTGTTTCAGCATTTTTCTTTGTTTGAAACGCTAACAGTCTTAGAAAATATAGCGCTAGGTATGGATAAGCAAAGCTCAGCCGACTTAGACGCTTTAGCTACGAAAATCTCTGAAGTCTCTACCCGCTATGGCATGGCATTAGAACCGCATCGTCCGGTCCATACCTTATCAACAGGTGAACGGCAGCGTGTAGAGATAGTGCGCTGCCTTATTCAAGATATCAAACTCCTTATACTCGATGAGCCCACCTCTGTTTTAACCCCGCAAGAAGTCGATACACTTTTTACAACACTTAAACAGCTGGCCGCAGAAGGCACCAGCATTATGTTTATTAGTCACAAGCTAAAAGAAGTTAAGGCCCTCTGTGATTTTGCCACGGTATTAAGAATGGGAGCCGTATCAGGCAGTTGCAGACCAAAAGAAGAAAGTACAACCGCCATGGCTAAAATGATGGTAGGTGATGACACGCCAGTAACCCACAACTATGAAAAAGCAACCGGCGGTAAAGATTTCCTAATCGTTAATGATTTAAATCAAGCTACCGACGACCCTTTTGGCGTGCATTTAAAAAGCATTAATTTTTCAGTGAGAAAAGGCGAAATACTGGGTGTTGCCGGTGTTGCAGGAAATGGCCAGGCCGAATTGCTAAAAGCACTAAGCGGTGAAACTATTTCAGATATTGCCAATAGTATTTGCTTTGAAAATACCTCCTTAGGCAAGCTTACACCCAATGAACGCCGGGAATTAGGCATGGGTTTTGTGCCTGAAGATCGTTTGGGACAGGGCGCGGTTCCCGATATGAGTCTTTGGGAAAACGGTTTATTAACGGGGTTCTTGCAAGGATTAGTCAAAAAAGGTTTTTTGCAAACCAGTGAGATTATCAATTTTACCCAAAAAATAATTAAAGATTACAGTGTTAAATGTGCCGATAAAAATGCCTTTGCGAAAAGTTTATCGGGAGGCAACTTACAAAAATTTATTATTGGCAGGGAGATACTGCAAACACCCAGTTGTTTAGTGGCGTCACACCCAACATGGGGTGTCGATATTGGCGCGGCCATCAGTATACATAAGGCACTTATTAAATTGCGTGATCAAGGTTCTTCTATTTTGGTTATATCTGAAGATATAGATGAATTATTTACCATTAGCGATCGAATGTGTGCACTTTTTCATGGGCAATTATCACCGATCAAACCTACCGCTGAAACAACTATAGAGGAAGTAGGCAGTTGGATGGCAGGGATATTTGATACCAATAACAAAGCCAATGCCGCATGAATAGCTTGATTAAAATTAGGGTAATAATATGAAGTTAAAACTAGAAGCGCGTGGGGAAGACTCACGGCTAATTGCCTATTTGTCGCCGTTGTTAGCTGGCTTGCTAACCTTGGTAACTGGAGCTTGTTTGTTTGCAGCCTTAGGTAAGCCACCCTTAGAAACACTCTACACGTTTTTTATAAAGCCCATTAGCGATATCGATGGTTGGAGTGAGCTAGGTGTTAAAGCAACTCCGATTTTGCTTTGTGCAACAGGCTTAGCCGTATGCTTTAGAGCCAATGTTTGGAATATAGGGGCTGAAGGCCAATTACTAATGGGGGGCTTAATAGGCAGCTGCGCGGCATTGGCTTTTATCGACGTGGACTCGTTTTGGGTGTTACCCGTGGTATTACTTGCTGGCGCTTTAGCGGGAGCATGTTGGGCGGCTATCCCCGCTTTGTTAAAAACACAGTTCAATACCAATGAAATTCTTAGCACCATCATGCTGAATTATATCGCGTTAAATCTTCTGCTCTATGCCATACATGGGCCGCTTAAAGACCCCAGTGGTTTTAACTTTCCTGAATCGGCATTGTTTTCAGACTCAAGTATGTTGCCCATTATTTTTGAGGGAACACGCTTGCATGCGGGCTTATATATCGCGCTGTTAGCGGTAGTGGCGGTATGGGTTTTACTCAGTAAAACCTTTATTGGTTTTCAAATAGCGGTGTTAGGTAAGGATGCTAGATCAGCTAAATTTGCGGGTTTCAAAGAGAAGAAGTTAATTTGGTTTGTGCTGCTTATTTGTGGTGGGTTAGCCGGTTTAGCGGGTGTGGGTGAAGTGACCGGGCCTATAGGGCAGTTAATACCGCACATCTCACCGGGTTATGGCTATGCCGCTATTATTGTGGCCTTTTTAGGGCGTTTACATCCCTTTGGTATTTTACTCGCTAGTTTGCTGATGGCCTTGCTCTATATGGGGGGCGAAATGGTGCAAATAGAGATGGGCTTACCCTTAGCGCTCACCGGTTTATTTCAAGGCATGTTGCTATTTTTCCTGCTTGCCTGTGATGTATTTATTGGCTATCGAATAAAAATTGATCGTGGTTGCTCTGCCGTATCCTTAGCGCCAGTTGTACTGAATAATTAGAAAAATTACTCAACCATTATTGCAAAAATAGGTGTTTCAGCGTTATGGACATTGATTTAATTGGAAATATATTGCACTTAACAATACGTGCAGGTACGCCATTATTAATTGTTGCCTTAGGTGAGTTAGTGTGTGAGAAATCGGGTATTTTAAATCTTGGCCAAGAAGGCATGATGTTAATGGGGGCGGTGGTGGGTTTTATTGCCGGCTACCATAGTGGCAGCGTCATAGTTGGTTTTACCTGTGCATTATTAGCGGGCATGGCCATGTCGTTATTGTTTGGTTTTATTGCCATGCAGTTAAATGCCAATCAAGTAGCCACGGGGCTAGCGTTAACAATATTTGGTACCGGCTTAAGTGGCTTTATAGGTTTGAATTATGTGGGTGAATCCTTAACCGGGCTTAGCGAATTAAGTTTCTGGGGGTTAAATGAAATACCGCTGTTAGGCCATATTTTCTTTTCCCACGACATTATTGTTTATATTTCAATCGCAATAGCGGTTGCGGTGTACTTCTTTTTTAAATCCAGCCGTGCAGGTTTAATCGTTAAGGCTGTGGGTGAATCGCCTGAGTCGGCACAGGCGATAGGTTTGCCGGTTCTTAAAGTACGGTATTTAGCGATTATGTTTGGTGGCGCTATGGCGGGTATGGCCGGGGCTTATCTATCGTTAGTGATCACCCCTCTTTGGGCCGATAACATGACAGCGGGTAGAGGGTGGATAGCCTTGGCCTTGGTTGTATTTGCAAGCTGGCGGGTAGAGCGTGTTTTGTTGGGCGCTTATTTATTCGGTTTTGCAGGGATTCTTAACCTAGTGCTGCAAGGCATGGGGGTTTCAACATCGCCTAACTTATTGGCAACCATGCCCTATATAGCCACTATTGTGGTATTGGTTTTGTTATCAAGAAATCAAACAAAAATAAAATTATTTGCACCTATGTCGCTGGGCAAACATTTTCACACTAGTGATTGAATTGTTTTTTACTTCGAGAAGCTAGATTTTTATTAACTAAAACGATAAAGAATGGGATGAATATGAAAAATTCAATACTATTTAAAAGCTGCGGAATTTTTGTTGCTACCTTGTTGTTAGCGGCTTGTGGCCAAGAGCAGGGTTCCACTAAAAAAGTCGAAGCTACAGCTAAAAATGGCGTGGAGAAGAAAACTAAAGATGTGTTGAAAGTTGGTTTTGTGTATGTAGGGCCAACCGGTGATGCTGGCTGGACTTATGCTCATGATAATGGCCGCAAATACCTAGAAGAACAACTCGGAGATGCGGTAGAAACTACCTACGTAGAAAGTGTGGCTGAAGGCGCTGATTCCGAACGTGTTATTAATCAGCTAGCTAAATCAGGTAATAAATTAATTTTTACCACCTCCTTTGGCTATATGAACCCTACCTTAAAAGTGGCAAAAAAATACCCAGGCACGGCTTTTGAACATGCCTCGGGTTATAAGCAATCTGAAAATGTAGGCACCTATTTTGATCGCGCTTATGAGGGGCGTTATTTAACCGGTATTGTTGCCGGCAAAATGACCAAGACTAATGTCATTGGTTACGTGGGTTCTTTCCCTATCCCTGAAGTGATACGAGGCATAAATGCCTTTACTAGAGGGGCTCAAAGCGTAAATCCAGATATCAAAGTTAAAGTGGTATGGGTATCAACCTGGTACGACCCAGGCAAAGAGCGTGAAGCGGCTGAAACAATGATTTTGCAAGGTGCAGACGTTATTACTCAGCACACAGATTCCCCAGGGCCTATCAATGCAGCGGAGTCTAAGGGCGTATACGCCATTGGTTATAACTCTGATATGTCCTTGTACGGCAAAAAATCGCACTTAACCGCCACCATTCACAATTGGGGGCCAGTTTATACCGCCAAAGCACAAGCCGTAATCGATGGTACTTGGAAGGCTGAAGATATTTGGCCCGGTATAGCCCAAGGCGTTGTAGACCTAGCACCTTTTAATGCTGATATTCCAAAAGAAGTTCAGGATTATGTTTTAGCGCAAAAGCAAGCAATTGCCGATGGCAGCTTACATCCATTTGCTGGCCCTGTGGTTAATCAGGCAGGTGAGACCGTTGTTGCAGCAGGTACTACGATGTCTGATGGTGACCTGCTGAGTTTCAGCTGGTATGTGAAAGGTGTAGAAGGCGAATTACCTAAATAATAATTACCAACAAAATAAGCAGGGGAAAGTCATGAGAATAATTAATAAATTTACGATGGCAGCTGTGTTAGGTTCAATAGTTAGTATGCCGGCACTGGCTGAAACATGGAGCTCGACCGAAGTGCATTTTCAGTCGGGCAATCTAGAGCAAGTCGGCACTGGTGGTGCAACGGTTGATACTACTATCATCACGTTGCAGCATGCAGGCGGATGGGAATATGGCGATAATTTCTTCTTTGTAGACCATATAACTTTTGATAGTGATGGCAAGGGTGATAACCCTTTTAATGCCGGTTCAGATGGCTCTGAATTTTATGGCGAATGGTATTCAAACTTTAGCTTGGGGGCGATTACGGGCAACGAGATTAAATTTGGCCCAGTAAAAGATATAGGTGTTATTGCGGGTTTAAACTTTGCCCCAGAAGTTGATAGCTACTGGTTGCTACCGGGTGTTCGCTTTGCCTTAGATCTGCCAGGGTTTGCCTTTGCCAACCTGGACGTTACCGCTTATCTACAAGATAGCACGGGTGACAAGAACGCTTCCCATTTCACTATTCTTGATGAAGATGATAGCTGGATGGTTGATTTTAACTGGGCTTACCCCTTTAAAATTGGTAGCACTAGCTGGAGCTTTGAAGGCCATGTGGAATATATCGACGGTCGTGATCAGGTTACCAACTTTGGTTCTGGTGAATTAGAGTATTGGATACTAGCCCAACCACAACTGCGCTTTGATATAGGTGAGGCTATGGGTGGCAAAGCCGGCCGTATATTTATAGGTATTGAATACCAATACTGGAAAAACAAACTGGGTGAAAAAGGCACCAACGATAATGAAGCACAGTTGTTAGCCGTGTGGCATTTCTAAATACGGTTAGTCTAAAGTGTTTTGCAGCTAAGCCTTGCTGCAATTAACAAGGAAACCTGCAACAGATAATATTTGTTGCAGGTTTTTTTAAATGAGAAGTAATGGAGTTAATTATGAGTGAGTCAACAACACGATTGTGGCTTAAAAACCCTTTGGCGGTTTTTTCAGAACATGATAGTGCCGGTGGCATTGTCATAGAAGCTAATAAAATTGTTGAGCTGGTTGCCAAAGGCGCTAAACCTAACTTGGCGGTAGATTCAGTCTTTGATGCGAGCCGTCATGTGGTTCTGCCAGGTTTAATTAACGTCCATCATCATTTTTATCAAACCTTAACGCGGGCTTTTCCTACCGCTTTGGATAAGCCGCTATTTCCATGGTTGAAAAGTCTTTACCCTGTTTGGGCGGGGCTGCAGCCAGAGCAAATTCACTGGTCTAGTCGCTTGGCGTTGGCGGAATTACTGCTTTCAGGCTGTACCACAGCTGCCGACCATCACTATCTATTTCCACAAGGTTTGGAACATGCTGTTGATTTACAGGTGGATGCTGCACAAGATTTAGGTATGCGGGCCACGATTACACGAGGCTCTATGTGTTTGGGGGAAGATGACGGTGGCTTGCCCCCGCGCACGGTAATACAAACCGAGAAAGACATTATTGATGACAGTGAGCGCGTCATCAAAGCCTTTCATGATGATAAAGAAGGGGCAATGATTCAAATTGCGCTGGCACCTTGCTCGCCATTTTCGGTTACCCCTGATGTTATGAAGGCTTCGGCAACGTTAGCGCAGCAATACAATGTGCATTTGCATACCCATTTAGCCGAGACCCATGATGAAACAGACTTTTGCTTAAAGCTGTTTAATCAGCGGCCATTAGATTATTTAGAGAGTGTCGGCTGGCTAAACGATAAAACCTGGTTAGCTCACGGTATTCATTTTGATGAATCTGAAATAAAGCGTTTGGGTGATAATGGCGTGGGCATTAGCCATTGTCCCTCTTCGAATATGATATTAGCGTCGGGTATATGCCCAGCGTCAGCCCTTGAAGATGCTGGCAGCCCATTGGGCATTGGTGTCGATGGCTCGGCATCCAATGATGGCTCGAATATGATTCAGGAAGTTCGCATGGCATTTTTGCTGCAGCGTTTAAAAGATGGCGCAGAAAATATTTCTCACCTGGATGCATTACGGTGGGCCACTAAAGGGTCGGCAGGATGCTTGGGTAGGCGTGATATTGGTGAGATTGCTGTAGGCATGCAAGCAGATATTGCGCTATTTAATTTAGATGAGGCACGCTTTAGCGGCCATGGCGATCCTTTGGCAGCCTTAATTTTATGCGGTGGCCATAAAGCGGATTACGTTATGGTGGCAGGGCAGTGGCGAGTTGAGAAGGGCGAAATAAACGGTTTGGATATGGCGCAATTGATGGCAGAACATCACCAGTCGGCAAAAGACTTGGCGCAGCGATACTTTGATAAGTGTTGATGTTAATTGGATGGCAGTAGCTAGCGGCTAGGGTTGGCCTACTTTATCCCGCAGCCTTTTAAAATGATATGTATAAGATTATTGGCGATACTATCAAAATGCTCGTCGTTCAAACTCTTTTCATCCAGTGTTGCAATAACTTGAATAGAAAAGTCAGCGTAGTACTGGGTAGAGCCCCATATCATAAAAATAATATGGTAGGGGTTGATGGCGTCCATCTTGCCCATATCAATCCAGGATTGGATGACATTGCATTTGTTTTTTATCCATAGCCGGTAATCGTTATTTAGATAGTCGCTTAAATGTGGGGCACCATGGATGATTTCATTAGCAAAAATCTTGGAAGCTAAGGGGTTGGTTTTTGAAAACATGACTTTGGCATGAATGTAATTGCTTAAAGCCTCTGCGGGAACGTTATCGGCAGAAAAGTCATCGAAAGCTTTATTCCACAAGGTCAATATATTCATTAACACCTTGTTATAGAGCTCGGTTTTGTTTTTGAAATAGTAATGAACGTTGGGGCGGGGCAGTTCTGCACGCTTGGCGATGTTCATCATCGAGGCGCCCTTAAAGCCGAATTGGGCAAATTCCACTTCGGCAGCCTCAAGGATTTTAGCCTGAGTGTCGATACGAATTTGCCCGGTTTTATAGCTCTTAGAGTTGTCGTTCATAAATGTGGTGTTTTTATATCTAGGTGACGATATTTAGGTGAAGCTAATTAGTTTCACAGTAACGGGGCATTAAGTTAATATGCGTATTTTACTAAACTAATTATGCCTTGAGTTGCAAGGTATGCCTAGTTGAATTTTGGGTATAGAACCTTGGCTAATAAACAGTTTATTGACGCGCAACAACTCTTGGATGACTCTTTTCAGCTGGGTCTCAATATTATCGAGAGTGGCTACATCCCTAATTTTATCGTCGCACTTTGGCGCGGTGGCACTCCAATAGGCATCGCGGTGCAGGAGTTATTGGATTATTGCGGTCACCATGCCGACCATATCGCTATACGTACTTCGCTGTATACCGGTGTAGAGCAGCGTGCCAGCAAGGTGGCGGTGCATGGCCTGGCCTATGTGGTGGATCGCATGCACGCCGACGATAAACTGCTAATTGTTGACGATGTGCACGATACCGGCCTCAGTGTGCAGCAGGTGGTAGCCGACCTACACGAGCAGGGCGGTGCCGACACCCCTGAGATACGCATCGCCATGCCCTATTACAAGCCTGCCAATAATAAAACCGGGCGAGTGCCTGATTACTATTTGCACGAAACCGATCGGTGGTTAGTGTTCCCCCACGAGCTAGTGGGCCTAACTGCGCAGGAAGTGCTCAATACTAAGCCGGGTATAGAGGCTCTACGCAGCAAGCTACAGACGCTAGCCGATCAAACATAAAGCGTTTTCACTGCTTTAATGATTGGCTTACTTATCATTGTTGGCTTTGTTAATAGTGCCTAGTCATAAATAGCAGCTAATACATAGGTTTTTACTGTGAACTAGCCGTTATTCCACTATAATTCGCCTTTTTATTGACTCGCTTTGGAACACTCATGACCGCTGTTCGTACTCGTATTGCGCCTTCGCCCACCGGCGATCCACACGTAGGCACCGCCTATGTGGCCTTGTTTAATCTTTGCTTCGCCAAAAAACTGGGTGGCAAATTTATCCTGCGCATAGAAGACACCGACCAAACCCGCTCTACCAGTGGATCTGAACAAGCCATCTTCGACTCACTGCGCTGGATGGGCATAGAGTGGGATGAAGGCCCAGACGTAGGCGGTGAGTACGGCCCTTACCGCCAAAGCGAGCGCCGCGATATTTACGGCCAATACGCACAAGAGTTAGTCGACAAAGGCCATGCCTTTCGCTGCTATCGCACACCTGAAGAGTTAGACGAACTGCGTGCAGGCTTAAAAGAGCAGGGCATCAACCGCGCCCTCAAGCCCTGTGATTTAGCCATGCCCGCCAGCGAAGTCGCTGCCCGTGAGGCCGCAAACGCGCCCTTCGTCGTGCGCATGAAAGTGCCTGAAGAAGGTCGGATAGAGGTTAACGACATGTTGCGCGGCACCATGGAGTTGGACTGGGCCTTAGTGGATGCGCAAATTTTGCTCAAGTCCGATGGCATGCCCACTTATCATTTAGCCAATGTGGTTGATGATCACCTGATGAAAATCACCCACGTACTACGTGGTGAAGAGTGGATAAACTCCGCCCCCAAACATCAACTATTGTACGAATACTTTGGTTGGGATATGCCCGAGTTATGTCACTTACCCTTATTGCGTAACCCGGATAAGACCAAGCTAAGCAAGCGCAAAAACCCTACCAGCATTATGTATTATCAGCGCATGGGCTTTCTGCCCGAAGCCTTATTAAATTATTTGGGCCGCATGGGCTGGTCTATGCCTGATGAGCGCGAAAAATTCAGCTTACCCGAAATGTTAGAGCACTTTGATATACAGCGCGTCAGCTTAGGCGGTCCTATCTTTGATGTGGCTAAACTCAGCTGGCTCAACGGCCTGTGGATACGCGAAAACTTAAACGTAGAGCAACTGGCCGAACGTTTACAAGAATGGGCGTTTAATAAAGACTACTTACTGCAAATTTTACCGCTCGCGCAACAGCGCATGGATACTCTCAGTGATTTCGCACCGTTAGCGGGCTTTTTTGCCTCTGGTCAATTAAACATCAGTGAGAGCGATTTTGCCGATTGCAAACTGCAAGGCGATGAGCTGGCGCAAGCCCTACAATTTAGCTTGTGGTCGCTAGAGGCCTTGCGTGATTGGCAGCGCGATAGCATCTTTGCCTGCATGAAGGGCTTGGCTGATAGCATGGGTATCAAAGTGAAAGACTTTTTTGGCCCCTTGTTTATCGCTATTTCGGGCAGCACAACGTCAGTATCGGTAATAGATGCCATGGCAATTTTGGGCCCCGATATGTCGCGCGCCCGTATACGCCATGCCCTTAATACCGTAGCCGGTGAGCTGGGTAAGAAGAAGCTCAAGAAGCTAGAAAAAGCCTATAATGCCATTAGCCCAGGCTAGTGCTGCAAAAATAGGCATATCCAGCTGATTCGGCTAAACTTGTGAACCTAAGTGAGCCGCAAAATAATAGGGCAGTGCTGCAAGGCTACTGCCCATATAATTGTTTCAACACATAAGAAAAATAGAATAAGAGACTGCATCAATGATAGGGCGTGTCGCGTTGAGCAAATACACATTATCTTTTTTATCACAATGCACCGGTAAACAGTTATCGGCGGCATTGTTAATCAGTGCGCTGAGTGCACAGGCTGCGGCCTTGGGTTTGGGAGAATTAAGCTATAGCTCCTACTTGGGCCAGCCCTTAGATGCACGCATAGATCTCATCAGCCCCGAAAAAGAGTACAGCATCAATGAGCTAAAAGTGCGCCAGCTAAATGCACTACAAGCTGCCACCATGGGGGTAGAGCTGCTTAGTTATTTTCAGCGTTTTGAGATAAAGCCCGAATTAAAAAATGGCCAGCTGTATATAACGCTGCACTCTGATGACCCTGTTAACGAACCCTTTATTAACTTTTTTATAGAACTTAAGTGGCCGCAAGGGAAAGTGTATCGCGAATATACCCTCTTGTTAGATCCACCCAGCCAGCAATTAGCGCAGGCGGCGCAAGCGCTAAGCCAACCCGCGGCTAAGCCTACCGTTAAGGCTGCAAGCAAGCCTGTAACTAATTCTTCAATGCAGCGTGCTAGCTCGCGGCCAGCGACAGCGAGCTTATCGGGTGATCAGTACCGGGTGCGCAGTGGCGATAGCCTGTCACGTATTGCCCAGCGCCTTAGCCAAGGCACAAGCTACGGCCAGAGCGACATGATGAACTGGTTATTAGCCAACAATCCGCAGGCGTTTATTAAGGGCGACCCCAACCGCCTAAAAGCGGCCGTGGTGCTAAAGCTACCTAACGAAAGCAACTGGTCCGTGGTGGCTAAGCCTGCGCTTAAAACCCTTGCTGAGCCTAGCAAACCCGCACAAAGCCCAGTGCGCAAACTCAACCCTGTTCCAACGCCTATGCAGCAGCCTGCCACTAGCGCGCCAGCCCAGCAGCAAGCCGCTGAGCAAATGACCCAAGCCGAGCCTAGGTTGAGCTTAAAAGCCTCTGCCGCCGGTACCGACACCGACCAAGCAAGCGGCAGCGTTGTTGAAGAGCAACTGCGTGAACGCGTGCGCCGTAGCAAAGAACAAAACGATCAATTATTGCGCGAAAACAAAGCCATGGAAGCGCGCTTACAGCGCTTAGAGGGCTCGAACTATATTAAATCCTTAGAGCGCCTAGTACAGCTGCGCGAGCAGGAAATTGCCGAATTGCACGCCATGCAGCCACAGGCCGCAGCCGCAAGCAGTAACCAGACTGCTGATGAGAGCATTAAGCGGGTGTTGAACATAGACAGCGCCGCCAAGCCTGCCAACAAAACCGCTGACACCGCCCAAAACAGCAGCCGGCTATGGCTGTGGTTGTTATTAGCTGCGGGTTTAATCGGTAGTGGCTATTTTTACCTAATCTCACGTCGTCAGCGACAGGAGTTAGAATCAGAGCTAGATGTAGAACAAGCGGATTTTGATGAAGACGTAGAGTTGGCGCGCCTAGATGAGGCCCTAGCCAGCCAAGATCAAACCATAGGCTATGAAAGCGCGCAGGGCGATATTAACTTTAGCTCTTTATTCGACGACGCGGGGCAACCCACCGGTGCTGACCACATAGGCAAATGGCGTCCCGACGCTGAGCTTAGCAAAAAAATACAGGCCAAAATGCAGGGCTATGTACCCGAGTCGCCCAAGGGCTTTGATGTGGTACATCATCATGAGCATGATAATGTCGACGACCTGATCTCTGATGCACTAGCGTATTGTGCCCAGGGCTACTACGACAAAGCCGAAGCTATGCTTATGGGCGAAGAGTCCATCCGTGGCGCTGAACCACGTATTAGCACCGCCTTAGATTACGTGCGTAACTTAAAACAACAATCCGAATAAATTACCGATTTATTTCGTATTATAGTTGACAAAAAAAACCGTCATCTCCATAATGCGCACCTCTTTCGGGGCCTTAGCTCAGCTGGGAGAGCGCAACACTGGCAGTGTTGAGGTCAGCGGTTCGATCCCGCTAGGCTCCACCAAATTAAAACCCCCGCAACCCAATGGTTGCGGGGGTTTTCTTGTTTTTACGTCTAGAAAATCTTAGGGCGTATTACTGTCGTTTTCATCAGTGTGCGAATAGTGTGCGGATTTGTGTGTTTTCAATGACTTATGCTTACCTTTCAAACTCTTCTTCCATGCTTCGCTAGCAAGGCTATTGTTGGTGTTTTTTTATCATCTTTTAATTTAAAATCAACAGGAACCTGTGATAAATCATCATGTGTTTTTCGTAAATGCTCTAACTCTAAATGCGCGTATCTCTACGCTTGACCTGCGTAGGGTTCCTGCATGTGGTTGTCAATAAACCCTCGCAGGCACTTGGCGCGACAGGGATGTTACTAATACGCTGAGACAGTTTTATGGTGGTCATTATGACATTGTTTGCGGTTTTATCGGCGCGGATAATTTCAAGCAAGCGCATATAATGGCTGGGATAAAAGGTGCGGACCTATAATGAATCGCCCCTACTTCACTAGACACTCTTTAAAGTTACAATGTACTTAAAGATGAGTCCAATATGGCTGGGGAAAGATACAGCGAAGAATTCAAGATCGCTGCTGTTAAGTAGGTTACTGAAAAAGGCTACTCAATAGCCGATGTTGCTAAGCGCTTAGGGAACACCACTAAAAGCTTGTATAACTGGCGAGATCGCTATGGTGAAAGGGCCGAAGAGTACCAAGCCAAGCAGTCCTCCCATGAGGAATTACGCAAGTTCAAATCCGAATTAAAGCGGGTGACAGAGGAGTGCGACATCCTAAAGAAGGCCGCTGTAGATTCAATTGGTCACTGCAGCAGGTATTCTGAAATGCCAAATTGCAGAGGATTAACGAATGATACGGACATTTACGCAAGATGAACGAGATATTGTCTTTGATTTGTGGAAGCAGGGAGCCGGATTTAGTGATATTGGCCGGGTAATTGATGCTAAACCAGGTTCGATATTCACTATACTTCGCGAGCATGGCGGCATTAAACCTGAAAAAAGAAAGCGCTCAGCACAGCACTTGACCATCAATGAACGTGAAGAAATTAGGGCGGGCCTATCAGCTAAGATGAGTATTCGAGCAATAGCCCGACAATTAAACAGGTCTGCCTCTACAGTCTCTTGTGAAATAAGTCGAAACCGCGGTAGACGCTGGTACAGGGCTGTAAATGCAGACAGGCTGGCGGGTAAAGATTCAGCATCAGTTAACAGTGCATGGATAAACGTTTTCAACCAGCTTCCAGCCATAATGAAAAAAACGTTAACCTGGGATAGAGGAATGGAGCTAGCGAAGCATACCGAATTTACTCAAGAGACGAGTATCCCTGTTTACTTTTGTGACCCTCAAAGCCCAGGGCAAAGGGGCCGAACGAGAACACGAACTCATTGATTCGTCAGTACTTCCCCAAAAAAAAACAAGCTTATCTCAGCACTCGCAGAAAACCCTAGATTCTGTTGCTAAAGAGTTCAATGAGAGGCCGAGAAAAACACTGAAATTTAAAACGCCAAGCGAGATTATGAGCAGGAGTGTTGCATTGACAGATTGAATCTACAGCCGTGTTCTTTGCTGGCGAGTCAAAGAAAAATACACGTTTATAAAATCTCGAATCGACCGCTACCCTGTGCGCACCCTATGCCGAGTGCTGGAGATTCACCCCAGTGGCTTTTACGCCTGGCTCGATGAACCCACAGCCTACGTGAAAAGGACGACGAGTATCTTCTGAGTTTTATTAAGCAGTTCTGGTTAGAAAGTGGCTGCGTGTATAGCTACCGTAAAATTTATAAAGATATGCTTGCTGCGGGTGAATAGCGTGGCAAGAACAGAGTTCATCGCATTATGAAAGGCGCTGAAATACAGTCACAGCGCGGCTACAAGCGTAAGGCACATTACATCGCTGGAGAGATATCAACCTTACTTAACCGTGAATTTAACGTTACTGAGCCCAATAAGATTTGGGCTACCGATATAACCTATATCCGTACTTACGAGGGCTGGTTGTTTCTTGCCGTGATTATTGATCTTTATTCTCGGCAAGTCATTGGCTGGTCTATGAGTGAGCGAATCAATACCGATTTGGTGCTTGATGCCTTGACTATGGCCTGCTGGCGACGCAAACCTAAAGGCGATGTGCTTGTTCATTCTGACCAAGGCTGTCAGTACATCAGTTAAGACTGACGTAGCATGCTAGAGGCCAAAAACCTCACAGCCAGTATGAGCAGCAGTGGTAATTGCCATGATAATGCCTGCGCAGAAAGATTCTTCCAGCTACTAAAGTGGAAACGAATTCGACGAAAAATTTATCGTACGCGAGAAGAGGGAAAGCAGAATTTATTTAACTATATTGAGTTATTCTATAACTCAACTAAGCGAGATGGTAACAATAATGACCTGACACCGAGGGGTTATGAGCAGAACTATTTTTTGAAACAGCGGAGTGTCTAGAGAAGTCGGGGCGATTCATCTACTCTTCGGTAGCATTGTTGAAAGTCGCCGGAGTCTAGTATCAATAGATGACCTGATTGACTTGGTTGTTACTTGTGTTGAGCACTTTAATGCCGGGAATGAAACTTTTTTAGTGTCAGAAAATGATGATATGTCAACGGCTGAGTTGTTTCGCCGTTTAGGTCTTGCTTGTGGTAAGGCGATGTATCTGTTGCCTATACCTGTTTTCTTGTTTAAAGCAGGGTTAAATTTAATTGGTAAGCCTGAGCTGTATCAGCGCTTGTGCGAAACCTTACAGGTCGATATTTCTTCAACAGTAGAGAGTCTGGATTGGCTGCCTCCTTATACAGTTGATGAGCAGTTTTTCTAAAACTGCGCGCTACCATATTGAAAATAAGTGATGACGAGTTATGTGACAATATCATTTAGATTGTTGGACTTTTGTTTAGTATTGATTGGCTTGCTGTTTACATTTTACTTGTGGTGACTATTTTGGGTTTCTTTGATATGGGTTCGCCGATATTTTGTCAACAGCGTGTAGGAAAAAATAAACGCCATTTTATTTTTATTAAGTTTCGGACAGTGAGTGTCGATACTGAATCTAATGCGAGTCATTTGGTGAGCTCTACATCGATTGCTAAGCTCGGAGACTTTTTTCGTAAAAAAATGATGAACTGTCGCAATTGATTCATGTCTTGAAAGGCGAGATGAGTTTGGTTGACCCTAGGCCTTGCTTGTTTAATCAAGAAGAATTGATTGCTGAGTGTGAGCAGCGAGATATTTTTGATGTGTTGCCGGGGATTGCTGGGCTTTCTTAAATTAATAGTATTGATATGTCAACCCCTAAGGTGTTAACTGATTGGGATAAGGAAATGATAGTGAAAATTAACCTAAAAGCTTATTTTTACTATATTATTCAGACGGCGAGAGGTAAGTGCGCGGGTGATCGAGTAAACAGCGATTAAATTGCCCTGATTTTCGGTTGCGGTAAAAATCGGGGAATTAATAAAATAAACTATATTATATAAAATGGATTGTCAACATGAAAAACATTGCGTTTGTTATCCCGGCATTTAATCCTGGCGAGAGTTTATTGTGTATTCTGGATGAGTTAATTCGATCTAGCTGCGAGTGTATATATGTTGTGGACGACGGGTCATCCGCCATGTCTAAACCAATATTTGACACTATTGTTTGCAATAAAAAATACGCAGATGTAACGCTATTAAAGCATGCGGTTAACTTAGGTAAAGGAGCGGCATTAAAAACTGCATTTAATTATATTTTAGCTAGCCACCCTGATATTGATGGCGCGGTAACTCTGGATTCTGATGGACAGCATTCAGCTAATGATTGTATTAAAATACAATCATGTTTATATGAAAATCCTGATTCATTTGTTCTTGGTTATCGGAAATTCAGAAAAGATATTCCGTTAAAAAGTTATTTTGGAAACAATATTTCTAGATTGTTATATAATTTTTTCTTAGGGAGGAAATATAAAGACACTCAAACGGGGTTAAGAGGAATTCCTCGCAAGCTAATGATAAAGTGTCTATCTATAAAATCCAATAGATTTGAATTTGAAACAGAGCAGCTGATTATCGCGTCAAGCAAGGAAGATGGCGTGCCCACTATAGAGGTGCCAATAGAAACAATCTATATTGACGACAATAAGGCAAGTTCATTTCGTCCAGTTGTTGACTCGTTTAGAATTTACTTCGTACTATTCAGATATTCAATGGCATCAGTATTAACCTCCTTGGTTGACCTCTTATGTTTTTATATGGCGATAGAAGTTGGATTTGGCGTTCTTGTTTCTAATCTGATATCGAGATCTATTGCGCTGGGGGTACAGTTCTCGCTATTAAATACATTCGTTTTTCGCAGTAAATTCAACGCACTAAAACTAGCATCATTTATTGTATATGTGTATGTGATGGGCGCAGCTTCAGCATGGCTACAAATCACTATGTCGGATAGGCTTGTGACGTCTGAGCTTATGTCAAAATTAGTAGTTGAGGTTATTTTGTTCTTTTTTAATTTCGCATTTTTGAAAAGTTATATTTTCACACGAGGGAGGAATTCAGTTGAAACCAACTAATTGGGATGACTATTATAATAATCCTGTAGGGCTGGCATCCTATACTAGGCTGTATACCCAGAGATGGATAATTAAAACAATGTTATCTTACACGCAAAATGAAAGCTTCAGCATAGCTGAGTTCGGTGGGGGGAATAGCTGCTTTCATGATGGGGTTTTGTCTTCATGTAAGGTAGCTAAATACGTGATTTATGACAACAATGATATTGGCGTGAAAAAATTCCATGAGAAGTACAAAAAAAATAAAACATCCAGTGCAATCAATTGTGATCTCCTGTCATCTGACGTTGAAGAAAAAAATGAATATGACATTGTTTTTTCCGTCGGTTTAATTGAACACTTTGATGAGGCTGGGACCGCCGAGCTAATCAAGAAGCATTTTGATGCGGTTAAGCCTGGCGGTATTGTCATCATAACCGCACCTACGCCTACGATTTTATATCGAGTAATTAGATGTGCGGCTGAATGCCTTGGTGTATGGAGGTTTCATGATGAAAGGCCGCTGTTTAAACAGGAAGTGCATTATCAAGTGGAAAAGTTTGGCGAAATTCTAAATCAAAAGCTACTCTGGGCAGTTGGCCTTACTCAGTATGCGGTAGTCGCAAGAAAAAACTGATTTATTTTATAAATACTTTTGAGAAAGTGATGTTTGTATGATTTATTTTAAATTTTTAATCGGTTTTTTTAGTTTGTTTATCCTACCGGCTATAGTAATTAAAGGCAGGTCGAATAATCTTAATGCTCATCAGCTGCTATGTTGCGGCCTTGTGGTTAGCCTTGTTTTTTCTTGGTGTTTCTTTTTGTTGTCCTATGCCTTTTCGTTAGATGATATTACATTGCTCATTACTTTGGTTTTTATTGATTTATTACTTATATTTTATATTAGGAAAAGCTGGGTTGGCAGGCTACATTTCAATGAATTTAAAATTAAAATTGAGCCTTTATTTATCTTGGTTTTTATTGTCATAGCCTCAATCATTTACACCAATTATGGATCAAGTTTTATTATCTGGGATGCGGTCGTGTCTTGGAATCGCTGGGCTATAGAGCTTTATGATAATCAATACAATCCTGCGAATGCTGCTTATCCAATACTATTCCCCGCCATCTGGAGTGTTCTATATAAGCTACAAGGGAATTCCGATGTTTGGTGGACTGTTAAAACATCCCTATATGTTGTACCTATTTACCTATTGCTCATTCAATATTATTTATATAAAGAGTTAAAGAGCAGAATATATCTATTTTCTTTAATGTTGAGTTTTATTGTGGTTATTAGTGATGTTGCTTACAGTGGATATATGGATTTTCCCGTGATGATGCTGGGTTTGCTAAGCCTATTGATGCTTGTTTCATATCATTCATCACCAAGCAAAAAAGGGCGATTGTTTTACTTGTGTTTCAGCATCTTGTTTTCTGGTTTAGCGGCACTAACTAAGCAGGCTGGGCTTTTTTACCTAATTTTGAATATCTTATATATATCAACGGTGCTTAAAAACCACGATAAGGATGAGATAAAAGTAGTGGCACAGGCTTTATTTGTTACTGTCTCGTTGATTTTTTCTTACTTGGTCTTGTTTTATATGAATGGCGATGACCCAATTGGAAATTTGGATAAGTTACAGGCGGGCTCTGATGGCGAAAATTTTTCTGGCAAGGATGTGTTTGAAAGTATAATTAAGTTATCGACCACTTACTTCGGTGCTTTTAGCGACTTCCATTATTTTAATTATAAAATCAATAAAGAGTGGGTGTCTAATTTTTTCTTCGGCGCTATATTTTCTGGTCTTATTTTTTTGTCCATTACTCTAAAAAGCTCATATTCAAAGCTTTGCAGCTATGCATTATTAAGCTTCCTGCTATCAGTTCTTATTTGGTCAAAATATCATTCTTACGACCAAAGAAATGCGATCTATAGCTACGCATATTTAATAGTTGTTTTTTCCATTGTTATTAATGGCTTATCTCTCAAGTATGACAGGCTGGTAAAGTTAATATCACCCAGTATCATGAAAGTATTCTTTGCTCTATTCACTTTTCTATCAGTGCTTGTTCTCCTGCCTAAAGATAGCGAGGTTCATAAGATCCAGCGTGAAAAACAACAGGATATCGGTAATGTTTATATGGCAATCCTTCTCTCCAGACAAATAAAAAATGAGCCTGATTGCAGTACAATACACACAAACTTTCAACCAATTAAGTTTAATTATTTGCTAAAGCCATATTTCGATAGAGTTATTATTTCTAATAGCTTTGATGTGATGGGATTGCTTTCTGAAATTCAATCAATCAGCTGTAATGGAGGGCATTATTTGGCGCTTAATCCTTGGACGTTCAAAGTTAATCCTGAGGCAAAAACACTTCTAAAAGATCTTGAAATAAGAGGGGTAGTAAAGGAACTTGTTTATAGCAAAATGCCAGATATTTATAGTGTCTATAGAGTTAAATTCAACTAGTTTATTTGTGTGAGCAAGCAACTCGGCAGTGCCATCCATCAGACAAAAGGAAACGTTAGAGAAAAAATCTGATAAGAAACGAATTAAAAAACTTGAAAAATAATTACATAGAAAATATAAAGCGCTAGCAGAAGAGACTGCTTTATGGGTGTTAGGAAAAAAGTTCTCTGCCTATCTGGGGGGAGCAAGGGCAGTTAACCACACTCTCTGATAGACGCTACAAGGTGAAAATTATTAATGAAGTAACACCACCAGGCGCGAGGTAGCATAAGGCGTGTGCAATGATGGGCGTATCAGTTATAACCTTGCGGCGATGGCAGGAAAGTGGCTGTATATTGGCCGATAAGCGGCCAGTGGCAGCATGCCCTTCGCCAAGCAATAAGCTCAGTGAACAGGAGCGACAAACGATTACAGACGTGTGTAACGTAGAAGCGTTTGCCCAGTCAAATTATGCTGATACTCGCTGACAGGTCGCAATATCTAGCCTCTAAGTCCAACTTTTTACCGGGTATTGAAAGTCACTAATATGTTGCATCACCGTGGTAAAGCAAAAACAAGAAACGTACATAAAATTCCAACCAGTTATACGGTTAAAAAAGTAAATCAACTTTGTAACGCCAAGCCAAAGTTATCAAGGGCTTGATGTTGATATATTAGTGAAACGAAAAGTGTTGTAGCAACGAAAAAGAAGTGAGCATCCATAGCAACATAAAGACGCTGCTTAGCTATTTAGGCGGCAACTGTCTTAAAAACACCGCTATCGCAGCACGCGGCCAAATTTTATCAAGTATTTTCCTCACGTTTACCTGCATTCTCCGCAAATATTTACACGCTCGCTTGGGATGCAGTTGCAATTTTTCAGCTCAACTCGCGAACATGGCGACGATTGTTGATTCAATTCCAAAATATTTAAATTAAATTAACGCGCTACCACAGTTGTTTCTATAGATCACTGTATTTGTCAGAAAAGTGCGCCAGTGCTTATCGTTACTAGTGTTCTTGATGATTATGAAATGTCAATGCCAAAAATTTTGACGCTCCTTAGCTATGAAAATTGGATTGTGATCACGGTTTCAATCAGCCGATAGGGCGCAAGGCCTAATCTATGACTTTACATGCAGTGGAGGAATTGCGAAATTACATCAGGCGCTACAGTCACTAAGGGATTCAATTTTTGGGGGCTGGTAGTGGAAAGGTTATTGTTCATTAAGTCTGCCTCGATCTACTGCATCTGACGGCAAAGCATCATAAAACTAATAATATTACTTATAAAAATGTACCTGCGGGAAGTAAACACATGAATAGAAGCTCGAAAAAAATCGGAATCCAATCTCTTTTAGTGTCAAATTCATTAACGACTACATCCATTGCGGTCCTGCTTTCTGCGTCTAGCGCTTTGGCTGATAACCGCGGCTCAAGTCTTAATCTGGAGGAGGTTTTGGTCACCGCCTCTAAGCGCGGCGCAGCGCAACGTGTTCAGGACCTGCCGCAGGCTATCCAAGCGATGGGCGGCAATAAGTTGGATATTCTTGGCGCTACCCAATTTGATCAGTGGGCTACTCAAATATCAGGGCTCAACTTTGAAGACGATGGCCCTGGCGATAAAGACTATGTGATCAGAGGGGTTAACTCAGATCTCGGTGGTACCGTTGGCGTCTACATTGACGAAGCGGTTGTCACCGGTAAGTTCACCCAAAACGGCGGTGGCCATCAGCTAGACATCAAGCTGCACGATATGGAGCGAATAGAGGTACTGAAAGGGCCACAGGGAACGCTCTACGGCGCCAACTCTATGTCGGGAACCATACGGCAAATCACCAATAAACCCAGCCTTAATAAAACGGAAGCCTCCGTGGATGCGGAGCTTAGTAGCACCAAAAAAGCTGGAGATCTTAATACCGTGCTCAGTGGTATGGTTAATGTTCCTATAATTGAAGATGTTCTCGGGCTGCGCGCGGTTGGTTGGAGGCATGATACGTCGGGTTATGTCGACAACATTCGCTTGGGCGATGATGATATCAACACTGAAGACGTTTCGGGTGGTCGAGTACATCTTGCTTGGCAACCCTCAGAGAGCTTCGATTTGTTACTTTCCTATTCAACCCAAGATCTAGAAAGTGGCGGCCGTAGCCGTTTTATACCACAGGGGTCTGCTTACCCTGGATCCACGTCACCTCTAGGCTCCTTGCCGATGCCAGAAATTGCTCCAAGCGGTGATTTTCAGAATGGTGAATATGCACGTACGCCCTGGAATGAAGATGTTGGCCTGGTTAGCCTGACAGCTAACTGGAATCTGGAGTTTGGTACTGTTACCACAACATACAATCAACTGAAACGCGATATTGACTACGCTTTCGACTCCACCCCTATTCTTATCGCCTTTGGTGTTCCTGTTCCTGCGGTATCGGAACAGTCTGAAGATCGAGAGATAACCTCAATGGAAGTGCGGTTTGCAAGTAATTTTGAGGGCCCAGTTAACTTTGTAGCGGGTTATTTTCGCCAGGAGGAGGATCTTGAATTCGAAATTGGCGTGGTAACGGTGGATGGCAATGGTGACGCAACCGGGCCACTGACTGCGGCTGACACGGATGATTTTTTCCTCAATGGCGGCAACAGTATCTTCGGCCGCACCTTCACAGAAGACAGTGTTAGCAGCGCCGCGTTCGGTGAAGTGCATGTGGATCTAAATAGTCAGTGGGGGCTGGATATCGGTGGGCGCTGGTTTGATAGTGAAGCCTCCACAGATTCTCGTGAGATACATCCTTTTGTGGGTTTCCAAGGTCGCGATCGAGTGTTTCAAAAGCGTAGCGTTGATGATTCCAAGTTTACCGGCAAGTTTAATGTTTCTTGGGCACCAACAGAAAGCGAGCTGTTTTATCTTGCCTGGAGCCAAGGCTTTAGACAGGGCGGTGTGAATTCCACGATTGTACTAGACCCTTCTGTGGTGTTGCCGGACGGCTTTGATTCGGATGAATTAACAAATATTGAGCTAGGGTTTAAAACGACATGGCTAGACGAGCGTTTGATCCTCAATGGTGCACTCTATCGTACCGTTTGGGATAACATGCAAGTAGAAGACTCCCTTTCCGGGTTCAGCTTTACCGATAATATTGGTGAAACTAATATTGACGGTTTGGAATTTGATTTGACATGGAAAGCGAGTGGCAACTTAGAATTGGGGCTTGGTGGTGCTTTTGTCGATACTGAGCTGCAAGATGATGAGCCAGTCAGTGTAGGCATTGGCCGAGGTCTTACGGGGGATGAATTGCCGATGGTGCCAGAATTCACCGGCTATGCCTTTGCTCAGTACACTCAGCAGCTGTCTAACGGCTTAGAGACCTTCTATTACGCATCGACTAACTATCGCGGCAGCACGCAAACAGAACTTAACCAAGCTAATCCTTACTATCATGAGATTGACAGCTATATGACTGCGAATCTTAGTGCCACGCTGATGTCAGAAAATTGGAAAGTAACGTTGTTTGTCAACAATGCTACCGATGAAGAGGGTCCTGTGGACGTCAATGAAAATCTCGACAATGCCTTGTCTTATGTTCCCGTTACTCCAAGAACGTTTGGCGTGAGAACCAGCTACACTTTCTTCTGATCTTATTCAGAACTGTAACGCTTGCACACAGTGCAGGCGTTTTTTTTCACGCATGGTTTATTTTCGAGTAAAAGTTTAATGGCGAGAAGACAGATATTTTCATCCAACACGGCAACGCTTCTGACTATGGCTGGAGCGGCCATTGGCTTGGGCAATGTGTGGCGCTTTCCCTATATGATGGGATCCTACGGCGGGAGCGCGTTTCTATTTGTATTCCTGATTTTTATGCTTATCTTCGCCGTGCCTGCCATTACCGGTGAGTGGGCACTGGGCCGGGAAACCCGCAGTGGTGCGGTAGGCTCTTTTGCAAAAGCGGTAGGCCCTATCTGGGGGCGGATTATTGGTTATTTACTAATATTTGGTGTTCTTGTTGCCAATTCCTATTACCTCATTGTAATCGCCAATGTGGTGTTCTCTAGTTTCTTTTCTGTAGTGTACGGATTTAGTGATGAGACAATTCCGGCGTATAAAGAGTTACTTTCAGATGGTGCAACACAGTATTCAATTGCGGCGAGTTTATTATTGCTCGCACTATTTGTTGTGTACCGAGGCCTCAACAAAGGCATAGAAAAAGTCAGCAAAATATTTGTGCCATTCTTTTTTGTCATTATGGTGTCATTGATTTCGGCCGTATTCTCCATTGATGGGGCTATGGCACACGCGGCTGAATTTTTAAAACCTGATTTTTCCATGCTTACCTTCAAGAGTATTTTTGCGGCTATGGGGCAGGCGTTTTTCTCTGTGGGTTTGGGGGGTACCTATATTCTTATTTATGGAAGTTATATGAGAAGTGAGGCTTCCCTGGTGAAAGGTGCAATCTTTACCGGTGTGAGTGACACCAGCGCGGCCCTGTTGGCGGCTCTGTTTGTGATTCCGACAATCCTGGTCTTCGGCCTGGATCTAGCGAGCGGGCCTCAGTTGATATTCGTTACCTTGCCGCATTTATTTAATCAGATGCCCTTTGGACAAATCGTTGGCAGTTTCTTTTTGTTGGCATTCAGCCTAGTGGCTTATCTGTCGGCAATTGGTGCCATCGAGGTGATTGTGGGCGGTGTCAGTGATGACTTTGATAAACATAAACTAACCCGAAATAGGGTAGTCGTACTGTTTGGCTGTATCGAGTTGTTATTAATGATACCGACAGCCTTCAAGCCAGAACTCATTGCAACGCTTGATCTTTTTTTCGGATCTGGGCTACAGGTGCTTGGCAGTTGTATGGCTCTACTGGCACTGACTTGGGGTTTGGGGCGTAAAAAGACCCTTATGCAAATTTTTGGCAGGGACGATGGCATAGTGCCCCGCTTTTTCTTTTTCTGGCTTCAGTGGGTTATTCCCGCTGCACTGATCTTAGTTCTGATTGGCTATGTTTATGACATGGTCAATGGCGGCTAGTGGTCAGTCAAATGATTTAGTGATTTGTAATTTATTTTTGGTTTTATTCTATTAGGTGATTTATGTCTATTCGTGAGCAGTTTCCGATTTTCCAGCACACAAATTATTTGGGCAGTTGTTCCCACGGGGCACTGTCTATTCAAGTAAGGCAAGCGTACGAAAGTTATCTGAATGACCGCGACCGCTATGGCGCCCGTTGGGATTTCTGGGTAGAGCAGCTTGAAACGGCTCGTAGCACTTTAGCTGAGCTGATTGGTTGTCAACCCGATGAGTTGGCCGTTACGCCGTCTGTTAGCAATGCGGTTAGCTCTTTGGCCAGTGGCATAGACTTTACCGGTGAGCGCAATAAAATTGTTTGCACAGATTTTGATTTCCCAACGACGGGACAAATTTGGCGCGCGCATGAAGCACGAGGTGCCGAGGTGGTTTACGTAAAAGCCTCTGAGGACGGTACCACCATACCGTTTGAGAATTTTGAGGCGATGATCGATGAGCGTACAGCGGTGGTATCTATCCCCCACGTTTGCTACCGAAACGGTGCCAAGCTAGACATCAAGCCCATTGTGGAGCTCGCTCGCAGTCGAGGGGCGCTGGTGGTGCTAGACAGTTACCAAGCATTGGGAACCATCCCGATTGATGTCGTTGAGCTGGGAGTGGATGTTTTGTTGGGTGGTGCCCAAAAATATCTGCTGGGTTCCTCCGGTGTTGGTTTTATGTATGTGCGCAACGAGATAATACAGAAATTGCAACCCACTACCAGCGGTTGGTTTTGCCAAGAAAACATTAATGCAATGGACATCTACGCCAATCAACCATCTATGACGGCGCGTCGTTTCGAGGGGGGCACCCCGAATGTACCGAACCTCTATGCGGTTATTGCCGGCGTTAAGTTGATACAGTCCATTGGTGTGGACAACATTGAAAAGCACATTGCAGAATTGACCGAGGCATTGAAGGCAGGGGTTAAGCAGCGAGGTTTTAAACTGGCAACACATCCTGATGGCCGCTATCACGGCCCTATGATTGCAATCAAATCTACCGATATGTATAAATTGGTTGCCACCCTTGCAGAGGAAGGGATTGTTACTTCATGTCGAGATGGAAACCTGCGTGTGTCCATGCACATCTATAACAACCAGGCAGACATTGAACAGCTGTTGCAAGCACTAACGAAGCACAAAAATCTATTGGCATAGCTTTCAAGTAATAGCGCTCAGCCCATAGGGCAGTCATTCAATGATTGCCCTTTTTTTGGGCGTGCTTGCCGGGTATGCTAAGGTTCTACACGTTGGATTTTCAAGAAAATTGCGCGAGGGAGTTTACGCAAGGCTAGTTATATGGTAATTGTAGCCGGTCATTTAACCCAAAAAGTGAACTGCTAGCGATTTATATGAGTACTAAAAACACACAAGCGTTGATTGTTAATACAGGTATTAAGCTCTTTAATGAACGTGGTGCCCGCCATGTTTCAACAAACCGTATTGCAGAGGCCTGTAATCTCAGCAGGGGTAACCTCCACTATCACTTTAAAAACAAAGAATCACTGATCCAATCAATTTTTGACCGTATGGCTAGAGAAATTGAAACAGATTGGGGTGACGACTATCTTCAGCCTACCGCAGAACACATGGCAGAAATGTTCTATCGGCAATTGATGATGATATGGAATTACCGGTTTTTCTATCGAGAATTAACGCCTTTATTGCAGAATGATCCATGTTTGAAAAAAAGCTTCGGTGAGTTGAGGAAGCGGCGTATTGTCGAAGTGGAAAAATTTTTTAAATCACTGATCGCCGAGGGATTTCTGGTAGGCCTTGACGAGTCGGACAATTTTTCTGCGTTGATTACTATTGGCTGGATAATCAGTGACTATTGGCTTAGTTATATCGATGTTGAAGAGAAAAATATCGACAGGAATACGATTAAGGAAGGTTACGAACTCATGGTTCAATCACTTAGGCCCTACTTAACAGACGACGCCAGGCGCAAGGTAGACGATTCTTTTGAACTACTCTCCAAACCAGACCAATAACATAGGCCCTGCCTAAGAATATGTAATTTCGGTGAGTTTCGAAGCCTCAATGGCACTCACCAGTAGTGTGCTTACCTTTTCTGGGTCGACTTGTTAGTCAGGGGCGAATCACACAAACCTTCAGTAACCCGCAACCCTGAACAACTGGGCTAGTAATTAATAGAGGGGTTGTCGCCTGGATAAATAACGCCAACCAAATATAAACCCTCGGGGTCCGTGGCTTGTAGCGAATGAACCTGTTTACGAGGAAGAAAAATAATGTCGCCCGCAGTGACCTTTGCTTTGCGACCCTCAGTCCACATATAACCACTTCCTTTCAGAATCACCAGTGACTCTTCATAAAGGTGCCGGTGGGGTAAGGCCTTAGATTCAGGAATTTCGCCAATAAACTGAGTTGCCATGGTACAGCCAACTTGCTTGTCGACAAGCACTTCCCAATATCTGTCTGCCATTCGGTTTCGGCTGTCATTGTCGGGCTTAATGGTTCTATTAGGATGGTCTTCTGCAAAATTACTTGGCATAGAATCTAAAATTTGGGGTGCCTCTGCGCTAGGGCAGACGGAGGCAAAGAGTTTAATGTTTTCAGTTTCGGTGTTGTTAATACAGAAAGCTTCATTTGGACGAACATAAATACCCATTTCAGGCGCAATAGAGAAATTCTTGCCGGAAATGGTGATCACACCCTTACCTTCAGTAACCAAAATGACTACATGGCGATCCGAAAAGCTGAGAACGGAAGATTGCCCCTGCGAAGACTCTAGATAAAATTGAGACTGGTATTGAGCACCTTGTTTTTCTGAAATTAAAGTGCCTACGCTGATATTTTCGTGCTCTTCACGGGCAACACTGGCAACTCTTGACACATAGCAACCGCCGTCCAACATTGCCAGGCCATTTTCATTAGCAAGAACCTCAGGGACATTTTTATTTTCAATACTATTCGGGTCATCTGAACTGTATTCATCATCGATATTATTATGTGCACCGTCGCAAAATGGAGCATTTTTGGTTTGCTTGCAACCACAAAATAAAACTTCTTCGCCATCATATTGGCCAACGGTAAGTACAGGCTTGAATGAAGTTCCAACATGAGACTGGTCACAAAAGGGCTGTGTCTTACTCAAGCCACAGCTACACCATAAATATCGTTTGCCTTTCTTTAGCTCGGTGTAAAAGGGTTTGTTTTTGGCAATATGTGCTTTTTCCATAATTTCAACAGTCATGCTAGCGGCTAACCTCGTTTGGCAAATTTAATTAAGATGCTTCAAGTGTATGAGGTCACTATATGAATTTGAGCGAATTATTTCTAGCAAAATTATAGGGCTTTAACACTAAGTCCATGGCTTAGAGTTCACGCGAAGCCGGTTTATTTAGCGCTTAGCTATAGTAGCGCTCAGCCTGCAGAGGTTAATCTGGTATTGATGCAGCGCTGTTTGTATTTTGTAATCGTCGCCGCGACAAGCTAAAAGTGTTCTATTAGAATAACAGTGGCTTTTGTCTTTGGTATAACGACTAGAGAAAGAGAAAAAGAATTTCAAATAGCCAAAGAAATATCATCGAGAGCTGAAGGAGATGTACTATGGGATTAAATGATTATTGTCGTGGTTCAAACTCGATACTAGGTTCCGGCAGACTCGCGATGCCCCTGCAATTTTGAGCACAAATGGCTTTAAGATTAAGAGGCCGTTGCAAGAAATATCTAAGAAACTGGCGCAAGGTACGCTACTCAAGTAATTATTGTGAGGTGCTGCGCGAAACTCAACGACTAATGCTTAACGCCAGTGCGCGGTCAATATGTGTACAGCAGAGTGGCGGGTTACATAATGATCAATAAACAAATGTAGTTGTCATAAGTCGCAATAAGTGACTGTGGCAGTGTTGAGGCCAGCGCTGCGATCCCGCCAGGCACCACCAAGATTACAAAAAAGCCCGCATCAATTGATACGGGCTTTTTTGTTTGTACTGTTTAATTTTTGAGCTGTAGTTATTGCCTAACTGCGATGCTGTGCTTGTATATCTAAAAGGCTAGGCGGCTTTAAGCAGCGTTAACTATTTCATCATGTCTTTTAAATTGGCAAAAGGGTTGTGGGTAGCAGGGGCGCGCTTGCGTTCGGTGGTACTACCATAGCGAACTAGGTTTTCGTGTTTACTATGCTCCTCGTCGTGGCAGTAGATGCACAGCAGCTCCCAGTTACTACCATCGGTGGGGTTGTTATCGTGGTTGTGATCGACGTGATGTACCGTCAACTCCGAGAGCCCCGGGCGATCGAACTCGCGGGTACAGCGGCCACAAATCCAAGGGAATAGCTTCAGTGCTTGCTCGCGGTAGCCCTTGGCCCGCTTTGAGTTGTACTCCAGCTGCTCGGCACGTACCTTCTCATAATTGGATGGGCTGTTATTAGCCTTGCCATTATCGGGTGTATTTGCCATAACGAAACCTACATTGTTGTTTTGATTACATAGATGGCCGTAACCATTAGTCAGTTATCATAGCATCAAAGGCAGCGAATCCCAGTAATAGAACCCGCATGCAGCGTTACTAATGCCATCACACCGGCCTCGACCCGGTGCCTGCTGTCTTTTACTAGGAACTAGCGACTACAAACTAGGAACTCATCTCTTATCCCGTCACACCGGGCCCCGACCCGGTATCCACAATCTTTTACTAGGAACTAGCGACCACACCCTAGCGACTCACCCATCCCGTCACACCGCCCCACGAGCCGGTACCCATAATCTTTTACTAGAAACTAGCGACTACAATCTAGCGACTCTCTCCATCCCCCTTGGCCCTGTAGCACATCTATGCTTTACTACCCGCCTGAAAAATAAAAATCAGTTTCCTGAATAACTGAGTGCCAACGTAGGAGTAAGCGTGGCCTCAGGGAATGGATTAAAGCAACAGCACAGGATGTGTGATTAGGAAGCTCGCTTAACAGATAGGAGTTGTTAGTGGTTGCGAGTTTGTCGTTAAAAAATAATTTTCTCTCTTTCTATCGTGCTTATAGCGGCCTGCTGCTATGAGTTTTTTGCTGTGGGTGGGATTTGATGGTTTGGCCGTCAGTAATGAATAATAGGCATCTATATGAGTGATTTTGAACAAATAAAAAACAAGTTGCGAGTCTTTGCCAGCGATAGAGACTGGGATCAGTTCCATTCGCCTAAAAACCTAGTTATGGCACTCAGTGTAGAGGTGGCGGAGTTGGTTGAGCCTTTTCAATGGATGTCAGAGGAGGGCTCTAAAAATCTATCCAATGATACGCTTGATGAAGTGGCTGATGAGATTGCAGATGTTCAGCTTTACCTTATCAGGTTAGCCGACAAGCTAGGGGTAGATATCCTCAAGGCTGTAGAGAATAAAATTGAAAAGAACGACGCTAAATACCCCGCAGATAAAGTTCGGGGGAGCTCGAAAAAATATACTGAATATAAAGACGGCGATATTAATAACTAATGATTGTCTATTCGGAGAATAAGCAGCAGTTTGTAGATGATGTGCGTGGCAATATCATTCATGAAAAAATCCTGTTGGAATTTAAGCGCAGTCTTGGTCGCACGGTAGCCGAGAATGAAATAGCGTCTTGGCGTAACTCTATGCAGTTTATGGAGTCTGTTGTGAATGACCCCGAGATCCCTGCGGATGCGGGGGTATCGATTGAATACAATATTCCGCTAACCAATAACCGCGTTGATTTTATCCTGACGGGTAAAGATCATAATAACGTTGATACGGCGGTGATTGTTGAATTAAAGCAATGGTCAAAAGTTGAAACTACAAGCAAAGACGCCATTGTAAGAACCGCGTTGGGCGGTGGTGTGCGTGAAACAAATCACCCTTCTTACCAAGCCTGGTCCTATGCGGCGCTAATAGAAGATTACAACGAAACTGTACGGCTGGAATCCATAGCGCTTAGGCCCTGTGCCTATTTACATAATCTTGATTCCGCAGAGGCGATTAATGACCCTTGTTATCAAGAGCATATCAACAAAGCCCCGGTATTTATTTCAAAAGATGTCAAAAAGCTCAATGCCTTCCTAAAGCAATTTGTTAAACACGGCGATACGACAGACATTATGTACCGTATCGAGCATGGCAAGATTAAACCCTCCAAAAATCTTGCCGATAGCCTAGTGTCTATGATTCAGGGTAATACTGAGTTTTTAATGATCGATGATCAAAAGCTGGTATATGAAACGGCAATTGATCTAGCGGTCAATAAGGCTGCGGATAAAAAACAGGTATTGATTGTTGAGGGTGGGCCGGGTACCGGTAAATCGGTAGTGGCCATTAACTTGCTGGTTGAAATGACTAAGCGTGAAAAGGTTACTCAGTACGTCTCCAAAAATCAGGCGCCGAGGATGGTGTATAGCGCCCGTCTAAAAGGGTCTATCACTAAAGGGCGTATTGATAATCTATTTAAAGGTTCCGCTTCTTATACCGGTGTTGAATCCGGTTTCTTCGATACGTTGATTATTGATGAGGCACATCGTCTTATCGCCAAGAACCGCTACAACAAAGATAGCGAAAACCAGGTGAAGGAGTTGATCGCAGCCTCAAAACTGGCTGTGTTCTTTATCGATGAAGCACAAATGGTGACCTGGAGTGATATAGGCACCAAAGCTGAAATTCATCAATGGGCCGCCGAACTGGGCGCTGATGTGCAGGAGATGCAACTGCAATCCCAGTTTCGCTGTAATGGCTCCGACGGCTATCTAGCTTGGGTGGATGACGCGGTACAGTTACGGGGTACGGCAAACCCAACGCTTGAAGGTACCGATTATGAATTCAAAGTCTTTGATGACCCTTGCGCATTAAGGCAGGCGATCCGCGATAAAAACCTAGAAGCGAATAAAGCCAGAATGGTGGCGGGGTATTGCTGGGATTGGGTGAGTGATTCCCGCAAGCAAGCCAATGACGCAGCGGCGATGGATATCGTCATTCCCCAATATGGGTTTGAAGCGCAATGGAACCTAGCCAACGATGGCAGCTTATGGATTATGGCGGGTAACTCGGTCAATGAAGTGGGATGTATCCATACCTGCCAAGGCTTGGAATTGGATTATATCGGTGTGATCGTGGGCGAAGACCTTATCGTGCGTGATGGCGAAGTAATAACCGATGCCCACAAACGCTCAAATATGGACGCCTCCATTCGCGGTTTTAAAAAATTGTTAAAAGAAAACCCCGATGCGGCAAAAGAAAAAGCCGATACGATTATTAAAAATACCTACCGCACATTGATGACCCGAGGCCAAAAAGGCTGCTACTTTTTTAGTGTTGACCCCGAAACCAATGCCTACTTTAAAGAGCGTGCTGAGGCAGTCTCACTGGCAAGGCCTTTAATACCAACTGAAAAATATGCCGGTTTGCAGTTAGAAGTGGTTGATGTTCCAGATGAAGAGCGTTACGTCACCGCAATACCCTTGCTCAATATTAAAGCTGCTGCCGGTGGATTTAGTCTGGACCAACACCTTGAGGTGTGTGATTGGGTTCGTTTGCCAGAACCCTTTGAGCATAAGCTCGGTTATTTTGTTGCGCAGGTGGTGGGTGAATCCATGAACCGGCGTATACCCAATGGTGCATGGTGTTTGTTTAAGCCTGACCAAGGGGGTTCGCGCAATGGCAAGATTGTATTGGTGCAGTCTTCACATATTCAGGATACGGAGACTGGCAGTAGTTATACGGTGAAGTGTTATCACAGTGAGAAAGTAAGTGATGATAGGGGAGGGTGGAAGCACAGTAAGATTGTGTTATCGCCGATGAGTAGTGTGGGGGCGTTTGGAGATATTGAGTTGGTGGGTGAGCAGGTTGAGAGTTTTGGGGTGGTTGGTGAATTTGTGGCGGTTTTGTGAGTTGAAGTAAATTGTATTTGAATAAAAGGGCTCTGATCCACTGGCTTGGCAGGGTATTGTTGTGAGTTGGTGGCTCAATAATATAACGATTAAGCGTAGATATGGCGCTCATAGGTCCACTATAAGATGATTTTTTAGGTGATAATCATCTTATATATACGCGTACATATGATAAATGTACTATTTATTTTTGACATATATATGTTATTGGGATATTTTACGTACATATTGTTGTTCATTTTCTTTTTTAGAGGTGTTTATGGCTAGAGAGGCTGATAGGGCGAAATTCGTTGAATTGACAGAAAAAAGGGTTAGTAAGGCTCTTAAGGACATTAAGTTGATCGGGAACTTATCTAATAAAAGTAACTATTCCTATACGGACAAAGATGTAAAGAAAATCTATAGCGCATTAAAGAAGGCTCTTGATGAAATGAAGGTTCGGTTTGAAAGTCATGGGGATGACGAGGAAGAAATTTTTAAACTCTAATAAAACACAGAAATATTGAAGGACTATGGAATGAAGTGGCATTTTTCACCGCTATTAGCGGATCAAGTAGAAAGTGAGATTACGCAGCGTGATCAATTTAACAATGATGAGGTAGATATCTCTGAAACTATCGTCCGTGAAGCGGTACAAAATAGCCTTGATGCAGCGGTTGATGACCCTTCTAGAGTTACTGTTAGCTTTCGATGGGTGAATAAGACGGAGGGATTGGATCCGAAGTTCTTTCGCAGTGTTTTTGAGGGCCAGATTGAGCATGCTCGAGCGGCTGAAATAGATTTAGATTTACTTGATTTTGATAACCCTGAAGCATTGATCATTGAAGACTATGGTACTTCAGGTTTGACAGGTAGTGTTTCGGAGAAAGACGACAATCATTTTAGCGATTTCTGGAGATGCCACGGTAAGTCACATAAAACAGGAAAAAGTCGTGGGCGATGGGGATTGGGTAAACTTGTATATAGTACTACGAGTGGCATAGGTGCTTTTTTTGGATTGACTGTTAGGGCAGGTTCTAAAGAACGTCATTTGATGGGGCAAACAGTCCTAAACTTGAGGTGTGTTAACGACACTCGATTTCCGCCGCATGCTTTTTTTTCAGATTTGGAGCATGAAGATGATATTTATAGAAAAATACCAGTACCTATTAAATCTGAAGAACTTGTAGAGCAGTTTATTAACAATTTTTCAATTAACCGGGGGGATAAACCAGGTTTGTCAGTTGTTATACCTTTTCCTGATAAAAAGTTTAATGTTGAGAAAATGATAGGCGTTGCTATTGAAAATTATTTCTACCCATTGATTACCAGTCAACTGGTCTTGAATTTCAACGATGTTCAGATTAATGCCGATAATGTAAGAGAGCATGCAAAGCAATATGCTGCTGATAGATTCTCGCAAATTGACGTACTCTTTGATTTTATAGAGGAAATTTATAAAGAAGAGCAAGGGGATTTACTAAGGATAAAGCCAAGCTGGATAGATGATAAAGTACTTGATGAAGATGATTTCGATCCTGAAACTCTGGGAGAAATTAGAGAGAAATTTAAAAGAGGTGATCTGCTTGGTGTGACCTTACCAGTTAAGATTAAAATGAAGTGCGGGGATAGTAGAAATAGTAGTTTTTCAGTTTACATTAAAAAACCAGAAGAGTTAAAAAAGGGCCTTGATTTATACGTTAGGGGAGGATTGACATTACCTGGCGAGGCTAAATTTCGTGAGAGAAGAGCTTTGGGGGCAATGATTGCAGAAGAGGAGGTCGTTTGTTCTTTTTTGGGTGATGCTGAAAATGCTGCTCATACTCAATGGACAACTAATACTGAAAAATTGAGGAAAAACTACCGTAACTCGCAACCAATTGTATCTGTTATAAAAAAATCTGTGGTTCAGTTATATGATCTATTGGCTGGAGTAACTGAAGAGAAAGATGAAGATGCATTGCAAGATTTCTTTTGGTTTGATGAGCCAGATATAAGTAAAAGTAAGAAAAAACGTAAAAAGTCAAAAAAACCAACTATTATCCCTCCAGTAATGCCAAATTTACCCTTATTTAATATTTCCAAACTAGAAGGTGGTTTTTCTATTTCTAATTCTGAGGGGCTAACTGAGGAAAAACTACCTAGGCAGATAATCGTAGAGGTTGCATATGAAGTTTCTAGGGGAAATGCATTCAAAAAATATAACGTACACGATTTTAAAGTAGGTAGGAATGGAGGAGTTGGTCTGATAGCTGGTGATACAGTGAAAGTGGTTTCTGCTAAAGAGAATAAATGGATATTTGAGATCACCGAAATTCCATTCAAACTTCAAGCTACTGGATTTGACGAAAGTCGCGATCTTAAAGTTAAAGTGTCATAAGGAGATAGAGATGCAGCGTACCTTTAATTATACAGGGAGGCAAAAAATTGAGCAGGGTGAAGCTATTTTTAGTTTCTTTGGGTCTGAAGAATCACCGTCATTTAATGTTGAATTCAGATTTAATTCCAAGAAATATCCGGATGATTCATCGCTATACGTTGAGGCGTATTACAAGGAAACGCGGCAAAGATTTTTTTTTGGAAAAACCTCAAAAATAGTACCTCCACTAGATAGAACGTTGACCGAGATAGATTTGTCAGGCTCAACGTTGTTTCGGGTAATGGTTGTCGATGAGAGTGGATCTCACGGATTGTTGCTGGCTAGTGGTGAAGCTTTTCGTGGTGATAAGAATATTAATAATGAGCAGGATAGGTCTAGTATTCTTGCAGTTGTAAAAAAACCAATGGGGCAATTAACTTGGAAGGTGGAGTTTGAGGCCGGTGGTATACCTGAACTATGTATAAATAATAATATCCCGAATGCAATTGATAAAATGAAATATGATCCTTATTTTCAATCTCTTATATTACCCGCTGCACTTCGTCAGGTACTAGTTTACTTCCTTTGGAATGAAACAGATGAGGATGATGAAATATGTTCAAAGTGGATGGAGTTCGCAAAATATTTTGGAGAAGCAAAGCCTGATGACGACGACCCTGTCCGGCTTGTTAACTGGATCGATGATGTGGTTTCATCTTTTTCACAGAGTTTCGATATGTGCGACCGTTTGTTGAGTGTTATTAAGGAAGGCAAATGAAAGTAAAACGTCTGAATAAGTATGGTGTTAATGAATTTTTAATTTTTATTGAAAATATTCGATCTGGTTCAAAGACGAATATTCCTTTTTATCTCTTAAATGATGAGAGGTCTTCTGAATCGATTGAGGTAGATATTGACGTTGGTGATATGAAATTTAAATCTAGGTTTGAAATTGGTTTATATCTGGCTGAAATTTTCGGGGATAAGAATATTCAAGCTCTTATAGGTGATCAGGGATTTTGGAGTTGGTTTGCTTTGCTTTGGTTTGATCAGCTTTGTCCAGAAATTAATGGGGTTCGCAGGGCCAGCAAAGAATATAATTATGTTTTGAGTAAAAATTACAACCATAGGCCTCGGCATGCGATTTATATGACATGGCAGCTTGTAACTCGATATAACGATGATGCTCGATTTATGTTGTCAAAAGAACCTTCCATTAGAGGGGAGATTACAGAGCAAATGATGGCGCGTCAGGAAATTTTATCCTCCGAAGGAGTTATGAGATTGGCCAGTACTTTGTATTTTGATGCCAAAACTGGCTTATTTAAAAAGGGGGCGGCTTCACGTAAAAGTGCTGGTTGTGTTTCACGATACGTTAGTTGGCTGCAGCAACTGCAGGTTACGTTTGATATATTTTCTACAACACAAAAAGATTTGGGTCTTCTTCTTCCTCAAGAGTTTGACAGATTTAAACAGACCTCTTGATTATAGAGTACACTATTTCGGCAAGTTGCTTTGCTAAATAGGGAGGCACTGCATTACCTACCTGAACATATTGCTGTGTTCTATTTCCTACAAAGTGATAGTTGTCAGGAAAAGTTTGTATACGAGCCGCTTCTCGCACGGTTAAGCTACGACACTGTTTAGTGTCGTAGTGGATAAAATAGTGCCCATCTTTAGATATGTGGCTGGTTACTGTGGTTCCGTAATTATTAGCAAGTTGCACTCGAAATCGATCAGCAAACTTTCCGCTTCCAAAGTTTTTGTGCGCAGGCCAAAAATATGCAGGAAGGTTTCTTGCAGTTGGTGAAGTGCCGTTTTTAGACGCAAAGGTTGAATAGTAGAGGTAGCGATGAAGGTCACCTACTATATGCCCTCGAGTTTCATGGTTTGTAACGTAGTTGCCTAGCCTATTATCTTGATACCATTCTTTTAATTCACTAGGTAATTTACTGTTTAGACTAGCTCTTTTTTGGCCTTTATCTGTGCCGGTATGCTCTGGAGATGTATGTATATTTTCAATGTTTTCTTTAAAGGAATCAATTAGATCTTTGGACATATGCTCATCTTTCTTGAGAGTATTAATTGTTTTTTTATCAATGCCCGCAATGCTATCCCTCCATAGCTCTACAGAATCTTCACCTTTCGACAGTTTGCTGCGTAGTTCAGGGAGGTCTGATATTACCTGTTTAACTGTCGTTTTTGTTGTGTTTTTTTGTAGTAAATTCGATTGCTCAATTATTTTTTCGCTATCTTCCCTTACCCCTAATAGAATTACTCTATGTCTAGCTTGAGGGATGCCATAGTCTTCTGCGCGAATAATAAAGTCTTTTGGGTGTAAGTTTTCTACATTAAAAAGATCTTGCTCTCCATTCTTTTGGACAAAAGAATAGAGTCGGTATTTATGTTTTTTTCTTCCTATGGCAGGTTTTACGTTAACGGATTTGCAGGGGTTTTGGAGGTCCTCTCTTATAGATGGGAATATTAGCTCTCCATTAATTTTGGCGGACAGCATGCCTTTAACATTTTCCATTACAAATACTAAAGGTTGGAACTTAGCAATAACTTTGAGGTATTCCTTATAAAGAAAATTACGGTGATCATTTTCAGCTGAATACTCTCTGTCTTTCGCACCGTAGTTACGTGATCTACCTACAAGTGAGTAGGCTTGGCATGGTGGCCCGCCAATTAATATGCAATCGTCATCACCTACCGCATCTTTAATTTTTCCGTATACTTTTTGGGGCGAATCTTCGCCTAGTGTGAGTTGTTGGGCCTCTATCCGTGCCTCAGCAAGAGCTTCTTGTATTTCTGGCTGCTTGTACAGCTCGTCTTCTGGGTTTTTTCCTAGTTTGCCTTTTAGAAAGTCGTAATAGCATTCAGGGACGTTTTCTGGTTCGAACTGGCGAAATACCGCTCTAAGTAATAGGGTGCGGTGAGCACTGGCTTCTTTCTCTATAGAAATAGCTATTTTGAATTGTTGTTTATTGTTTGTTCTAAGTGAGGAGAACCCTTCGCCCAAGCCTCCAGGGCCTGCAAATAGATCTATTACTTTAACTGGCTTGGTCATGGTTGTAGTGCTCATTGTTGTGGCGCATAGCATACCAGGATTTAATACTCATGCTAGGGCTTTATTTTAATTATCTCGCCAAGTTGTATCAATTTATAAAAGGTGTATAAAAGTCGGTATAAAAGGGGTCGGTGACAAATATGAATCACTTCGATTGCCGTCAGATACCGTGATATTTAGTGTCAGAGTAAAAGCTCATGTGTCGATTATCTTCACCTGTCGGCAATATAGACGTTAAAGGGGGGCTGGGCCCTTATTCGTTCTAGCTAGGCTAGTGACTGTGTTCGGGCTTTACGCCTGCTAATCTAGCTTCCACTAACTTAATGGGCCGTAAATAGGCTAAAATCACTAGCCATTACCTTAGCCCGAGCCCTTTATATCAATGACTACTGTTACAACAGCTACCAGCTTTAAAGAGCTTGGCCTTATAGCACCCTTGCTGGCTCGATTAACTGAGCTGGAATATACGCAGCCAACGCCCATTCAAGCGCAAGCCATCCCTAGTGTGTTAGCAGGCCGTGACCTAATAGCAGGGGCCAATACCGGTTCGGGTAAAACAGCTACCTTTGCGCTGCCACTATTACAGCAATTAAGCCTTGAATTACCCTCAACTCGCGGCAGTAAGCAGGGTAATTTTGTGACTGGGCTTATTTTGGTGCCTACCCGCGAGCTGGCCAAGCAAGTTGCTGACAGTATTCGCTCTTATGCGGCGCACCTTAACGGCGAGGTTAAAACCGTTGCCGTGTTTGGTGGTGTATCAGCCAATACTCAAATGCTGGCATTACGCGGTGGCACTGACATTTTGGTGGCTACCCCTGGACGCTTACTCGATTTGATTGCAAGTAATGCCATTAAGCTTGATAGGGTTAAAACCCTAGTGCTTGATGAAGCCGACCGCATGTTAAGCCTAGGGTTTGCTGACGAGCTCGCTGAGCTGTTGGCGTTTATGCCTAATAAGTCTGGGCCAAAGCAAAAACAGATTTTGTTATTTTCAGCGACCTTTCCTGACAAGGTACAGGCGTTAACCCAGCAATTGCTTAATGACCCCATCGAAATACAAGTACAAAGTGCCGACACTAGCACCTTAGTACAACGTGTTTTTACCGTTAACAAGGGTGAAAAAACAGCCCTTTTAGCGCATTTAATTAAACAACACCAATGGCAACAAGCGCTGGTATTCGTTAATGCCAAATACCGTTGTGTGCACATAGCCGAAAAACTCGCTAAACGTGGCATTACCGCAAAAGTGTTTCATGGCGATCAAAGCCAAGGTGCACGTACCCGCGTGCTTAATAATTTTAAATCAGGTGAGGTTGAAGTATTAATTGCAACGGATATTGCTGCCCGTGGTATAGACATTGAAAAACTGCCTGTGGTGATTAATTTTGACTTACCTAGAAGCCCAGCAGATTACATGCACCGTATTGGTAGAAGTGGCCGTGCCGGTGAAGTGGGCTTAGCCATATCGCTTATCGACCATGAAGATTATCATCATTTCAGCGTTATCGAAAAAAAGAACAAGGTCAGGCTTGAACGTGAGCAAGTTGCGGGTTTTGAAGCCGATGAGTTGTAATTGTAGAATTGTTGGTGATGCAAAAGGAAAAACCTGAGCTGTTTTCTGCTCCTTTCTCCTGACGCCACTTTCTCCAGCCGCGACAGTGCTAGCCGAAGTAGGGGCAAGGTCGCTATAATTCATGGGCTTATGGCTTATGGCTTATGGCTTACGGCCTACTTTTCATCTTACATTTTTGTGGCTTGTTATCTGAGTCATCGCTAGAGTGAATATCTTATGATTCGTCCCGACTGGGTTACCAATGAGTCGAACTGGAAAAAACATTGCCGAAGAGTGGTTGCTCGTGGCAACGATTTACTAGCTGGCAAACTGAGTGTTATCGCTTGCGCACAAGAAATGGTCAAGTTGGTGTTTTGGCTGCGTGCCGAGAGTGATGCAGACTTTATGGTGTTTATAGCGATTAAAGACGCCAGCGATGCCGTGCCCAAGGAAGAAGATAGAAAAAATTGGTCTGGTGCAAAAGATGAACGGCAGTTTGAGATAACCACTATTGAGCAGCAATGGCGAAAGCCTGCGCTTGCGGCAGCCGAGGCATTAATTGCTAAATATGAAGAGGCAGAAAGTAAAGAGGACGACTCATTAAAGGACGATGAGTGATACTCCTTTTAAGTTGTGAGTGAATAACAAATTGCCACCATTGCCAGCGCACTTTCTGTTTATTCTATTGCTTAGTTTTTCAGATTATAGCCAAGCCAGTCAATTTTGCTTTAGTGGCAAAAACCTATAACAAACAGTTGTATGGTGAAATTCAAGCCAGTGGCATTAAAGGGCTAGCCCTTTTAATCTAACCGTTGGCCTGCGATGATGGCCCACTACAATTGAACCCACTATATTAATAGGGCATGTCTAATGGCTACGCGAAGCCGATCTGATAAAAAAAGTAATAAACCAAAACTCTCTTCTGAAGCCAAAGAACAGCTACAAACGATCACCTCTGGCGTTGTGCCTGTGAGCTTTACCAAGCAACAACGCAAAGAAGTACAGCAAGCGATTGAAAAGGGCATGGCAACGGTTAGAACTCAGGCAAAGGTTAACAGCCGTGAGCGTGACAAAAAAGTTAAGCAGTTGCAAAAACAGCTGTCGGATGCGCAGCAGGTGAATAAGGCTAGTGATAGTTTGCCGGAAACTTCGAAAAAGCTAACAGCAGCTTCGTTAACGCCTTGGATATTGTTGTTTGCATCTTGGGCTGGGTTCGCTGTTTTTTCAATGCGCAGTTGAATGTAAAGCGCCGTAATAAAGAATAAAGGGCGAATTAAAGAGCAGATTAAAGGGGATGAGGGGTTATAAAAAATAACCTGTCATCCTCGTCATAGTTCAATCCCCCTCTCTATTAGTACGTTTAAAAGGCTATTTATATAATTGCAAAAGGAGTTTGCGATGCTAAGCGCCAAGGATGTACGTGGTCGGGTTTGCCTCACCCTATGATGCGGCGTGGTAATACCCGTGAATCCTGTTTCTTTGATGTTAATGACTAACGCTATTCACCTTTTATTAACGCCAGTTTATAGCGAGAGTATTTCAAGCCTCACTAAATGTTGGGTTGCCGCCATGAACAGTAAATGAATAAAAAATACAAATGGACGGGTACTCTGTGGGATGGGTGGCATACGTTGGGTGCCGTTAGCAAAAATATTTATTCCTAGGTAGTTATTGATAAGTACCTAGCACTTGTTGACATTATTAATTACTCTGTCTATGTTGTTAATTACATAGGAAATAATAATTAGCGAGCAGGCAGATGGCCACAAAGCGTCAGCAAGTCATTGATTTTATGAATAAAAAATCTCTGGTTAGGCCCAGGGATTTGGTAGCTATGGGCTTGCCTAAAGATTATTTGTATCAATTGGCTAAAAAAGGTGTAGTTGAGCGGGTTAGCCGGGGGCTGTATAGCTTACCGGGTGGTGATATCAGTGAATGGGCCAGTTTTGTAGAGGCGCAGCGCCGTGTGCCCAAAGGGGTATTTTGCCTGTTGTCTGCTTTGGCATTCCATAAATTTACTACTCAAAATCCCCATGAGCTATGGATAGCCATCGCCAATAAAGCGTGGCGGCCAGAAATTGATTACCCGCCTGTACGTTTCATCGCTATGTCGGGTGTGGCATTGGATAACTGTATTGAAGCGCATGTTATAAATGGGGTTGATATACGAGTTTACTCAGCAGCTAAAACTGTGGCAGATTGTTTTAAATTTCGAAGCCGCGTGGGGTTGGATGTGGCCATCGAGGCCTTGAAGGAAGGCTGGCGTCATAAAAAATTTACTATGGATGAGTTGATGCACTGTGCCGAGCTATGTCGGGTTGCTAACGTGATTCAGCCTTATGCCGAGAGTGTTGTGCATAGCTAAGGTAAGTGCATTAAAAGAGCACGGTATTAACGCTAGCTAAGGGAATAGGAAACGATGGCTAAAAATAAGGCGGAGTCTGTAAAACAGCGGTTATTAGCGCTGGCGCGTACCCGGAAGGAAGACTTTAACTTTGTGTTGCGCCAGTTTGTATTGCAACGGCTTATGTATCGGCTGAGTGTGAGTAAATTTTCAGGTGATTTTTTGCTAAAGGGTGGCCTGCTGTTTTGGGTCTGGAACCAAGACTTTAACCGTCCTACGCAGGATATGGATTTATTAGGTTTTGGCTCTGATGATGTTGAATTGCTGCAAGCAACATTTTTAGCGATTACGCAAATAGAAGCCGATGACGGTTTGGTATTTAACGGTGATACGCTAACTGTTACTGAGATTAAAGAAGATGCCAAGTATCAAGGCATACGAGTCAATGGTAGGGCGACTTTGGTTAAAGCGGATATTCCCTATCAAATTGATATCGCTTTTGACGATGCGGTGGCTGCAGTAAGCACCACCACTAAAATACCGGTGTTTTTAAGTGACATGCCGGTGCCGGAAATGAAGGTGTACCCTTTGGAGGCGGTGATTTCAGAAAAATTTCAGGCGATGGTGGCTTTAGGGTTGGCGAATAGCCGCATGAAAGATTTTTTTGATGTACTGACATTGGCACAAACCATGTCATTAGACAGTAATAAATTACAAGCTGCCATTAAGGCGACCTTTGAAAGACGCGCAACACCCATTAATAGAGATAGACTTTATATCTTCTCTGGTGCATTTAAAACAAATAGTGATAAGCAAAAGCAGTGACAAGCTTTTACTAACAAAAATAAATTGAGTGTTAGTGAAAACTTTTCCGAAACCGTGACAAAAATACAGTATTTTATTGAGCCTCTCTATCAGCATATAGCCTTGGGCCGTATTGATAATAAAATTTGGAATGCAAACCTGTGGAACTGGGAATTGTAAAATGAGATAGAGGAGTTAAAAAGTAACCAGACTTGATCTTCGTAATTTAATCTATTTGTTACCGTGATTAAATAACTATTTATATGATTGCAAAGGCGTTTGTGACACCAAGCGTGCAAGAATTTACTTTGTGGGAAGGCCACGATAAGTTGGCGGGGGATCCTTAAAAGAAAATAGTTAGAAGAAGTGGTATGTTCCATTTTGGAACATACCTCCGGGCACTGAGCGATAGAATAATTAGCGCCATTCGGGCCAGAGTAAAGTTTTAGTATTTAACCAGTGTGGGGTAAGAAACCAATATGTCCAAAACCGTCGTTAAGTTTACATTTGAAAAAGAAACCAAAAATAGTGTGCGTTACAAGGAAGAGCCTGAAGAAGGCAAGGCTCCGATTGTGCGGTCGTTGTATGTGCAGAAGTGGTTTGCGGGTAATAGTAAGCAAATCACTGTCACTATCGATAAGCAGGATTAACAAGCGATGCAACCGCAAGCCGACCCATTCATCGTCCCCAAATGTCACGACGACATCAAGATTCTGTATCAGGATGAACACCTGCTACTGATCAATAAACCCACGGGTTTACTGAGCCTGTCAGGTAAACATCCCTTGAATAAGGACTCGGTGCATTTTCGTTTAGTGCAAGATTTCCCCACGGCAACGCTGGTGCATCGCCTGGATTTTGGAACCTCGGGCATTATGCTGGTGGCATTGAATAAAGCGATTAACGCGCAGCTGACCAAACAGTTTCAAGTGCGTACCGTGAGCAAGCGTTACACGGCGGTGTTGCATGGGCATTTGGCGGATGAGCAGGGCACGATTGAATTTCCCATCGCCAAAGACAAGCCTAACTTTCCCTTACAAAAAATCTGTTTTGAAACCGGCAAGCTGGCGCAGACCAACTATCAGGTGATGGAACGTTGCCAAGGGCCCGCTACGACGAAAGTGAGCTTTATGCCGGTTTCGGGCCGCACCCATCAATTGCGCATCCACAGCCGCGAGATAGGCCATCCCATTTTAGGCTGCGATTTGTATGCTACCGATGAAGCGTTCTTTATGGCCGATCGTTTGATGTTGCATGCCACCACGCTGACGTTTGATCATCCTATTACCGGTGAGCGAGTTGAAGGGCTTTGTCCCTGTCCGTTTTAGCTTATTTCAGTGTAGTTTTAGCCAGACCTACCGTTACATGGAATTTAGGAATCTTTAGTGGGGGCAGATAAGAATGGCGCTTACTTAAGCAAAAAGTGTGAGTCTTTCCGGCCTCCGAGCCGGAATCCAGCTGTTGAATATGGATACCGGCTTTCGCCGGTAGGGCCTGCCCCATGAGCGTAGCGAGTGCCTTGGGTATGACAAAGCAGTGAAGAAATATGGCTTAAGTAAGTGCCATTCGGGGCAGATAAAACTTGCTTAGCCTTTAAAGCACGGGTTGGATAGCAATGGCATAATCCGGCCAATAATCCGGCCATTTTGGCTGGCTAAATCACTAATAAGTGGTAAAAAGTATATGAATATCAATATGTTGCCTGTTATCAATCCGGCCAATAAACCGGCCGTAAATTAGCGTTAGTGCTGCGATTTAGTCACTAAAACCCATGCTAACGAGCAATATGCAAAAAATGCACATTGCTTATTTATTGAGGCAACGTCTTGCGGGAGTCTCATATTCTCAATAGAAGCCGCCTTGCGGTTACTCGCCAAACCTAATATCCATTGGGAATAAGACCGTGGCAACAACGTAGCATCTGCTGGGTCAACGATCACCAGCTAGGCCCTAGCCGAAAAAGCGGCGCGAGGTGTGGCTAGGGTTGCCAGAGAGTTAACGGGTTCAATGGTTTAAGTTGTTTTTCTAATAATATTGGCTTAACGGTAACATTCGGCTTGCACAGTAACATCGCTAATGTTACCGTGCATTTTTTGTGTTAACTTGATGAAAGTAAAGGTGTTGTTGTGAAAGAAGGGCTCTCTAATCGGCTAAGCCGTTATATTAATGAGGTCTACACTGAGTTTGTGCTGGGTGAACCATGGCAAATGGCAGCTTCTTTACCCCTGTATTTGCAAGCGGGCTATAGCTATCAGTGTGCGCGCCTAGATGGCCAAATTTGCTTGTTGATGCTGGCTCAAGAGGTTGAGCAGGAAGATAGTGCCACTCGCTTAAAAAAACATATAGGCGTTGTTGCAAAGCAGTTTAAAGGCCCTGTTATCTATGTGGTGCAAGAGACCACATCTTACAACCGCAAACGCTTGATAGGCCAGCGCATTGCCTTTGCTGTGCCGGGCAAGCAATTGTACCTGCCATTTTTGGGGACTGACCTTCGTGAGAATTTTGGGCGCTCAGATACCTTAAAAGATAAAGCCAGTAAGCTGGGGGCTGTGGCGCAACAGATTGTATTATTGAAACTGTATGACCGTTGGGATACTCAGCAAGCAGCGCTGGCAATTGCTGAGCGCTTGGCGGTAAGCAAAATGACAGTATCTCGCGCTTATGGTGAATTAGTTGCAGTTGGCCTGGCTAGGCTTGAAGTTGTAGGCCGTATCAAGCGATTGTTGTTTACTGCTGAGCATCGAGAGTTGTGGCAGTTAGCCCAGCCTTTTTTAACCAGCCCCATTAAAAAACGGGTTTGGATTGATGAACATGATTATCAGCAGCATGCTGCGCAATTACGGCAGTTAGCGGGTGAGTCAGCTTTAGCTGAATTAGGTTTGTTGATGATGCCGAAAAATAAAACAGTGGTGGTATCTTTCCGAGACTGGGGACGTTTAAAAAAACTGATGGCTATACACGAGCAAGTTCGGCGCAACGATCAGGGTGTTGCGGTAGAATTGTGGAAATATGACCCTGCGGTATTAAGCGCGCGGGGTACTGTTGACGGCTTGTCGTTGTATTTGAGCCTCGCTGTTGAGACGGATGACCGAGTGGTAATAGCGCGAGAGGAACTCTTGAGCGACGTTTGGAATAGGGATTTATGATTAAAGGATTAGAAATATTTCGCAAGCACTTTGCAGGCTTTGAAGAAAACTACACCTTAATTGGTGGGGTTGCTTGTTATTTGTCTATGCAAGAGGCAGATATCGATTTTAGGGCCACAAAAGACTTAGATATTGTGCTCTCAGCAGAGTCGCTAAGTGTAGAGTTTGCAAAAAAGTTTTGGGACTTTGTTATAGACGGTAACTACCAACATCAAGAAAAAAGTACCGGCGATAAACAGTTTTATCGTTTTAGTAAACCGAAGAAAGCCAACTACCCGGTGATGCTGGAGTTATTTTCACGCGCACCCGATAATTTTTTGCTGGAACATGATAATAAGCTAACACCTATCCCGGTGGGTGACGATGTATCGAGCTTGTCTGCAATTTTGCTGGGCGATGATTACTATCAGTGTATTCAAGCAGGTAAGGATATCATTGATGGCGTTTCTGTTTTGAGGGTTGAATATATTATCCCTTTTAAAATGAAGGCCTGGTCAGATTTAACGGGCCGAAAATTACAGGGTGAATCCGTTGATTCTAGAAAAATAAAAAAGCATAGAAATGATGTGTTGAAAATATCTCAGTTGCTTTCGCCAGTGACAAAGATTGCTGTTTCAGAAACGATTAAAGCCGATATGCATCAATTTATTAAGGCTATGCCAACTGAAGGGGTGGATTTAAAAGCACTGGGGCTGAAAGGGCTTAGGCTTGATCAAATTCTTGCGTTGTATAATAGTGTCTACGATTTAGGGTAAGAATATTAAAAATCAGGTTCGGTGAACTTAACTATAGGCGTTAGGCTTCAGCCTATGAACCACTACAATCGATACAATTAAACTAAGTAAATATAAACATGCCAACACTACCCAGCCACTTTCTACTTATGCTATTGCTTGTTGTTTCAACAGGCAGCCAAGCCAGTCAATTTTGCTTTTCTGTGGCCAAAACCTATAACGAACAGCTGTATTGTGAAATCGAAGCCAGTGGTGAAGGCAAAAGTTTACCCAGTTTTAATCAGTTTCAAAAAAACACGCCCTTGATACAGTCATTATTGCTAAAGCCTTACGCGCGAAAATTAGGCATCACTATAAAGATGGCGACTAAAACAACAAAACAGCAGGTGGTTACTAGCCCACCTACGGCTGCTGTTAACGACGGCAGCCTTAGCCACTGCCGTTTCAAAGCAGACGTGATCACCTGTAACGATAAGCCATATTACTTTATGGGCAATAAAGGCAATGCGTTATTAGGCGCTGGCGTGCTTGACGCTAGCAATGCCATACAACTGCCGGTTTACGATAATGGTGAGGTTGCTACGTATTTAGCTATAGCTTATGAGCATTACTTACATAAGATGATTGAGATAGGCTTGGCCGGCGTTACCTTAAGCTATGGCAATTTCAATTATATCTTTCATGATTTACGTGCCCAAGAGATAGATTTTAACCAGCGCTTTGAAACCATGTATCGGTATTTGAAGAAAGATAAGCGAACGATGGGTATCAAAAAATCGACTGCGCCTAGCGATGTAACGGCTAAAGACTGTTTCTTGCTAGTTGAGTTGTTGGTTTGTAGTCGCGGCCATTACAACTATATCTATAGGGCATAAGCTTATTGTGTTCATTATTTATGGCGGTTCATTATTAATGTACAAGCATAAACAGTGAACATGTTTTTATGAGCACTGCTGTTTATTTAGTGGTTAGTATCTTAGCTTTCGCCCTAGTGGGGCAGCCTCTCTTCTCGCGAACGCGGGAGCCCAGTGCTGTTATGTAGCTATGAGCCGAATACTCTGTATAATTGGCTCTTTAGGTGAGCCGAATGGGGTTTTTATGCGGCTCATTTTAGTGGAAAGTTAATAAAATCAACTGGTTATAATTATTGGGTAGCGTAAATGTCGCCGCAAAAGAAACCACCAGAATGGATCTGGCAGCAAAGTAGCTGGCCCAATATGCATTGGGATAGTCATGCGCTGGCGGCCAGCTTACGTGAAGTTACCCAGCTACAAGGTAGTTTATTGGGCAAGGCTGGGGTTATAGCTGAAGAGAGTAGTGCCAAATCCAACCTCGATGCCTTACTGCAAAATATTGTGCAATCCTCAGCTATCGAAGGCGAGGTGGTGAATGCTGAATCCGTGCGCTCTTCATTGGCAAAGCGCCTAGGTGTGGAGGAGGCAGGCCTAAGCGCTGAAACTAAAAAAACAGAAGGTTTAGCTGAGTTACTGCTCGATGCCACACAAAATTACGCCGAACCGTTAACGTTGCAGCGGCTATTGCAATGGCATTGCTACTTATTCCCTGAAAAAGATGAAAGCGAGTTTCAGCTTGAGTCAGTAAAAGTAGGGCAACTGCGGGGTGATGAGCCTATGCAGGTGGTATCGGGGCCGCATCATAAACGCACCGTGCACTTTCAAGCGCCAGCAAGAGTGGGCTTAGAGACGCAGCTTAATACCTTTTTAACGTGGCTAGCTGAAAGTGAACAAGACCAAAGCTTAGACCCTATATTGCGAGCAGCCCAAGCACACTTCTGGTTTGTTACCTTGCACCCCTTTGATGATGGTAATGGCCGTTTAGCGCGAGCAATAAGTGATTATGCCCTAGCACAGGCCGAGCATCAGGCTATCCGTTTTTATGCCATGGCTGCGAGTATCATGGAAAATCGCAATGGCTATTACGCTATTCTTGAAGCCACCCAAAAAGGTGATTGTGATATTACCGCGTGGATGCAATGGTTTTTAGAAACGTTCAAGCACACCCTGCAGGCAGCACTAACCCGTATCGATTTTGTATTACTAAAAACGCGATATTGGCAAACGCATGCGCAAAAGGGTTTAAACCCACAACAAGTGAAAGTGCTCAACCGTTTGTTAGATGCTGGGCCAGAAGGCTTTGAGGGCAAGCTCAATGCAAAAAAATACATGGGTATAGCGGGCGTGGCAAAAGCCACCGCTACACGGCATTTACAAGAGCTGTTAGAAAAAAAATGTATTACTAAATTAGACGGCGGTGGCAGAAGCACCCGCTACGATATTAACTGGCCTAAGTAGGCAGTAAATTAAAAGAGAATTATAAGGGGCGCAACAGTTAAAAAATAATCATGCCGCTCTTTTTGCACATTAGTGCTCCTTTCCCACCACTACAATCACAAGCAGCGCCATATGACTGACCAAAAAACCACTGATGAAAGCACAACTGATGCAGTAAACGCCCCCAGCCTTAGCAGCGACTATATTCTTAATCGTGAGTACTTCAGCGAATGTTTTGACGAATCTGCTCATAGCCAAACCGGTATCAACGCTTACCGCAAGGTTATTATGCTGTTGGCTATTGCTGCCGTTTTATTTTATTTTGAGGCGAATGGTTACGCTACCTGGTTTATGTTGTCACTGGCAGTTGTGGAGATATTTTCGATACGTTACCGCCGTGGCTGGTGGGTTGCCCGGCAGATGCTTAGCCGCGCTTCGGGTAGCAAGGTAAAGCTACATCTAGATGAGCAGGGTATTAGCACCGATAGCCAGCAGCACCAGCAGTGCATACTCTGGGATGACATAGGTGAATTGAGGGAAACCGAGAAGGGTTTTGTTGTTAGCCATAAAAGCGGCCGTAGTTATCTTTCAAAAAGTGCGCTAGATGAGGCGGCGTTGGTTTTTTTAAGGGCTAAGTGTCTGCCAGCTCAATAGCGTATGCCTCAGTTAAATGGTGAAGTAACTGGATGCCGGGTCGTGGCCCGGCATGACGAAGTTAGCTTATATCAGGCAGTTATGGTTGTTTGCCAACAACTAATTCTCTAGCTTCAATATCTCATACGTCACGGGCTTGCCAGCAACGGTAATTTCAACGGTGTCATCCACTCGCTTACCCATTAACTTTTGGCCTAATGGCGTTTTAGGTGTTATTACCATGACGTTTTTGCCTTGCCAAGTAAATGTTACCCCGCCACTTTCTGGGCCAATAAAAAACACTTTCTCTTCGTCGCTCTCTGTTAGCACTGTGACTAATGCTGTTAAGGCGATTGGGTCATTGTTGTTGAATTCTTTAAAGGGTAGGGAGGTATAAGCAGCGATGGCTTGTAGCGATTGCTCGGCACGCATGGATAGGCCGTGGGCTAAATAGGATGCCTCTAAGCCAAAGGTATCGTATTTGTTTTCAGCTACGGACTCTTTATGGGTTGCGGTTTGCCTTGCGGACTCTGCAGCTTTTGCCGCAGCGGCTAAATCACTTTCTAGTGCGGTGATAATGGCTAGTCGTAAAGAGTTGTTTTTCATGAATGATACGTTTTTATTTTATGTCTGTTGTTTTGGCAGTTTTTTAGCCAGTACCCAGCTGTTAAAAGATGGACGCCGGCTTTCACCGGCAGGGCCCGCCCCATGAGCGTAGCGAGTGTCTTGGGTAGGGCCTGCTCCATGAGCGTAGCGAGTGTCTTGGGTAGAGCCTGCCCCATGAGCGTAGCGAGTGTCTTGGGCATGACAGCGCCGATGGATTTTATTTTTTTCGCTTCGAGGTAACCCCATTACGAACAATTTTAGTTTGGCTTACTTTGTTGGTGCGTTGTTTACGGGTGTTGCTGGCCACTTTTTTGACTAAGTCGTCGCGTTTGCCTACTTCATAATCGGGAAGGTTGATGCGTTTAATGCTGCTGCCAATTAATTTTTCGATATTGTGCAGCGCGCGTTCTTCTTCGCGGCTAATAAAAGAGATGGCCTGGCCTTTGCTGCCGGCACGGCCGGTGCGGCCTATGCGGTGTACGTAGTCTTCGGCGAGGTAGGGCAGGTTAAAGTTAACCACATGTTCTAAACCTTGAATGTCTAAGCCGCGGGCGGCAACTTCTGTGGCGACTAACACTTGAATTTTACCGGATTTAAAATCGGCGATGGCGCGGCGTCTAGCGCCTTGGCTTTTATCGCTGTGGCATAGCGCTGCTTTTAATTTAACGATTTGCAGTGCGTGCATCAGGTTATCGGCCTGGGCTTTGGTGCTGGTAAAAACCAACACTTGAAACCAGTTGTGCTTTGCAATTAACTCAATTAATAACTCGGCTTTGCGACGTTCTTCCACAGGATAGGCGACGTGGTCTACGGTATCGGCGGTGGCGTTTGGTTTGGCGGCGCTCACCACTTTATGATTTTTGAGTCGTTTGTGGGCCAGCTCTTTTACCGCTTGTGACATGGTGGCGGAGAACAATAAGGTTTGGCAGCCTTTGCGGGTTTTTTGTAGCAGCTCGGTAACGTCGGCGACAAAACCCATATCCAGCATACGGTCGGCTTCATCCAGCACCACAAACTCAACGTTGGCGAGGTTTACGGTGCATTGCACGATATGTTCGAGTAAGCGGCCTGGGGTGGCTATGAGTATATCCACGCCGGCGTTCAGTTTTTTCTCTTGGCTGCTGCTTTTAACGCCGCCGTAAATAGCGGTTACGGTTATGGGCGTAAACTGCGCATAGGTTTTGATGGTGTCGCCTAATTGCTCCGCCAGCTCACGGGTGGGGGTTAGTATGAGTGCGCGCGGGCTGTTGGTTACCGTGGCCTTGGGGCGATCTAGCATTTGTTGCAGTATGGGTAGGGCGAAGGCGGCGGTTTTACCGGTGCCGGTTTGGGCATTAGCCAGCACGTCTTGGCCGCGCCGCGCCGGGGGTATGGCCTGCTGCTGTATGGGGGTCATTTCCTTATAGCCACAGCTATCCAACGCTTTTTGCAGATTTGGCGCCAGGCCTAAAGATTTAAAGAGCATGTGCTGTCCTTGAATAATGTACGGGCTGGCTGCTGATGGCCAACGAGGAGCGCGATTATAGAGTGTTTAGGCCAGCACTGCTGGATTGATTTAGGGATGAAAGGGCTTGGTTAAAAAGCACAAGGTGATCAAAAAAACAATCACCCTGGCCTCTTAACGTTCATCAAGGAGAGTTGCTCCCTCTTCTGGGCCTAGGTGGCAGGCGGCAATGCAGGCGGCTTGGTCGTAAATGCCGGATAACAGGCTGAGTGTGCGAGTAACCTCCGCCATATTCTGCTCACTGTCAGAAATCTTCTGTGTTAGTGGTACCAAAAGTTCTCGACGAAAAGCCGCGTACCTGTCTGTTGCCGCAATGCCTTGCTCTGAGATTTGGTACCTAACGCCCCGCTTATGGTTTGTATTCCCCTGTTTTTCTATTAAGCCGGCCTTCATCAACTTTCGAGTGGAATACTGGATATTGGAGGTATCATCGCGATTCATTAGCCTGGCAATGTCAGAGATGCTCTTTGGCCGATCATGTAAGCGTATTAGGTTGAGCATCGCATAATCCTGCCCATTACAATTCTCAGGCGCGGTATGGCTGCATGCTGCGCAGTCCTCCATCCAGCGGGAAAAGGCGGCATAGCCTCTAAATAGCGCAAGCTCAAACTCTGTAAGGCTGATCTCATGGTCATTTCTGGCCAGATGCCAGTGTTTATCTAAGGTTTCTTCTCGATCGGGCATTTTATTAGATGGCACGGGTTAGGCCTCGTTGTAAAAAAGCGATTCTAGCATTTCATTACATAATTTAACGATTAAATAGTGTACAAAGATTAATTTAAAGGTTAAATTAAGTTTGCAGTATCTTACGTATAAAGTATTTTTCATGAAACAGGCTACTTTTTCCACCAATTGTACTGACGGCATGTCGGTTACAAAAGCGCCAGAGCACGGGGATAGCAACTGATAAGGAAGTCTGGTGTTGGCTCAAGTGTGTGATGGTTCAGGTTCGGAAAGGAGAGTATTTAGCGTTTCAGAATTAAGTGACTATTTAACAATAATAAGGACTTATAACAATGAATAAAAAAGCACTTACTAGTTGTATTGTTGCAATCACAACAGGTCTGGTTAGCCCTGTTGTACTATCAGCTACTATTCTTGAAGAGGTAATTATTACTGCTCAAAAACGTGAGCAGAATATGCAGGACGTTGGTATTTCTGTGACGGCGTTTACCGGTGATCAAATGAAGGCGATGGGGGTTACCCAGAGCTTTGATGTGGCGGCGTTTACACCGGGTGTTCATATCAGTGGTAACCTCGCAGGTCAAAATACCCAGTTTTCAATCCGGGGTGTTACACAAAACGATTTTAACGATATTGTTGAGGCGCCTAATGCGGTTTACCTTGATGAAGGCTATTTGGCGATAGCTCAAGCACAATCCTTTTCGGTTTTTGATATCCAGCGGGTTGAAATACTCAAGGGCCCGCAGGGGACATTATTTGGGCGTAATGCTACGGGTGGTCTTGCCCATTATATTTCCAACAAACCTAATTTTGATGTAGTAGAAGGTTTTGTAGATATCACTATTGGGGAATACGATACGCCAGCTAATGCCAATGTTTATACCTTGGAGGCGGCTGTTGGTGGGCCGATAACAGATACTGTTGCGGGCAGGGTAGCCATTCGTAAAAATTTGCAGGATGGGTATTTAAAAAACCTCTATTCAGAAAGTGACGCTTTTAATCCTTCTCCGGGTGAGGGTGCCGGCGCTGATCTTGGTGATGACGATACAGAAGCTGCACGTATAAGCCTTGCTTTTAAGCCTACCGATACCTTAGATATTAGTCTGTCAGCCAATTATGCGTCGTCTGAAGTAAGCACCGGTCCTTTCCAAGCAAAATCCACCATTGCGGTACTTGATGCTAATGGTGAGATTGTTAATGTCATTGATACCCCGCCCGACGAAACTCGATTGAGTATTCAAGGTAATGGGGATGGTGGCGCGAATACGTTCGATGGTAGCCAGTCCTTGCCCGGTGGGGGTATTGGTTTGGGCGGGCGTTCAACTCCCGGCGGTGATTTTTTTGGTTATTTAGATCCTGATGGCGACGACTTTACCTTCTCTGGTGATTTTGCATTTAAAGATCAAGGGTCGACAGATACCTGGGGGCTTAATGCCAATGTGCAATGGGCGCTTAATGATGATGTTACCTTCACCTCTATTACCGATTATAAAGAATACGATAAATTACTTTTTATTGATGTTGATGCTGCCCCCGTCAATCAGCTTGCAAATTATGCGGGTGTCGATGCTAGCAGCTTCACCCAAGAGTTCCGCCTCAACGGCGGTACTGAGAACAGCCGTTGGGTGGCAGGATTTTTCTACCTGAATATTGATAACCACTCAGATAACGGATTAAAGGGATCAGCAAATAGTATTTTGGGTGCGGCACCCAATTCGCCAATTGATATTGGTGTCGTTGCTGACCTTGAGACCAATTCTTACAGCGTATTTGGCCAGTATGAATATGACTTTGCTGAGGACTTTACTCTGATTACCGGTTTGCGGGTTATTCAGGAGGAAAAAGACTTCGAAGTGGATATTGGTGTATTTTCTTCCTTTAGTAACTTCACTGTTAATCAAGGTGAACTTCTTAATAATCCGCTTGGAGCGGGGTCTCCTTTTCATGAAAAAGCCGATAAGTCAGATACTTTATGGGCAGGGAAGTTACAGTTAGATTACCGGGTTAACGATGACACTCTGATGTATGCCAGCGTTAATCGTGGTGTGAAATCGGGTAGTTTTAATGCACCGTTGTTGGGGGCATTTTTGGGTTCGGGTGGTGTTGACGCGCTTCCTTATGATGAAGAAGTTTTGATTTCCTATGAGATGGGGCTTAAGACGACGTTCCATGACGGCCGAACTCGCTTCAATGTAAACGCTTTTTACTATGATTATAGTGACTATCAAGCCTTTTTGTTTGTCGGTGTTGGTGGTGTGGTTGTCAATGCTGATGCAGAAAATTATGGTATTGAAATCGAGCTGCAATCTAACCCTATGGACGGCTTAGATCTTATGTTCAGTGCGAGTTGGTTTGATGCAACGGTTAAAGATATTCCTTTGCGAAGCGGTTCGCCGCTGCCACCACGGGATGTTGATCCTACCTATGCGCCAGAGTTTCAGGCGACAGGTTTGATTCGTTATGAGTGGGAATCTTTTGCCGGCGGCACTATGGCTGTGCAAGCCGATGTGAGTTACTCCGATGAGTACTATTATAATTTGCGTAACTTTGATGCTGACAAATTCGATAGTTATGTGATGTCGAATGCGCGTGTTAGCTGGCTATCAGTTGAAGAAAAGTGGGAGCTAGCATTGTCGGTTAAAAACATCACTGATGAGCGTGCAGGTCTTCAAGGATTTGATCTGGCGACATTATGTGGTTGTAACGAAGTCTCTTACCGAGCCCCCCGTTTATATGCCGTTAATGTGAAATACTCTTTTTAATTGTCCTAGTTTAACGAGGGTGTTATGGACTAATACCTTCGGTTTAATTTCTTTATAACCATTGACGCTTCGTTATGAATACCACTCGCTGCAATTTTTTTAAGCCTTTACGTTTGGCATTGCCATTTCTTGGTGTAAAAAAACTTGCAGTTATCGTCTAGTTTGGTAAGAAATCGAGAAATACTTGATTGACGAGTTACTCATAATCAGCCGTTGATGTAAGCAATGTTTTGAAAAGAGTTTTTAATAATATTAAAAAACACTCTACAAAGGCGATGACAATGACCAACCTCATGAAACAGAAAGCCGGGTTTAAGCTGGGCACATTTTCGTCGAATTGTTCATCTGGGATGACGGTGACAAAATCACCTGATCGCTGGGTAAATAGTTGGGAAAATAACCTCAAGCTGGGAAAAATGCTGGATGACGCCGGTATTGATTTTATGCTGCCCATTGCACGCTGGATTGGTTATGGCGGCGAAACAGACTTTCACAACGATGTGCTTGAAACTATTACATGGGCCACGGCGCTGCTGGCCTCGACCAAAAACATAACCGTTTTTGGAACCGTTCACACGGCGGCTAACCACCCGGTGGTGGTGGCCAAGCAGATTGCTACCATGGATCATATCGGGCAGGGACGTTCGGGCCTGAACATCGTGGCTGGCTGGAATAAGCCTGAATATGAAGCGCTGGGGCTGACGCTGCCGGACGATCACGAAACTCGCTATGGTTATTCGCAAGAGTGGTTTGATATCGTCGAAAAACTATGGACGTCAGAAGAGTATTTCGACTGGGATGGCAAATATTTCAAGCTCAAACATGTTGTGGGTAACCCTAAGCCAGTAGGTAGCAGGCCGCCGATTCTTAATGCGGCGGGGTCCGAGATTGGACGTGCCTTTGCGACGGATAACGCTGACTACCTGTTCACGCCAGCCATTGATCTAAGCCGTTCTGTGGGAGAGATCAAAGAATTGAAGGCACTGGCCGCCACCAAGAAACGTGATGTTGGGGTTCTAACCTTTAGTCATGTGATTTGCCGCGAGACAGAAGCAGAGGCCACCGCGCTGCGGGATCGCTTGATGGGGGACCTAGCTGATTGGGAGGCCGTCGATAATCTAGTGAACTTGCAATTTGCCCATGCGCAAAGCTTCCCACATGATTTACTGGCGCAGATTAAGAACCTCTTTGCTATGGGCCACGGTGGGTTTCCGCTGGTTGGCACACCGCGCCAAGTTGCGGATGGCATTATTACGTTGCATGAAACTGGCTTTGCCGGCACCACACTGTCCTTTGTTGATTATGTCGAGGAATTCCCATTCTTCCGTGACCAGGTACTGCCGCTTTTGGCAGACGCGGGGATTAGATAAATGGCCGGCCCATCCGCCGAGGACTTTACCGGTGCGATGCGTGCGTTGGTAGGTAATTGTTCGGTTATCACGGTAGGTGAGGGGCAGGACAGGTCAGGCTTAATTGTGACGTCGGCCATTTCACTCAGTGCTGATCCGCCTTTGTTGCTGGTTTGTGTGAGCCGGAGCTCGTCAAGCTGGCCGTTGCTCAAACAATACGGTCGCTTTGGCTGGTCGTCGCTTGGAGCTGGCCATCAACGTGTGGCTGAACAATTTGCAGGATTTGGTGGCGTCAAAGGCACTGATCGTTATGAGGGAGCCGAGTGGGAAACTGCGGTCACCGGAGCGGTATTGTTGAAAGGTGCCCCGGCAGCTTTTGATTGTGAGGTCGACGAAATAATTGATAGAGATACCCATTCCATTGTGATTGCTCGGGTTCGGGCAATCAAAGAAACACCGGATGCAGGGGCATTGATTTATTGGAACGGGGCGTTTCAAGCTCTGAACTAGTGTCGGCTTGTTGGGGGAGTGCCTGATAAGTTATGAGAATATGTATTCACTATATTCCATTAACGTAAAGCGCGCTTATTTATTAACCAATATTAACGAAGCTGTTATCAGCTAAAGCCTTCGTTTTATTTTTTTGATGGCGATTGAAACTTTGTTATGAATACAACGCGTCGTAATTTTTTAAAATCTTCAACCTTGGCATTGTCATTTGTTGTTGGTGCAAAAACCTTGCTGTTATCTCCTCGGCAGGCGTATGCACTCAGTATTCCTTTGCAGATATTAAGTGAGTCAGAGGCTAGCATTTTAGAAGTCTTGGCCGAGGCGATTGTGCCGGGGGCCAGAGCTGCTGGAATTCGGCATTTTATTGATAGCCAGCTTAATGCTGATGTTGACAGTAGTTTGTTGATGATTCGTTACTTAGGTGTGCCAGCGCCTTATCTTGGGTTTTATACCAGTGGTTTACGAAGTTCCGAGGAACAGGCTCAGGCAAGACATAAAAAAAATATAGCAGCGCTTAATATAACGGAGTTATCTCCAATAATTGATGACATGGCTGAAGGGAACGTTAAAAACTGGTCGGGCCCACCTGCCAGTTTTTTCTTTTTTGTATTGCGGTCTGATGCTGCTGATGTTGTCTACGGTACGCAAGAGGGGTTTGATCGTTTGGATATCCCTTATATGCCGCATATTCTTCCTGAACAGCCTTGGTAATTGATAATGAATACAGCGATTAATAGTTTGGAAAAAGTTGACTTGCTTATTGTCGGTTCCGGCGCGGCGGCCAGTGTTTTTGCCGCCAAGGCAGCGCAGGCGGGCAAGCAGGTGTTGATGCTTGAAGCGGGTCCTGAGCGTAGCAATAATGATTTGGTTAGTTCGCAACTGTGGGCTCGTCGCCTTAAATGGGGTGGGGCGCAGGTTGAAGAAGAGGGTAATTTAAAAGTGGGGCATAGCTTTAATACAGGTTGGGGAACCGGCGGTAGTAGCATGCATCATTACGCTGTTTGGCCTCGATTACACGGCAATGATTTTAAGCTTAAGAGCCTTTATGGCAAAGGCAATGATTGGCCAATTGACTATGAAGATTTACGCCCCGCTTACGATCAAATTCAAAGTGAGGTGGGGATTAGCGGTGACGAAAAGTTGGAAAAATGGCGGCCAGCAGGGGCGCCGTACCCCATGCCTGGCCTGCCTGTTTTTAACCAGGGTGAAATTATTGCCAAAGGCTTCGCCGCGTTGGGGCGCACTACTGCGCCTATTCCTTTAGCGATCAATAGTCGGCCCTACAAAAACCGTAGCTCTTGTATTTATGATGGTTGGTGTGATGCTGGTTGCCCAACGGGTGCATTGGCCAATGCTCAAACAGTTTACTTACCGCAAGCGAAAGCCGCGAAAGCCACAATTATTAATCATGCTACGGTAACCCGCCTTTTAACCACTCAAAAAGGCGATAAAGTGACAGGGGTTGAGTATTGTGACGAAACCGGTAAACGGCATGTGCAGATGGCAGATGTTGTTGTATTGGCGGCTTTTGCGGTACAGAACCCGCGGTTGTTATTGGCTTCTGCTAATCAGGCGCACCCAGATGGTTTGGCTAATTCAAGCGGTCTGGTTGGAAAATATTTAATGACGCACCCTGCAACGAGTATTTATGGTTTATTCAAGCAGCCTACGCAACCTTATTTAGGTGCTACCGGGGGGCAGTTAATTAATCAGGATAGCTATGATGACAAGCGTGCACGAGAGGGCGCGTTTGGAGGGTATCAATGGCTAATCGCTAACGCACTCAAACCTAATGGTTTGTTGGGGATAGCCAATACTCGCCCTGATATTTACGGCCCGAGACTGGATGCCTTTATGAAACAAGCCGCTGAGCATATGGGAACTATGGTTTTTGTTGGCGAAGATTTACCGCTCGCTGAAAACCGGGTGGTCTTGAGTCAACAAAAAGATAAACATGGTGTGCCACTAGCCAGAGCCATTCATAATATTCAGCCGGAAACAGAGGCGATGTGCGAGCATGCTGTGGCCGAAGGCAAGACGATTTTTAAGGCGGCGGGTGCCGAGCAAATATGGACTGGGCCTAGGGTAGCCATGCATATTATGGGGGGGACTATTATGGGCACAGCTAGAGATAATTCAGTGACTAACCGTTATGGTCAATGCCATGATATTGCCAATTTATTTATCGCGGGCACAGGCTTATTTCCCTCTAGCGGCGCGGTTAATCCAACGTTTAGTTTACATGCACTAGGTTTGCAAGCGGTGGAGTATATGTTGCGTGAGTGGGAAGACATTGTTTAAGGCGTAGCTCATTAGTCAGAAGAGATTTTCTATGGGAATTAGGCTTCTTTTCGCTAGCAAACGACGTGGCTTTCTTTTTTAGTTTGATGTAGATACGTTGTTTAGCAATGTACGGTAAGAGCCTAAAATAGGATTGCTATTTTTATAATGGGTACGCAAAACCTGTGCGAGTATTCTGCGGAAACCTGGCTAGCTGTTGGGAGGCTAGCCGAGTAGGTTTTTTAAAACATCTCGAAGGCTTGCGCCAGTAACTCATAGCTGCGCAGCCTTTGCTCAAAAGTATAGGTAACATTAACCACCGATACCTCATCGGCCTGGCAGTTGGCGACCAGCGTTTCTATGCGTTGTCGGCATTCAGCGCCCGTGCCGGCGATGATGTCCGCTAGGCATTGGTCAAAATAATCTTTTTCGCTGTGGGACATCTTAGCGATCGCATCCATGGTTTGTTGTGGCGAGGGGAAGCCATCACGAATATTGTGCATATGGGCTAACACCTTGGCATAGGCGCGTATGGAAGCAATCTGCTGAGCCTCCTCAGTACTGTCGGCGCACACTACCGCTAAGGCCAGCATGGTTTTGGCAGGGCCGGTGTGGCCAGCGGCAGCATAGGCGGCGCGATAAGCTTGAAAGATTTTGTCGGCGGGGGTTCTGCTATCAATAAACTGTGCCAGCACAAATCCCATGCCTAACTCCCCGGCAAATTGGCAGGAGCCACTACCTGAGCCCAGCATCCATAGGCTGGGGTTGATGTCGCCTTCGGGGGTAAGTTTTAAGCTGGCATAGGGGTGATCAGCCGGCATGCTGCCATGCAAAAAGTGTTGTAAGTCTTCTGCCTGTTGCGCATAGGCCTGGCTATGGGAGGGCTGATGTGGGTATGCCAGTGCCTGGCTGGCGAGCACATCGCCGCCGGGCGCTCTGCCTATGCCTAGGTCAACTCTATCGGGGTAAAGCAGGGCCAGCATGCGAAATTGTTCGGCAACTTTATAGGGGCTGTAATGGGAAAGCATTACACCGCCGGTGCCTACTTTAATGCGTTCTGTTTGGCTGGCGATATGGCCTATGAGTATTTCGGGGCAGGGGCAGGCAAAAATACCGGAGTTATGGTGCTCTGCCATCCAATAACGATGGTAGCCCCAACGTTCGCAAGCCTGCGCTAACTTAACGGACAGCAGTGGCGATTCCGCAGAACTGGAGTTGGCATGTATAGGGGCTTGGTCGGTAACGCTAATAAGTAAGGTCATAAATCGTAGAGTGGCAGCTGGGTTAATAGTTAATAGTAGGGTGAATTATGCCATAAAAAAACAGCACCGTTTTGTAATAATGCTTGTGCTAGAGTTATTGAGTTAACCGACGATATCAGTTGTCGATGTTGCTAGGTACGATAAACTTCTTAATCATGTGCTGTGCTGTGCTGTGCTGTGCTGTGCTTGGGCTGATAGCTGAAAAACCATAGACAAATTCAGTAAAAGCTTGTACTTTTTGTAGGCGTTTTATTCGCAGCTGATTATAAGGTGTAGCTTATAAAGATAGTATAAAACGGCTGCTGATAATGATAGCTATGAGACTAAAAAAAGGTATTTGCTTTGGATGACATTCTGTCAAATAAACCCGGTAAACTATCTAGCGACTTGCTAGATTATACTGCTCGCTGTATAGAACATTTAGGGACTAGGCAGTTTTTCGATCCTTTTTTTGAGATGATTTATAATATATTCGAGGTCGATCAATGCACTATTTTTTTTCTTGATCCCTCGTCTGGTATGGAGTGTTTGCTTTCTCGAAACTTTATGGATGATGTTGTAGCTAAGTCGTTAGCCAGTAACTATGTCGGTGATGGCTATAATTCTGATCCAAATTTTTCTATTCTTGAGTCTTTAGCTATAGGTGATACTAAAGTAATTCACCTAAAAGATACGGAGAAGGAGATGGATTATAGTTATCGTAAACACTTTTTTAGCTATCCCCATTTAATTGATAAGGTTAGTATTCTAACGGCTGTTAATATCGGAAAATACTATATCAATTTTTACCGCGGTAAAGGTAGAGTATCTTTTGTTGATCAACAACTATTTGTAGGCGGTTCAGAGGCTAAGTTATTTGCCTCTATTCTTTCTCAGCATTATAGGCTCAATAAGTCATTAAGTGATGAAGGCCCGTTGGCTATTCTTTCAGATCGTGAGCGAGAAGTTTGCCAAGGTATTCTTCACGGTCAAAAAATGGACGCCGTTAGCGCTGAAATTGGCATTGCAACAAGTAGTGCAATCACCTATAAAAAAAGAGCATACGCAAAATTGGGCATAACAAGCCGAACTTCCTTGTTCGATTTATGCCGTAAAAACTAGCGTTTTTGTTAGTTTTGCTGAATCATAAATTCATCGAAGAACGCAGTTAACTCATTATGTGCATTAAGCGGTAAGATATTGGCGATATGTTGATCAGGTCTTACTACAACCATGCATCCGCGAGAGCGATCTATATTACGTTGCTCAAAAATGTCGTTGTCTTTTTCTGCATAAAATACTTTTTCGTAATCTCTTAAACCATATTTACCTTTGGCCGGCCATAAAAAGTCAGGCATGTCTTCAATTGATAGATCTTGTTGCTGAAATACAGCATAGCAATCAATTACGGAATCAATGTCCGCGGTGCAGGGTGTGTACTTCTTAACGGGTGAAGATTTAGATTTCGCTAAAAACTCTACAAGCTTGCATGCATCTGAAGAGCTTTCTATTGGGCTTTGTGCGTTACCAAAAATAAAAATGCGCCAGCGGCCATCAGCTTTATTCAGGTGCCCTAAATGTAGTCGCCTATCATCTGCCACTCGTATAGCTTCGGCTGAATGGAATCGTTGACCTATAATAAAGCCGCTAGCTAAATTCTGATTCTCTTCACCGGTACAGATATATGAAGGGTTATATTGGATAGATGTGCCCGCTATAAAACCACTTTGTCTGGCCATGAATTTTTCGATATCAGCTGTGTTTGTTTTAACTTGGTTTACGCCTTCTTCTGACGTAGGGTTAGTAGCCACTAATCTTGATAATTGTTTATCGGCATCAATTAACTTTAAGGCTACTTTGCGCCGTTCTGAACAGTAGGTCTGCAGCAATTTCGGTTGGCATTTACCCAATAAAACAGAAGCTAACTTCCAGCCTAGATTAAAGGTGTCTGGCAGTGACGTGTTCAAGCCCCAGCCGCCTTTAGGGCTGTGTGTATGGCAGGCGTCACCAGCAACAAATGCGCGTGGAATAATGTTTTCGGTATTGTCGGCAGGTGTGTCATCAAATCTGTCGGCCACGCGTTGCCCAACTTCGTAGATGGACCACCAGGCGACTTCTTTAACGTCTAGTTTATAAGGGTGCATAATTTTTTGCGCTTTTGCTATTACGTCTTCGACTTTAAGGTCTAGGTGGGACGCTCGTTGGTCTTTACCTAATAGATCAAGCTCAACATAGAGCCGAACTAAATAACCGCCTTCGCGGGGTATAAGCATTACCGCGCCACTTTCTTTTGATTGGATAAAACTCTTGATTCTAATATCGGGAAAGTCTGTGACGGGTAAAACATCCATAACCCCCCAAGCTTTATTGGCCGAATCACCTTCCAAGGTTATATCGAGATTTTTTCGTACAGAGCTTCTGGCGCCGTCACAGCCAACAACATACTTAGCGCGCACAATTTCGACTTTAGGTGATTGGGAATCATCATTTAGCTCAAAAGTTGCAGTGATAGGATGTGCATTTAGATTTTGGGTAAGCTTAGGATCAATATCTAGCTTAAGTAGTCGGCGGCTGTAATGGGGCACTAAATGAGTTACTGAATTTTGCATGCCTTCGAGTAATAACTCGTGTAGCCGTGCTTGGTTAACAATACCATGGGCGAATTCAGAGAGGCCAATTCTTGCATCGGGCGATTTGTGCGTACGCTTTATGTTATCTGGCTGTTCGTTATCAGGCTCCCAGAATGCACCCTGTCTTAACTGATAAGCTTCTTTAACAAGCATTTCGCTGCTGTTAAATCCTTCCATGATTTCCATTGTGCGGCAGGATATTCCATCAGCTTGTCCAAACATAAGAGGGCCGGGCTTTAGATCAGCGATACAGGTTTTAATGTCAGGAAACTCTGATAGCTGCCTTGCCAGCGCTAGACCTGCAGGGCCACAGCCGACAATTAACACATCTACCTCTTTTGGTAAGTCAACTATAGGTGGCGTAGCAGCGGGTTCTCTAGCTGCATCTGGGATCTGATAGTTGCCAGGTTTAAAACCATTGAGATGATATTGCATTACATAATCCTCTTAACTAGCGTGTATTTATTTTCGTAACTGCCGCTCGTATGTGTAGCATAAGAGCATATATGAGTTATCAAGAAACTCTGTCACCCAAAAAAGGGGACGCTCTAGTACATGCTTGGCTAGTGTTTAGGTGGCCAAGTATGTTGTTATCAGGTAATCGGTGATCATTTTGTGCATTTCCTTGTTGAATTGCTAACAGCTGTAACTGCCGTTTTTTTATGGCTGTGATGGGTTGTCTACCACACGCCACAGCAGGTAAAAGGCGGTTGATGAGGCAAAGCCCAACGCTATCATAATGGCCATAATCAGCGGTGTGTACTGGGCAAAGCCACCAATAACAATAGCCGTAACTCCCCCCATGCCCAAACTAAAAGCGCCAAACAAGGCCGACAATGTGCCTGTGCGGTTGGGTAAGTATTGTAAACCCAATGCCACATAGTTGGGGCGTATAGCACCGCAGGGCAGCAAACAAAACCATAGGGTGACGACGATAGCTGGTAAATTTTCGGGGTTGTAGCGGGTGAGATACAACAATAGGCTGCTGCTGCAGAGGGCTACGAGTAGGCCGCTAACAATAATAATATGGGTGCCTATTTTGGCCACATAGTGTTTGCTTAACCACGACCCGGCTAAAATGCCACTGGCCATTAATGAAAATAGCAGGCCATAGTGTTGCGCGCTGAGTGCGTAGTATTGGCTAAAGATAAGCGCCGAGCCGGTAACAAACGTTAGTAAAGAAATTGATGCCGAAATTTCGGCAAATAATAACAGCATAACGTATTTGTTTAAAAAAGTTTCCAGATAGCCCTTAGCAATATTAAACGGGTGTAGACTCTGGCGTTTTTGTTTGGGGTGGCTTTCCTTAATCCATAGATGGGCGGCGACTATGCAGATTAAACCATAGATCGATAAAGTATAAAAAGTGGCTGGCCACGGCCCAAAATACAATATTAAACCGCCTAAGGTGGGGGCAATTAAGGGGCCCACTTGGATGACGCTCATTACCCCTGCGAGGGCTTTGGCAGTTTCTGCGCCTTGGGTGCAATCGCGGATAATCGCCCGTGAGGTTACGGCGGCGGCGCAGCCCCCCAGTGCTTGTAATAGGCGGTTAATAATAAGAAAGTCTATATCCGTGCTAAGCGCGCACAGTAAGCTGGAGACGGTGTAAATATATAAACCGGCGAGTAATACTGGGCGTCTGCCTAGGCTGTCGGAGAGCGGCCCAAACAATAATTGTCCAAAACCATACGCTAAAAAGAAAATGCCCAGGGTTAATTGCACTTGCTCTTGTGTGGCGCTTAACGATTCAGCCATGCTGGCAGTAGCGGGTAAATAAATATCGGTAGAAATAGCTGCTAGGGCCGATAAGGCACCTAGCAGAATAATGAAACCAAAAGACAGGCTATTGAGTGCGGTGCTGTTCGTTGCTTGCGGCATTACAGTGTTTAATAACCGGCAAGTGGCGTGTCGTTATCGGACTCGATAAAGCGATTAGCTAATTGACGGGTGGCACTGCTTAATAAGGCTGCATCCACACCTACGCCAACAAAGCTGGCCCCTTTTTTCACATAGGCTTTAGCTAAGGCTTCATCGACGGCTAGCACGCCCGCCGCTTTACCCGCTGCCAATATCGTTTTAAAACCGTCTTCAATTGCCTTAACGACATCGGGGTGGCCGGGGTTGCCTATATGGCCCATAGAGGCTGATAGGTCAGAAGGGCCAATAAAAACGGCATCAACGCCATCAACCGCAACAATCTCGGCCAGGTTTTTCATGGCTGTGGTGGTTTCGGCTTGCACGATTAAGCAGATTTCTTTATTGGCCTGATTGAGGTAATCATCGACGCGGTTCCAGCGTGCAGCTCTGGCCATAGAGGTGCCCAGGCCGCGTATGCCTTGAGGCGGGTAGCGCACATCTTGCACTAACTGCCTAGCTTGTTCGGCGGTGTCTACCATGGGTATCAGTAGGGTTTGCGCGCCTACATCTAGCAATTGCTTTAACACGGCGGTGCGACCTTCTGCGGGTCTGACTATGGCGGGCACTTTATAGGGCTCAATCGCCGATAGGTGATTTTGTATATCACGCAGGCTGTAGGGTGCATGCTCGGCGTCTATCAATACCCAGTCAAAACCTGCGCCTGCGCCAATTTCGGCGCAGATGCTATCGGGCAGGCCTAGCCACAAACCGAACTGGGGCTTGCCGCTGGCGAGTTTTCGTTTGAATTGATTGATGGGTAAATTCATAGCAACGCTCTCTTAAACAAAACGGCAGGCAATGCCACCGAGTGGGCCGTAGTCGGCGTGTACCGTGTCACCGGCTTTAACAGCGATGGGCCTAGTAAACGAGCCCGATAAAATAACTTGGCCGGGTTCCAGTGCTATACCGTGTGGGGCAAACCGTTTAGCTACCCAACAAATACCATTGGCCGGGTGGTTGAGTACGCCAGCGGCTAGGCCGGTCTCTTCCAATACACCGTTTAGGTAAAATAACGCACCGCACCAGCGTAAATCCATGTCGTTGGGTTTAATGGGGCGGCCACCCATGATAATGCCGGCATTGGCGGCGTTATCAGAGATAGTATCTAACACTGTGCGGGTATAGCCGCTTTCTGGGTGTACCCGGTGGCTGCGGGCGGCAATAATTTCCAGCGCAGGCACCACATAATCGGTGGCATTGAGTACGTCAAAAATAGTGACGTTTTCACCTTCTAGCCTATCTTTTAATACAAAGGCTAATTCGACTTCTATGCGCGGGTCGCAAAATTGCGAGACATCAATATCGACGCCATCGGGAAAAACCATGTCGTCTAATAACACGCCGTAGTCGGGCTCGTTAATTTTCATGGCGTCTTGCATGGCGCGTGAAGTTAAGCCAATTTTATAGCCCACTATGCGACGGCCGTCGGCCACTTTTTTATCCACCCATTTTTTTTGTATGGCGTAGGCGTCATCCATAGTCATCTTAGGGTGGGTCAAGGTGATAGGGTCTATTTGCTTACGATTAACTTCAGCTTGATACAGGTCATCGGCAGCTTTTTGGATATCAGTTTCGTTTAGCATGTTATTTCTCTTGTTCTGACTTTTGGTCTAACTCTTGTTTAAACTCTTGTTTTAACTATTGGCCTGACTCTAGGGATAGGTGTTCACGCAAGTTATTTAAATTGTATTTCAGGACCTCGGGCAATTCGTTCAATTCAAAGGAAATGCCCAGGCCCTGTTGTTGCTGTATAGGCGCTAAGTGTTCGCTCAGTACCTTAAAAAAAGCCTGTGCTGAAGACTGTTTTTCTTCATCACTACGGCCAGCGCCTATCTTCACTTGTAAGTGCAGAAAGGCATAGTTAGGGTTGCCATTGGCTACCCTAAAATTGTCACAACGGTGTGCGCGGCTGCGTATGCCTGCCAGCGGGTATAACTTGGTGGCTAGCGCGGCGTTGTGTAATTTTTCAAACAGCTGATCCAATGCCAGTAGTTCATCATCAATATTTGTTGAATGCTCAAGTATAAAGTGTGGCATGTGCTCTCCTGCGATAGTTTAGCTTAAGGGAAATACCGCATTAACTTGACCGGTACCTGAACTGGCAAAATACTCACCTAAAATTTCGACTTTGCCTTGGTATTTATCCCAGCCCAACATGCCTAGTAACATGGCGGTGTCGTGCATGCCGCCTTCACCGTGGCAGGTTTCATTATAGGTGCCAAGCATGTCGGTAAAGATTTTCCATTGGCCTTGCTGCCATAACTTTAAAACATGTAAATCAACTTGGCGGTAAAACTCATTGCTAATGTCAAACATGCTTTCTTTGTCGGAACCGTTATCGTTAAAGCGATGCGATAAGGAGCCGCTGGCCAAGACCATCACTTTGCTGCCGCTTTTTTCTATCGCTTCTTTTACCGCTTCACCGAAGCGCCTTGAATCTTCGTGACTATGCCAAGCACACCAGCCAGCGATGGAGATAACGTTAAAGTGTGAATCGCTATTCATATAACGACAGGGCACCAAGGTGCCGTATTCAAGCTCTAGCGAGTCAACTTCATGCGCTAGGGTGTTGACCCCTTTGGCATTGGCGCACTCGGCAATTAAACGGCCTAGCTCGGGGTTACCGGAATAGCTGTACTCCATATCTTTAATGAAGTGTGGCAGTTCATTACTGGTGTAAATACCTTTGAACGCGCTGTTGCAGTTAATGTGGTAGCCGGCATTGACCAACCAGTGCACATCAAACACTACGATAGTATCTACGCCTAGCTCACGGGCACGACGGCTCAATTCTCTGTGACCCTCTATGGCTTGCTCGCGACAGCCCTGATTGGGGCCTGGTAGCTCTGAAATATACATGGAGGGTACATGTGTAACCTTGGCCGCTAATGCAATTTCTCCCATGGTTTTACTCCTAGTCTATTGTGTGGTTATCGGCCCAAAACGGGTACTGTGTGGGTGCCGTGGGCAACGCACACGTTTTTAGTTTCCATGTAAAAGTCAAAGCTGTAATCGCCACCATCGCGGCCTATGCCTGACATTTTTGCGCCGCCAAACGGTGAGGGCAGGTTGCGGTTGTTTTCGGAGTTAACCCACAGCATGCCTGCTTCTACTTGCCTGGCCATACGCATGGCGCGGCCGCTGTCATTGGTCCAGATGTAACCGGATAAGCCGTAGATGGTGTCATTGGCTGTGGCTATCGCTTCTTCTTCGGTATCAAAAGCGATGGCGGTTAATACGGGGCCAAAGATTTCTTCTTGGGCGATACGCATGCGGCTATTAGCGTGGGTAAATAGCGTGGGTGATACGTAGTTGCCAGTGCCCAAATCAGTTCTGCGTTCGCCGCCTACCGCTATGGTGGCGCCATCGGCTTTAGCGATGTCCATGTAGCTCATCACTTTTTCAAAGTGGCCGGTATGTACCAGTGGCCCTACTTCGGTGTTGGGGTCTAATGGATGGCCTACTTTTAGGTTTTTAACCCGTTGCTCTAGCGCGGCTAGAAACTTATCTTTAATGCCGCTTTGTATTAACAGGCGGCTAGATGAGGTGCAGCGTTGGCCGTTAAGGCTGTAAATCATAAAGACTACGGCATCTAAGGCGCGATCAAAGTCGGCATCATCAAATACGATAACGGGGTTTTTACCACCTAATTCAAAATGCACACGTTTAAGGGTTTCGGCACCTTGGCGCATAATGTGGCTGCCGGTGGCGCCTTCGCCTACTAGGGCGATAGCTTTAATGGCGGGGTGCTCGGTAAGGCGTTTACCGGCGACTTCACCAAAGCCATTAATGGTGTTCCATACGCCATCGGGTATGCCGGCATCGCGCGCAATCTCAGCGAGTAGCATAGCGGTTAGCGGGGTTAGCTCAGCGGGCTTGTGTACTATGGTGCAGCCAGCCGCCAGTGCCGGGGCTATTTTCCACGTGGCCAGCATAAAAGGGGTGTTCCAGGGGGTAATAATACCCACGGGGCCTATAGGTGAACGGATGGTGAAATTGGTGTGCTCTTCTTGATGCAGCGCTTGGCCGTTTTGCGCTTCGGGTGCTTTATCGGCAAAAAAGCGGAAATTGGCAGCACCGCGTATGGCGGCTTGTTTCATGAAGCGTATGGGCTGGCCGCAATCCATAGATTCAACTAGCGCGATTTCATCGGCGCGTTCTACAATTTTATCGGCAAAGTGGTTGAGTAGCTTCTTGCGCTCGGCACCTGGCATATCGCGCCATGCGGGGAAGGCTTTTTGCGCGGCTTCACAGGCGTGGTCAACATCGGCTGCTGTGCCTTGCACTACATTCCCCAACGAGCTGTTGTCTACCGGCGTAGCATTAACGTAAGTCTTTGAATTGGCAGGTAAGTAGGGCTGGCCATTGATAAAGTGGCCGGTGGTGTTGGCTTTGAAGTGAGCTAAAAACGCATCGGCTCTGGCAGTGTTTTCATCGAAAGTTGACATGTGAGGCTCCGTTTTACTGATTAAGTGCATAACATGTTAAGTATTATAGAGGGGCGGCAATCCAAATGTAAAACTATTTCTCGAGGATGTCCCTTTTAAACCGCCAAGCTTTGGTTTATTATGCATAACATGTTAACTAATTGGGGTGCAGGCTAGTTTTTAGCACCTTGGCGAATAAGCTTATAGTGGAGAAGAGTAGATGAAATTTTTAAGCTTTGAAAAAGATGGCAAGCAGTCCTGGGGTGTAATTAAGGATGAGGGTATAGTCGATTTAGGTAGCCGGGTAAGTGGCGATCTGCATGATGTGCTAAAGCAAGGCAAGCTGGAGGCTATGAAGCAGATGGCTGCTGGCTTAGCTGCGGACTTCCCTGCTGAAGGCATCAAGTATCTAGCCCCTATCACGGCACCGGAAAAAATCGCCTGTGTAGGCGTAAATTATGCCAATCGCAATGCGGAGTATAAAGATGGCTCTGAGGCACCTAAATACCCTAGCTTGTTTATTCGTACCCCCGACTCTTTAACCGGTCATGATCTACCGCTAATACGCCCACCGGAGTCGCATCAGTTAGATTATGAAGGCGAAATTGTTTTGATTATCGGTAAAGAGGGTCGCCGCATTGCAGAAGAAGATGCCTACGACCATATCGCCGGTATCACTATTATGAATGAAGGCACTTTGCGCGATTGGGTGCGTCACGCCAAATTTAATGTTACCCAAGGTAAAAACTTCGTGCACTCAGGCTCTATAGGCCCGTGGATGGTTACCATGGATGAGTTTACTGAACAGCAATTAGAAAACCTACGGGTAACAACCCGAGTCAATGGCGAAGTGCGTCAAGACGACACTACCGCCAGCATGATGTTTCCTTTTAAATATATCATTAGTTATTTTTCAAAATTCTTTCACCTCAAGCCAGGCGATGTTATTGCAACAGGTACCCCTAATGGTGCTGGTGCACGTTTTGAACCCCCAGTTTACTTGATACCTGGCGATGTGGTAGAGGTAGAGGTAGAAGGCGTAGGGGTGTTATCTAACGGGGTTGCCGACGAGGTTTTATAATGCGTAACGCTAAGCTACGTAATTTTAATCGCTCTTTGCCCATGTCCTTATTAAAGGCGCGTGAGGCGGTGATGAAAAAATTCGCCCCTTCATTGAAAGAGTATAATCTTTCCGCGCAGCAGTGGCGTGTGATTAGGGCTTTGAAAGAAGAGGATGGCTTGGATATTTCTGAGTTATCTGAGCGTTGCTATTTATTAATGCCTAGCTTATCTCGTATTATCCAAAATTTAGAGGCGCGCCAATTGGTGAGGCGTCAACTGGTAGCCGGTGACCAGAGACGCTCAGCTATTTTTATTAGTGACGAAGGGGTGAAGCTATTTAACTTGATAGCGCCCAAGTCAGCAGAGCGCTATGAGCATATCACTGAAAAATTTGGCCCGGGAAAGTTAGAGCTGCTCTATGAGTTATTAGATGAATTGATAGAAAAGATCGATGAGTAAGCATATATACGGTAAAACTATTACTTAGGAATAAAGCACCTTGGTATGGGTGGCCTTAATAACTGAGCGGCGTTAGTAAAATGAACGTCAGTTTGAAGACAGGATTAGGTGAATAATAATAATGACAACACATAGCGAAAGCTTTTCAATTAATGATGTTATTGACAGTGGCAGGGTGAACCCGCAGCAAATTTTAGTGATAGTTCTGTGCTTAATTTTTAATATGCTAGATGGGTTCGATATTACTGCAATGGCGGTTACCGCCAATGCGGTGGGCATAGAAATGCAGATAGCTGAAGATAAACTGGGTTTGGTGTTTAGTTTTTCTTTAGCCGGGATGATGTTGGGGGCGATGTTTCTGGCTTCTTTTTCCGATGTGTTTGGCCGTCGCAGGCTGGTAATTATTTGTTTATGGGTTATTGGTTTTTCCGTGCTGGCCACAGCCTATGTCAGTAGTTTGGCCGAGTTAATCGCCTTGCGCTTTATTAGTGGTTTGGGTGCGGGAGCCATGTTGGCTAGTCAGGCGACCTTGGCGTCGGAGTATAGCCCTAATAAGTACCGGGCTTTGGCGGTAGCTGCGGTCACGGCAGGTTACCCGCTGGGTGCTATGATGACGGGCTTGGTGGCCGGTCATATTGTGCCCGACTTTGGTTGGCGGGGTATGTTTCTATTAGGCGGGGTGGTGACCTTGGCTATGGCCGTGTTGGCCCATGTGTTGTTGCCAGAGTCTTTGCAGTTTTTGTGTGAAAAAAGGCCTAAAAACTCACTGTTAAAGGTGAATAAAATATTATCCCGTTTTTCTATGGCCGCAGTGAATCAGTTACCCACTATCGATAAAGATGCAAGCACTATGGCAGAGCCTGGCCAGAACAGTGTTGTTAGCAATATGGTTAAGCTTTTAGCGCAACAGTATAGAAGGCAAACACTGATTTTATGGTCCTCCTTTTTTATGTGTGTTTGCAGTATGTATTTTTTAATGAGCTGGACCCCAAAGCTGATGGTTAATGCGGGTTATAGTTCGCAGATAGGTAACTACGCCTTTTCTTTATTTAATTTTGGTGGGGTGATTGGTATTTTTTTACTAGGCACTTTGGCGACACGCTGGATGTTAACCACCGTGGTATGCGTATTCTCAGTATCGGCATTTGTATTGATGCTGTTATTCGCAATTTCGCCCGCCAATAGCACGCTATTACTGGCGATTATTTTTTTAATCGGGGTAACGCTACAAGGTGGCTTTACTGGTTTATATGCCACGGCGGCGAAACTCTACCCCACTAATATTCGCAGCACCGGTGTGGGCTGGGCTATAGGTTTGGGCCGCTTGGGTGCGGTGTTTGGCCCAGCGATAGCCGGCTATATGATTGCCTCGAATGTCACCATGTCTATGAGCTTTATGGTTTTTGCGGTTCCTATGTTAATTAGTGGCCTGTTAGCCTATCGTTTACACGTACGCTAATTCAGCATCTCAGTGCTTTGTATTATTTAGAGAGAGTTGTTATGAGTTTTGGTCCATGGGTGTTATGGGGCATACAAAATAACTCTGATTTTTTCCTCTTTTGAAAAAGCGAAAACCTTTAGTGTTAATATTTTGGCCGATGATTAGCAGGATATTGTTAATACCTATGCTAAAAAATGCGCATATGAATTGGCTGCTGAGCATTTCCATATAGGTGCTGCTAATATGCTGGTTAATTAGTGATGCTATTGCGAGTCAGTTCTTTGTTTAAACAACGCGTTAATCTAATCGCTGGGATATTGATGACTATGTTAGCCCCATTGCGAGCTGCGCTAGCGTGCACGTTGCTACTGTGTTTTTTCACCCTACAGAGTTGGGCTGCGATTGCTGAAGCTGAACAAGCTTCTAAAGAATTAACCAAAGCCACTGGCTATATAGGCAGCCAGCAGTGCGCTAGCTGTCACCTGCAGGCTTTTAAGGATTGGCAAGGCTCCCACCATCAACTGGCCATGCAGCACGCCAATAATGAAACAGTGCTAGCTGATTTTGCTAATCGCCAATTTACTTATAACGGCATTACCTCAAGCTTTTATAAAAAAGGCGATGCGTTCTGGGTTAAAACCGACGGCGCCGATGGCAGCCTGCAGGATTATAAAATTGCCTACACTTTTGGTGTAAGCCCCTTGCAGCAGTACTTGATCGCTTTTGAGGATGGCCGTTTGCAGGCCTTGTCCATAGCCTGGGATAGCCGCAGCGTAACGCAGGGCGGCCAGCGTTGGTTTCACCTATATCCGGAGGATAAGGTGAGCCATAGTGATGCCCTACACTGGACTAGGCAGTCACAAAATTGGAACAGCCAGTGTGCGGAGTGCCACTCTACTAATCTGCAAAAGAATTATCAGCCCGGGTCTAACCGTTACCAAAGCACATGGTCAGAAATAAGTGTAGGTTGTGAAAGTTGCCATGGCCCAGGGGCGGCGCATGTTGTATGGAGTGGTAAAAAAAAGGCTGACAAAGATGGCAGTAAAGGCTTACAGCGTGATGCCGGTAAGGCCAGACAATGGCTGCGTCAGGATGGCGCGGCTACGGCAGTAATTAATAGTCTGCATGATATTGATATTGATATTGATATTGATGGGGATCGCCAAATAAATAATTGTGGCCGATGTCATGCGCGCCGCAGCCCTATACACGAGGATAAAACCTCCGTTTTTTCTGATCAATTACTCGATACTCATCTGTTATCGCTTATAGAGCCACCGCTTTATTATGTGGATGGCCAGATTAAAGAAGAAGTCTTTGTGCATGGCTCTTTTATACAAAGCAAAATGCAGCAGCGCGGGGTGGTGTGCAGCAATTGCCATAACCCCCATAGTTTGGCGCTAAAGCAGCAGGGCAATGCCCTTTGCGCCCAATGCCATAACCCCAGTAAGTTTGACCGCCCCGAGCATCACAACCATCTAGCAGAGAGCTCGGGGGCGCAATGTGTCAATTGCCATATGCCCGCGACTAACTATATGGTGGTTGACCCTAGGCGTGACCACAGCCTTAGGGTTCCCCGGCCCGACATATCACAGCAGTTGGGCGTACCTAACGCCTGTAACCAATGCCACGATGATCAAACAGTGGCTTGGGCGGCAGCCGCTTTTAGTCAGTGGTACCCCCACCGAGTTAAGCAGTCACACCCCGCCTTTAGTTTATTTGCCCGTGAGCAGGCCAACCGCCTCGCGGTGCCGCAGTTGGCGGCATTGGCTGGGGATAGCGCGCAAGCGGCTATTATACGAGCCTCCGCCTTGCAGCGCTTGCGTGCCTACCCTGAACCCTATGCCATTAACACAGCTGTGAGCTTATTACAGGCACCGCAGCCTTTAATACGGGTGGCCGCTTTGCGGGTATTAGCTGCCATGCCATTAGAGCAGCGCATGGCTCATGTTTGGCCCTTATTGGCAGACCCCGTTAAAGCGGTAAGGCTGGAGGCGACGCGTTTATTAGCTGCGGCGATTGTGCCCGCAGCCTTGCCGGCAGCTCTTAGCGAGCAGCACAAGCAACAGTTGCAGCTAGCCATTGATGAGACTATGGCCAGCGCTAACAGTCTTGCTGATACCCCCACGGGGCAAATGCAGCTGGGGGCTATGTATGAGCTGATGCAGCAAACCGATAAGGCAAAAAATGCGTATCAACATGCACGGTTATTAGAGCCCAGTTATATTCCGGCGTTGTTAAATCTTGCTGATTTACATAGGTCGCAGGGTGAGGATGAACTGGCTTTGCCATTATTATTACAAAGCCTAAATCTAGCGCCTGAGAATGCAGAGGTGCATTTTTCATTAGGCTTGTTGTACATACGGCTTAAACAATTAAAACTTGCGCTAAGCCATTTGCAACAGGCCGCTGAGTTATCGACTAATAATGCTCACTACCATTATGTTTATGGGGTGGCTTTATTTGAAAGCGGTAAGCAAGAGCAAGCTATTGATGTATTAAAACGGGCGCTTAAGCAGCATCCCTACCAGCCCGATATAGTATCAGCCCTAGTCGCTTATTTGCAGCGTATGGGCAGGGCGGCAGAGGCTAGTGCCTATGCCGCGCAACTGCCCTAGCTGCTAAGTGTGGTGCTGAGGTTTTTGCTTTTATGTTATAGCAATCTTAGTAGCCACTGACCCAGTCAGGCAAAATCACATTGTTTTCTGTTGCGTATTGCTGCCATAGCGTGAGCATTTCTTGCAGTTTTTTGGGCTGGCTTATGGCTAAGTCATTAGCTTCGGCTAAATCATTTTTTAAGTTGTAAAGCTGCCATTCGCCGTTGCCGTATGGGGCCGGCATATGGACTAACTTCCAGTCCCCTTTGCGTATGGCTCGTTTGCCCATTAACTGTATACCTAGTACGCGCTGCTGTGCCGCCTGTGGTAATACGCCGTCGGTAAGCAGTGTGGCCATAGATATACCGGTTATAGGTTCTATGGGGCGGCCTTTATAGCTATCTTTTGGCGCTGTAATACCTACTATATCCAGTAGTGTGGGGGTAAGGTCTTTTACGGAAACTAGATTGTTTTCTATTGCGCCGGCGCGAAAGTGTTTTGGGTAGTGGGCAAAGGCTGCCACTCTAGTGCCACCTTCGGTGGTAGACCCTTTATAGTATTTTAGGGCAGGGGAGCTGGCTCTAGCCCACGCTTCAGCCAAAAAGGTATAGGAGCTAGGTTTACCCATATTATCAAAACTAAAATCGTGAGTGTCATCTATCACTTTTCTAATTTTAGGGTAGGTATCTTTGGGCCAGGTGTTGTCCAAATTATGTCCTTCGGCACCGTTGTCCGACATAAAAATAATGACGGTATTATCAAATAAGTTATTTTGTTTTAAATAGGAAACCAACCGGCCTGTATGGCTATCAACTTCATCTACCATGGCTGCATAGATTTCCATGCGCCTAGATTCTATTTTTTGCTGGTCTTTAGTGAGTTCATTCCATGGGCGTATCGATGGGCTGGCTGTTGTAGCTTGAGCGGCCGGCAATAAGCCTAGTTCTTTTTGCTTGTTTAAGCGCTGGGTATAGAGTGCTTCATAGCCACTGTCGTAGCGGCCTTTATATTTGGCTATAGTTTTGTCTGGTGCTTGTATGGGCCAGTGCGGGGCGGTGTAAGCTAGGTAGGCAAAAAATGGTTTGCCTTGGGCTTTGTCTTGTTCAATATTTTCAATAATGCTATCGGTATAAAACTGGCTTGAATAATGAAAGTTTTTAGGAAGTTTGCTGAGTAGTTTGCCGTTTTTTCTATAGGGTGCTTTGGCTACAGGTGTTGGTGCATAGGCGGGCTTCATATCACTAAAGTGGCTGGCGCCACCACTGAGCATGCTGAATGTGCGATCAAAACCGCGTTGGTAGGGGCTGCTATGGTCAGCCAAGCCCAAGTGCCATTTGCCCGCCATGTAGGTGTTATAGCCGGCATCGCGCAATAGGCTGGCAACAGTGACAACACGTTTATTAAGATAGCCCTCGTAGCCGGGCTGGCCTTTTTGGTTGGGGGCTAGCTCTTCTTCCATATTTCCTAAACCGGCCTTATGGTTATCAACACCGGTTAATAACATGGCTCGGGTAGGTGAGCAGGTGGGGGCCGTTTGAAAATTGGTAAAGCGCACGCCCTGGTAGGCCAGAGCATCTAAATTGGGGGTTGCTATCTCGCCGCCAAAACTGCCTATGTCGGTATAGCCCATATCATCAACGACTATCAATAGGATGTTGGGTGGCTGTTTAGTGTTGGAGGAGCTCTCTAGCTCTGGTTCAGGCTCAGGCGATTGGCTCATAGCGTAAGCTAGCGGGGTAAGCAGTAAGCAAAGGAATAAGCGGCGGCCAAATACAGTTAAGCCTAAGGTTATTTTTTTCATCATCATAAAACTCGTTGTTGCTGAGTGAATGCTACATGGTATGTAGGATTTTTATAAGTTGAATGCAAAAAAGGAAACCCCATGTGGGTTTCCTTTTTGTAGTGGATATCTCAAGCAATAGGCTTATTCATTAGTCGCCAAAATTATAGGTAACTGATAAACCCACGGTACGCGGTGGTGCATACACTTCTTGGGTAAAACCAAAACCGTCGCCAATAAATACATCGAGTATCGCTAAATCAAGATGATACACGCGGTACTCTTCATCGGTGAAGTTTTTAACCCAAGCGCTATATTTCCAGGCGCCGTCTTCAGTGGTGTAGGCTACGTTGGCGTTACCAACAAAGTAAGCATCTTCTTTTGATGATTCATTGTTGGTGCCTTCTAGGTATTGCTCACCGGTATAGGCGCCGTCGATTTGTGCCGTCATCTCGCCACCAAAAGCATTCCAGTTATAGCGTACTAAGGCGTTAGCGCTGTATTCTGGGGCGTTAGGCAGTTTAACATCTTCATTGTCTATGCCTAATGCCGTGGGGGCACCATCAACTTCGGAATCTATAATTGATAAACCTAAAACGATATCCCAGCTTTCGTTAGGGGTGATAAATAATTCAACTTCACCACCGACGTTAGTGGCGTCCCTATTTACAACTTGAGGAACGGCGTTTAACAAAGAGAATTGCTGATAATCTTTGTAATCGTAATAGAACACTGTGCTGTTCAAGCGTGCCACACCATCTTTAAGTGTTAGCTTAGAGCCTATTTCATAAGAGTGTAAAACTTCCTCGTCGTGTCTAAAGTCTTCTACTGCTACATCGCGGCTAGGTGACCAGTTGCCGCCTTTAATGCCGCGGTTATAGGATACAAAGTAAAGGTCATCTGCTGCACTGGTATAGTTTAGCTGTAGCCTTGCTGCGTAATCACCATAATCAATGGTATTAACTGCCGAGATATCTTTTACTTGTACTACGGGCGCTAAGCCATCGTCAGAACCATCGGGGTTACGCGAATCGTTGGTTGTTAGCACGTCTATATCTTTATCATCCTGCGACCAGCGATAGCCTACTATACCTGTCCAGCTTTCGTTAAAGTCATATTCTATTTGGCCAAATATCGACCAGTTAGTTGAATTTAACTCGGTAGTGGTTAGGGCTGTATTATACGTCGGGGTAACTACATTGCCATCGGCAATAGACTGATTATTACCTTGTATATCTAAATAGAATAGGCCGGTATTCCAACGTAAATTATCGTGGTCGCCAGCAAGGCGTAATTCTTGTGACCATTGGCTGTAATCCGCAATAGTAGAAAATTCAAAAATGGCGCCAGTCTGTGCGCTGGGTGTGCCGTCGGCATCTTCAGTGTAGAATTTATCTAGTTCTAGCGAATTGGTGATAGAAACAAACTCTACCGTATCTGAAATTTCCCATAACACTTTAGCGGTTACGCTAGTAGTGTCACGATCAAAATAGCCACCATCGGAAAAATCTTCATGAGGGGCTGCTCTAGGTGCGTTTGTAGGTATAGCTAAACCTAAAGCATCGGAGTCTGCATCTTGCACAACATAAACGCCAGTAGGAACATCGCTATCTTCTGAGTAACTAGCTATTAAGTCAGCGACAATAGTATCACCGATATCAAATTGCAAAGCGCCACGGACCACGTAGCCATCAGCACCTTGTTGATCCCTGTTGCCTACTTTATTTTCTATATAGCCATCAGCTTCTTCCCAGCGTGCAGCTAAGCGTCCACGTATACCATCAGCAAGACCACCACCGATGGCACCTTCTAATGATTTTCTATCAAAACTGGCAAGTCCACCTTGCACATAGCCATTGAGGTTGTCGGATGACGCTCTATTGGTAACATAGTGAATTAAACCGCCAGTAGCGTTACGACCAAATAGTGTGCCTTGTGGGCCACGTAGTACTTCAACCCTTTCCATATCAAACAGTTGACCGTTTATAGCATTCATACTGCCTATATAGGCATCGTTAATATAAACAGCTACTGGCGCCTCTAAATTGTCTTGGAAATTGTTTTGGGAAATACCACGTAAGTTAAAGGCGGTAAAAGCCGGAGTAAAAGATTGTAATTGTAAGCCTGGCACTTGTTGAATAATGTCTATGGTATTGACCATACCCAAGGCGCTCATTTGATCGCCGGTAAAGGCCGATACGGAGATACCAACATCTTGAATATTTTCTATACGTTTTTGTGAGGTGACTATAACTTCTTCCAACACCGAGGCGCTAGCCCCAGTTGATGCGCAGCTTAAGGCGACTAGGCTGCCACTAATAGCCTGGCTTAGGCTGGAACGGCGTAATAATTTACTCATATTTTTTCTCCCAGGTTACCTCTTAATTAAACGCATAGTTTAATTTTTTGAGGCATACAATTAATATGTATATTTTATTATTTTAGATTTTGGCTGTGTGAATTTAGCAAGTCACAGCGGCATCTAATTCATTTTTGTCTGTATGATTCCTTGTGTTACTTAATAGGAATAAATGTTAAAGAATGAACATTAATAATACAGAGTCAATTTATAGTAGAGTCTAAAGGACAGGCTGAATATCATCTATATGGTTGATAGTAGTCGTAGGTATGTTTTTTGTTTTTTTAGATAGATAAGTATCCGCTAATGTTTTTTATTGATATAGCTAATTGCGATATAGATTTTTTAGCTCGCTCGCACTTATTCTTTAAGCTCATCTATTTGGATGATATGAATATTTCTGTTGGCTAAGTAATGTCTGTGCTGTGTTAACAGTTTACGCACTCTTTGTGTCTCATTTGGCAGCTCAGGCTGCCTTTTTTCTATATGCAAAGATAATGTAAGTGCTTATTTATTTAAAACATAAAAGTGTAGCGTGGTTTGTGCGTCTAGTTTGTGTATCTATAGATAGAAAGGCTTGGTAAGAGATTACGCTGTATCAATATAGCTACCAGCTAACGCTAACTACGCAATCATCATCATTCTACGGCTAACAACGACAAACATGATTAAGGGTGAAGTCTCATGAGAAAATACGACGCAACTATAGGCGGCTTAAAAGCCGATTGTACTGAATGGCGTGGGGTGACCAACCCGGCTACTGAAGAGTTAGTAGGCGAATACCCCGTGTGTACTCAAGGGCAATTGGATCAGGCGGTAGCGGCTGCAAATGAGGCCTTTAAAACATGGTCAAAAACCCCGGATAAAACCCGGGTAGACGCCCTTAATGCGATGGCTGATTTTGTTGAGGCTAATGCCGATGAATTAGCTAACTTATTAACCCAAGAGCAGGGTAAGCCGTTAAAAGGGGTGGGGTCGGAGTTTGAGTTACAGGGCTGCATAGGCTGGTTGCGGGCCACGGCGGGTATGTCGCTGCCGGTAAAAACCTTGGAAGATAGTGATGAGCGTTTAGCGCTGCTGTACCGTAAGCCGGTAGGCGTTGTCGCTTCCGTTACCCCCTGGAACTGGCCGCTAATGATAGCCATCTGGCATATCGCCCCGGCGATACGGGTGGGTTGTACCGTGGTAATTAAGCCAGCCTCCAGTACGCCTTTAAGCACTTTGCGCCTAATCGAGATTTTAAACGAAGCACTGCCTAAGGGCGTGCTTAATATTGTTACCGGTGATATAGGTCACCAGCTACCCAGCCACCCCGGTATCGCAAAAGTGGTGTTTACCGGCTCTACCCCAGTAGGCAAGAAAGTGATGGCCAACGCTGCTGCTGGTTTAAAGCGTATTACCCTAGAGCTGGGCGGTAATGATGCGGGTATCGTGTTACCCGATGCCAACATCGCTGACATTGCCGAGGGCTTATTTTGGGGTGGCTTTATCAATAACGGCCAAACCTGTGGTGCTCTAAAACGCTTGTATGTGCATGAATCGCAATATGAAGAGGTGTGCACTGCGCTAACCGCTATCGCTACGGCTATGCCTATGGGTAACGGCCTAGATGAAAAGAATATGTTTGGCCCCATTCAAAATAAGAGTCAGTTCAATTTAGTCAGAGAGTTGGTGGATGATGCCAAGGCGCAGGGTGGCCGTATACTTTGTGGTGGTGAGCCTTTGGCCGGTAAAGGCTATTTTTATCCACTAACCTTGGTTGCTGATGTTACTGATGGCATGCGTCTAGTGGATGAAGAGCAGTTTGGCCCAGCCTTGCCGATTATTAAATACAGCGATGTTGACGATGTTATAAGAAGAGCGAATAACTCTGATATGGGCTTAGGCGGTTCGGTATGGTCTAGTGATATAGACAGGGCTAGGGAAGTCGCTTGCCAGATAGAAAGTGGCACGGTGTGGATTAATAATCACGGCCCTGTGTTCCCGCATATACCCTTTGGTGGCGTTAAGAGCTCTGGCATAGGTGTTGAGTTTGGCATTGAGGGCTTGGAGGAATATACCACTATGCAATCCATGCATATTCCTAAATAAGTCGGTTTTTAACCTAGGTTATTAGGACTTTTATCGCTATGGCTCATCTGCACTGCTATTCGTTTGATAGTTGCAGATGACCATTACTGCTAGCCTTTTGCTGCTCTATTAGCTTTATAGGCATAGGTGCTATCACACGATGGCGTAGTGAATTTAAGCAATATCATCTTTATCAATGATTGGCAGCTGCTGTGGTTTATATATTCTTTAACCCTAATCAGTATGTAAATACATCACCTCTAATTAAAAATGAGTGCATATATTATGAGTAACTACTCTAAAGATTTTTGGCATCCCATGTCACACCCCAATGAAATTAAGCAGCGTGAGTCTATCCATGTTGTTAGTGGTGATGGTGTGTATATTAAAGATGATAAAGGTAACGAGTTACTCGATGGTGTAGCTGGCCTGTGGTGTGTAAACGTTGGCCATAATCGCCCAGAGATGAAGCAGGCGATAATGAAGCAGCTGGATGAGTTGGAATATTTTCAGCTGTTTGACGGTGTTTCTCACCCGCGGGCAACAGAAATGGCTGCTAAATTGGTTAAAATGACCGAGCCAGAAAACATGAAGCGCGCCTTTTTCACCTCTGGCGGTTCCGATTCGGTTGAGACAGCCCTCAAATTAGCGCGTCAGTACCATATTATTAATGGCCAGCCTGAGCGTAAAAAGTTTATCTCCTTAAAAAATTCCTACCACGGTTTGCACTTTGGTGGTTTGTCGGTGGGCGGTATCAATGCCTTCCGTCGTAATTATGAGCCTTTACTTAATCACACTATTAATGTTGATGCGCCATGGTTATACCGTAACCCCTGGAGCTGTGAAGACCCTGACCAGTTAGCGCAATTATGTGCTGACCAATTAGCACAAGAAATTGAATACCAAATGCCTGATACCGTAGCGGCCTTTATCGCCGAGCCGGTAATGGGTGCGGGTGGTGTCATTGTGCCGCCTGAAAAGTACTGGCCTTTAATTCGTGAAGTTTGTGATCGCTATGGCATCTTGTTAATAGCCGATGAAGTGGTTACTGGCTTTGGCCGTTCGGGTTCTATGTTTGGCAGCCGTGGCTGGGGTGTAGCGCCAGATATGATGTGTTTGGCAAAAGGTATTTCATCGGGCTATATTCCTTTGGGCGCGGTTATGATTAACGAGCGTATGGAGAAAGCTTGGGATAATAACGCCGATTTTAATGGCGTAATCATGACCGGTTATACCTATTCTGGTCATCCAGTTGCTTGTGCAGCGGGTATCGCCTCATTAGATATCGTTGAAAAGGAAAACCTGCCAGAAAATGCTAAAGTGCAAGGTGCCTACTTATTAGAAAAACTTAAAGGCTTTGCCGATAAATTTGCTAAAGTGGGTGAAGTACGCGGCAAGGGCTTAATGCTGGCAATAGACTTGGTAGACGATAAAGTTAGCCGCCAGCCTATAGACCCTACTAGTGGCTATGCCAACCGAGTGGCTGATGTGGCGCGGGAGCAGGGTGTGTTAGTACGGCCTGTGGGCACTAAGATTATCTTGTCGCCACCACTGACTTTCCAACAAGAGCATTGTGACCAGCTAGCTGAGGCTTTAGATATAGCTTTTAGTACAGTAAAAAGTTAATACCCTATTAAATTTTTCTACAGCTTCTATACTGCATCACTAGCTAACAGTGTAGTGATGCAGTCTTGATAATAATTAATAAATAGAACGAGGGGTTTATGACAGCTTATTTAGGCTCTAAAAAAACGATTATCGATATTAATACGACGCGATCTATTATTGCGGTGTTATTTGTTTCTGTGGCCGGTGCCTGCATGTTTATATTGCAACCGGTTTATGTTCAAGGCCTAGTAGGCTACTTACATTTTTCTGAAAGCGATGCCGGGATGATTACCGCGGCAGAAATGTTTGGCTTGGCGGCAACGGCGGTAGTGACTAATTTCATTATTAACTTAGTGAACTGGCGGTTGCTGACGCTTATTTTCATTGCGTTGGCAACGGCTGGTAATCTCTTGTCGATAGGTGTGACCGATATCAACCTATTAATTATGGCCAGAGTGCTTGCCGGTTTGGGCTGTGGCGGTTTAATAAGTATTACTTTTATTATGATGGGGCTTACTCAGCGTAGTGATAGAAATATAGCGCTACTCGTCGTTTGTGTACTGACCTATGGCGCGCTGGGTTTGTTTGTGATGCCCAGTGTGTTTCAGTATTTTGGTGTTGATGGCGTACTGATATTTTTTGCGGCTTTCTGTGCTAGCTGCGCACTGTTTGTTGCTTACTTGCCTTGTAGCCACCAAATGCATGAACAGGTAGTGGCCGAAGTTTCCAGTTATTCTATGCCTATCAAACTCTTATCGTTATTGGGCGTGTTGGCCTATAACCTTGCGATAGGTATTGTATGGGTCTATATGTTTTTGGTGGGTACTGATGCGGGTATTAAAGAGCAGACAGTAGCTAATGTATTAACAGCCTCTCAAGTTTTAGGTATTGCAGGGGCTTTACTAGTGGTAGTGTTTGAAAGGCGTTTTGGCCGCCATCTACCTTTGCTAGCAGGGATAGTGGGCGGCGCTATTGCCATAAGTTTATTATTAGGTAAGCCGGAGTTTTTGCTATTTACCATAGGTGTGTGTGCCTTTAACTTCTTATGGAATTTATCTATGCCCTATATATTCGCAGTATTAGCGGATTTTGATGCTAGGGGGAAAATGGTTGCAGTGGGGATTTCTTTACAGTTAGTAGGCTTTGCCTTTGGCCCTGCGATTGCGTCAGCCATGCTAGGTGATGCCAACTACACGCTGGTTAACACTATTGCCATCGTACTGTTTATTGTTTCAGCGATACTATTATTTCCGGGCCTACGTGTGCAGGATAAGCACTATGCTGCAACGGGAAAGTGTAACTAACGGATGTCTATGGCAGATAGCAGCCAATAAACGTTTTGCAGTAGGGCGCTTATTGGCTATAGGCCATTGCTAGTATTGGCTTGGCCAAGGTGAAAAATAATTTACCGCTATCTGCTGCTGTTAGGGCTTACTTATTCAGTACCGCAAATCACATTCGACGTAGCTCATTGTTGCTTGATCGAGTACATGTTCTGTTCCGCCGGCATTCGTTGGCCCCATCCAGCTGGCTGTTGCCTGCATTTTATTGAAGTCTAGAATAACATCCGTCAACCAAGGGCCGTTAGCTTGTGGTGCAGATGATGATGCGGCTGTTGAGGCTTCAATCCAGGTGATGAGGTAAATATCTTTAGCAATCTCAAATGCGCGGTAAGCCTCGGTTTGATCGTAGCCTGCTAGAGGGCCTGATACTCCTTTCCAGAGTACTCTGTTATCTGCTTGCCAGTGTTGCTCTAGAATATGACCCGAGCAGTAGGCAAGCCTTACAGCCTTGCCAGTAAGATCATTAGAGAGTGGGTGCCCTTTGGGGTGTAGGCTAATATTTTCTATATGAGTTTTGGCTATAGCTTGCTCATTGCTGCTCATTATCACGGACGCCTTATGAAGCATGGGAAGAGGCTACATAATAAGATTTACCAATCAGTACTGCTATCAACCAAAAGGCTTATTTAGCTACGTTAGTGCCGCAACAATATAGATAGTTTGCGTTTTTTGATTGTTCGGGATGTAAGTCTTTAATTATCACTGACGTGGATATTAGGTACAGCCACAAGCTTAATTTTTTTCAGCCAGCCTGAATATTAAGCTCTCTTAATACCTTTGAAATTAATTCATTGGTGGAGTGCACATCAATTTTTGGGTATATATGCTGTAAGTGGGTGCGAACGGTAGGCAAACTAATATTAAGTTGCTTGGCTATTGTTTTATTGTCGGCACCACTTAATGCGTATTCAAGAACATCCAACTCTCTATTGGTTAAACCATAATTATCGGCAATAAATTCGCGTTCAGAGATACGTGCAGGCAGATAAATACTGTTGAGGGAGTATTCTAAAAAGGGCTGTATATTGCGCATGGTGTCCAAGTCTTTGCTGCCAAACTCATCCATGCTGTCATCGCGTAACAAGGTTAAAATGGCGATGATTTTGCCATGATTCCTGAAAAACATATCGGCTACATGTACATAACCATAGGGCTTAATAAAATCTTGGTAGAACACGGAGTTTAGCCACTTGGTGTGCGGCATGATGGTGTTGCTACTGATAACCGTGGTGTTGGTGTCTTCAAACTTTGAGGGGTGCATGGGGTCTATGTATTCTAGTTTGTTATAGTATTTTTTCTCCATTTCATTTTTTACATTCAAACCCACAAAGCCTTTTTTATGCATGTGTGGGTCTGTGATGTGAAAGCGCGCTGCTTTAATCCCTATAAGCTTTTGGGCTAAGTCTATACATTGTTTTTGAAACTCATCGGGGAAGTTCATTCGCTTACCTGTAGTTATTTTTAATTATTTTCCCACGAAGTGTTTAACTTGTTAAGTTTATTATCACTCTATTTTTAAACGCGGCTATTTATTTAAGATAGTGATTTATAGTTTGGCAGCATAGATTGATCAAGTGTGGGGTAGACTCTAGTGCGGTTTCGGTGTTTTGGCGAGTATGAACCCAGCCCAAATAGGTAAAGCCCCGCGCCACCATTAACAAGGGTAATTGTGCCAGTTTCTCATCGGACAGTGGCCTGTGCTGGCGATAGCCCGCTATCAGGGCTTGTTTGGCAATTTCATAATGTTGATCAAACTGAATAAAATACAAGGCGGTGGCAATTTCGAATAAGTGCCAGCCAAAACCGGCATCATCAAAATCGATAATTTGCACGCTATTAGCATTAACCAGCACATTCTCCGGTACCAAGTCGGCATGTATCATGCTGTAGTCTGCGCTATCGGTGCTTAGGGTCATTAGCCCCTTACGTACGGTTTCGCGGGCCTTGAGTATGAGGCTGCGCTGAGTCGCGCTTAGTGCTTGCAGCTCCCAGAATGGCCCCCAGAAGGGCTCTTCACCGACTAGATCTTCTAGGCCCCAGCTGTGACGCTGAAAGCCCTCAGGCGTGGGCCACTGCGACGCTTGATTATGTATTTGCGCGGCGACCTGGCCAATAATGAAATAGTTTTTCTGTATTTGCTCGGGGCTATCACTGAGGCCGTCTTCAATAGAGCCTATTTGTTTGCCATCTACCCAGCTTAATAAATCAATTTGTCTGGTTTCTGGGATGCTGTCTAGCGAGGCCAGGGTAAAGAATGCCCCTGTTTGGGTGGGGATGGCGTTAGGTACTTCTATACCGCAGCCTTGTAAGGCATTTACCCAACTTAATTCGGAGTTTAAAGACGTATCGGAGTGGTAGTTAGCTCTATGTATGCGCAGGGCGTATAGCTGATTGTCAGGGGTTGTTAACCGGTAAACGGCGTTTTCCCTATGTTTAATCAGGCTTAAATGGCCTTCCAGGCCCCAGGCGGGTAGCGCGCTATAGGCTAAACGTAACAGTTGTTCTTCTTGTTGCGCGAGGCTTTGTTGATAAAAGGTATTCATATGCAGGCTCTGTTAAATCTGTGGTTAAACTAGCTTAGTTAGACCGTTAATGAGTGGCCTAGCTAAGCAGTCGTACTAGAGGCTTGTTATAGCTTGGCAAATGCCTGCGCTAAGTTGCTTAGTAGTATGTCAGCGTGCTCTTGGCTGAAGCAGATAGGCGGGCGCATTTTTAAGATATTGTCATGCCGGCCAATTTTGCTGATGAGTACGCCTTGCTCTTTCATAATATTGCTAATGCGCGCAGCTTCGGCGGTGGCGGGGGTTTTGCTCTGTTGATCCAGTACTAATTCAATACCAAAAAACAGACCACTGCCGCGCACATCACCGATTAAGGCCTGCGTTGCTGCCAGCTTCTGTAAGCCTGCTTTAATGTACTGGCCTACCTGTAGTGAGTTAGCCACTAGGTTTTCTTGCTCTATGACTTCTAGCACCGCTAGGCCCGCGGCACAGGAAACGGGGTTGCCGCCAAAGGTATTAAAATACATCACATCTTCACGGTAGGCGTTACCTAATTCGGGGCTGCAGATGGCGCCAGCCAATGGATGGCCATTACCCATGGGCTTGCCTAGGGTGAGTATGTCGGGGGTTACGCCGCTGTGCTGGTGCCCCCACATTTTACCGGTGCGGCCAAATGAGGATTGCACTTCATCGAAGATGACCAAGCCCCCGGCTTCACGCACTAACGCTGCCGCTTTTTGCAAATAATTGGGCGGTAAATCGGGCAGGCCTTCATTGGCAAAGATAGGGCAGATCAACATGCCGGCAAAGCCTGTGCCTTCTTCATTAAAGGCGGCGATAGTGTCTTTAATTTGCTGCATATAGGCATCGGTTAACGCGTCACCGCTTAAGCCATTGAGTGGCCTGTAGCTGTCTGGAAAGTCTACCGCTTTCACATAGGGGCCATTGGGCTTGCCGTCGTTAAATAGGGTGGCCAAGGCATCAACCGCGGTGGTGTTGCCGTGATAGGTGGCATTGCTGCAAATAATACCCTGCTTACCGGTATGGTGGCGGGCCATGCGCAAGGCTACTTCATTGGCCTCGCTGCCCGTGCAGGTGAGAAAGAGCATGGATAAGGACTCATCCAGTAAACCGGTGAGCTTTTCGCCATAATTCAGAATATTTTCATGCAAGTAGCGGGTGTGGATATTTAACTGGGCGGCTTGCTTGCTAATAGCCTCTACCACATGCGGGTGGCAGTGGCCTACGTTGGGTACATTATTGTATACATCCAGGTAGCGCTTGCCGTCGGCGTCGTGTAGCCATACCCCTTCGCCTTTGACTATATGTATGGGCTGGTCGTAAAAAAGGGGTGCTTTTTTACCGATTAAACGATAGCGACGCTCCAATAATTCAGCATTCTTCTCGGTATTGTTCATAGTAAAACCCTTGTCTTTGCTCGTATTTAGCGCGTTCAGTTAAGCCTAGTGGCTATATCGCGGTGGCCCTAGATCTATAACAGTAGCTAAGTAACTGTTTTGTGTAGTGTAGTGGCGGATCAATAGTAGGACTAATAATAGCGGGGCAGGGGCTTACTTTGCTATCCATCTAAAGGTGGATAGCTGAGGCTTATAGGCTGTGTTTTAGGTCTGAGATGATACGTGCTAGCAGCTCGCCGCGGGTAGTGACAGCCGTTTTTTGGTAAATATGAATCAAATGGGTTTTGATGGTGGGTAGCTCTACCATGAGTTCACGAGCAATCAATTTATTACTAAAGCCGGCAATAATGAGTTCCAGTACATCCACTTCCCGTAGGGTGAGTTGATATTTTTCTTGCAGTGATTGCCGCTCGGCAACACGCTTGGGCATGTAGACGGCATTAAGCGCGTATTCAAAAAAGGGCTGTAGCTTATTTAATAACGCCAGCTCGGCAGCAGTAAAATTTTCTGAACAAGGTGCGCGTATAACGCTAATGACTGCAATAATTCTATTGCTTTGCCTTAGTAGTATGTCGGCCACGTAGCGGTGCTTATTGGGCAGCATAAACTGTTGGTAATACTCGGTTTGCTGTAGTTGTTGTTCGGATATTTGCGAATCTAGGGTGATTACTAGATCAGTGCTGTTATGAAATTTATCGGGTGATAGCGGGTCTAGGTGGGCGAATTTTTTTTGATAATCAGATTCCGTGGCGGATGAAAGATTATAGCGAACCACACCCTTGTGCTGTAGATCGGGATCGACTAAAAAAAATACCGCTGCGTTTATCTCAATTAGGCTATTGATTAAATCCAGGCTCTGTTGCTGGAATTGATTAGGGAAGTTAGAGCGGCTAGTCATAGAGTACAAATCGCGTGTTAATGAGGCCTAGGCAATAACGCCTTGGTTAATGGTTAATGGTTAATGGTTAATGGCTTATGGCTTAAGGCTATGGGATAGGTGAAAAAGCATGATTATCTTTCTACGCTACTGAGTCAAGGTGCTAAGCTGATTAGCTTGCTATAGCTGGTTTTAAGGTTTGTTGGTTTTGATGCGCCTAATTGCTGGGCTAGTGGCTAGTATAGAAAGCTGGGTAATGCATGATGTACTAGGTGTTATAAAAGAAAGCTGCGCACGAAACCATCTTAGGGCTGTGTTCATCTGCAGCGCTATGGTGGTGCTGTGCTGGAGATTTACCCGCTACGCTTTTAATCGCTAAACGCTAAGGTGCCTACATCAACGGCGCTGCCACCGCCATCGGCAATCAAGGTCGTGCCGGTGACAAAGGATGCATCATCAGAGGCTAAAAACTCGGCGCAAGCGGCTATTTCATCGGGTTCGGCCATGCGTTTTAGTGGTAGGTGACGTGTGGTTTCGGCGGTCGCTGCATCGGCTGTTATATTTTTAATACGGGCAAGTTCGGCCATTTCCTCTGTGCTCATAGGGGTTTTAACCCAACCAGGGCATAGGGTGTTGGCGCGTATATTATGGGCTCCACAATCAAGCGCGAGTGAGCGAGTAAGGCCTATTACTGCTGTTTTGCTGGTGACATAACTACACATACCTTGGCCGCTAGCGATGCCGGCCACCGACGCTATATTAACGATAGCACTGGCTGGTCGTTTTGCCATGGCAGGAATGGCCGCGCGAGCCATGTGCATCACGCCACTAACATTAATGTCGAAGCTTTGCTGCCACTGCGTTATATCCTGCTCGGTAACGCTACCACTGTAGAGCACGCCGGCATTTGATACCAAAATATCTAGGCCGCCATAGAGCGCTACGGTTTTATCAACAGCGGCTTGGCAGTCGGCCATCACTGCCACATCGCAGCGTATCGCTTCGCACCCTGTTTGCTGGGCAATTACCTGCAGCGGCTCTAAACGGCGACCGGTAATAACGACTTTGGCACCCGCCTGAATAAAACGATGGGCTATAGCTGCGCCTATACCGGTACCACCGCCGGTGACGATGGCTACTTTGCCTGCTAATCGCGCTGTATGCATGCTTATCTACCTTTTTATGGCGAAATAAGTTTAGTATAGGTAATTGCATACGCTTTGCTATCAACCGTAAGGTTTACTAGATGCTAATTCCTTTGGCTAGCTCGCTCTTTATTTTTGCTATGATTAGCACATAATCTTCTAAGCAGCGCTTGCTGTTAGCCATTCATTATTACTAAGAGTCTTCTTTTGTCCGTTTTTGAATTAACATTAATTGCCCTGATTTTCTTGATCGGCGCTTCGATTATTTGGAGTACTATTAGCGTTGGCATATCGCCTATGCCTAGTTCTAGAAAAGCACGTGAGGCGATGATGCAGTTGCTTGCAACGGTAGGGACAGAAGTGGAAAAAACGCCTATAGTTGATCTAGGCAGTGGTTGGGGGAGTTTGATTATCCGCTTGGCGATTAAATACCCCGGTCGCCAGGTTGTTGGCTATGAGTTATCCATCATGCCATGGTTGGTGACGGTGTTAACCAGTAAGTTATTGGGCTTAAAAAATATTACCGTGTATAGGCAAGACTTTTTAACGGTAGACTTATCAGCTGACGCAATCATCGTTTGCTATTTGTTTCCTGCGGCTATGGAGGCACTTGATGTTAAGCTGGCAGGGCAGAAAACGGCGATCCAGTATCTCATCAGCAATAACTTTGCATTGCCATCCTTGCAGGCCGAAAAAACGATACGCTTGGACGATTTTTATCGATCACCTGTTTATCGCTACCACTTAGTTGATGAGGGTAATGGTGGGTGAGGCTCACCCTGATCCAGTCATTAAAGTAAACGTTAACTGAGGCTGTGGCAATATTGTCAACATAGCAAAAATTACCCATGATGCTTTATGAAAAAGATAAAGTGTTACTTTGCAGGTCTTTCACGTTACGTTAAAAAAACGGATTCATATGAACAAAAAAATTAGTGTAATTATTGTTTTACTTATTGCTGTAGTCGCTTTGGTGATAGTTTTTATACTCACGCCACCTGCTATAGACTTCACCGCTTATGAAGCTGGTCAAGCTAGAAAAGATGCCTTTGTTGGCCACTTTCAACCGATTATCGCTGAGGAAAATACACGGCTGCGAGCGTTACGAAAAGAACTATTGGCGTTGGATGAAACTAGCCGCAACAAATCGTGGGTGCAAGATCTAGCTATAAAATATCGTGTCGAGGACTATGATGGCACTAAGGCAGCGCATTGGGACGAGTTGCTTATAAAGGTAGGTGCTATACCTGTGTCATTGTCACTAGCACAGGCGGCTAATGAAAGTTCTTGGGGTACCTCCCGTTTTGCACGTGTTGCTAATAATTTCTTTGGCCACTGGTGTTTTGAGAAGGGCTGTGGTGTTGTGCCTAACAGCCGTAATGCCGGCGCTAGCCATGAAGTGGCAGACTTTGATTCGTCGGTAGATTCGGTTAAATCTTATATGTTGAATCTCAACCGTCACTACGCATACACACAGCTTAGAGCTATTCGAAATGAGCTGCGTAGTAATCAACAATCCTTGTCTGGGGCAGCTATGGCTGGCGGCTTAGTGGGATACTCCGAGCGGGGTGAGGCATATATAGAAGAACTTAGAGAGATGATTCGTTTTAATCAGTGGGCGCAGTTCGATTAGATATAAGCTGTTTGTGTTTAAAGATGAAGGCTAGAAATAAACGAAGGGAATATATGGGGCCAAACCCTATATATTCCCTTAGCGATCAAAGCTTACATTCATAGGCATAATAACTAGCTATGGCTAAGCCGCTGGCAACACTAGTAAAGGTGTTGTGTTGCACCACTTTATTAGGGAATTCACTTTCTAATAACGCTAGCACCGCGGCAATACGAGATGAGCCGCCAGTGCGAACAACATAATCTAAGGTGTTAGCGTCGGCCTGGGTGTTTTTAAACAAATTATCAATGCACAGCTGTAGAGCATCCATGACTTCGGCAATAATGTCATTAAATTGTTGGCGGTTAAGCGGTATTTCTAGCTCCAGCTCTGGAATAGATAACACTGTGTTTTCAGCGTCTGATAGGGCAATTTTGGCGGCTTTGATATGTTGAAAAATAGTGTAGCTATAGTTGTGTCGTATTACATTTTGTAAGCGTAGCAGCTTTTCTTGCTCGGTATCATTCTGGGCGAGGTATTCAGCAATGGTTGCCGTGTACTGGTTTTGATTTAAGGTATGGGTGATAGTCCAGTTTAATAACGCTTTCTCATATTGGTCGAAGGGAAACGGGGTGGTGACTAGCATGCCATCCACCATTCGTGACCACTGCACACCTTTACCTAATTCGGGGAAGATCAATTTTTTATAAATGAGTTGATCGATATAGTCACCGCCTAAAGCAACACCCTCGGTACCCAGCACTTGAAATTGGTTGTCTTGATAGTTCACTAGGCATAAATCGAGGGTGCCGCCACCAAAGTCCACGGTTAAAACGGTACTGCCATCCTTAATATTATTCTCTTGCACGAAACTTAAGCACGCGGCTACAGGTTCGGGATAAAAAGTCACTTGGCCCAGTTGCGCGTAAGTGCTGCTCTCTTGAATTCTATCGGTGGCGAGTGCATTTTTACCGGCGTCGCTACCTTCAAATTCTACCGGCCGGCCCATGTAAATGCCCTTGGCAACCGGGCCAACAGCGGTGCTTATGGCATTACGAAACGACAATAAAATGGGGGTAATTAATGCCACTAGACGATAAGGGCGATCAAATACCATTAGTCGACGGATATTCTCCTTACCCAATAGCCGTTTGATGCCTAAAAATAAACGCCCAGGTAAATCATGATCTTCAACCGCGCCGTAAACTTTTTGATTGCCTACCCCTTCGCTTTCTGAACCCTCAAATTCGGATTCTACCTCGGCAATAAGCTTAGCGGTCATTTCAATGCGGCGATCTGAATTTTCTTCAACATAGGACTTTATAGCCACGGAGCCGGTGAGTGCTTGAAAATCGCGGTCGAGATGAATGGCTGTAGGCACTGTCTGTGCACCGAGTTCAACTTCTATCATCCGTACATTGACGCCATCAAACACCGCCACGGCGGAATTAGAGGTACCAAAATCGATGCCTATACCTTTCATAGTTACTCACTGTAATCAATTGTAATGCGTGCGGCTAAAGCTAGTTAGACATCGATTTGATATTAATGATGTCCACGCCGTGCGAGGAGTCTGTTGTCTATATTTTAAAAAGCCCGCGATTAGGCCACAACGGCTTATCGTTGTCTATCGTTGTAGAGGTTAAAAGGTGATTATATTTTGATCGGGTGTTTACAGGGTAATAGGTGCTCCCTAGGTATTCCCTCAGTTCCCTTTCTGCCCAGGGTTTATGGCAAGTCAAAGTGGCTCAATCACTGCGATGCAATATGGAGGCAACACGGGGAAAGAGGCACCGAATAACACAGAGTTAAGCTGAGGCATGAGCTATTCCGGCTTCAGGGGCGGAAAAAGCGTCTTATGCGTTGGTCGCTTGAAGAAGTGGCCGGATGGTGAGCTAGCGAATATACCATAGCTTTGGTGCTACATTGAGGCATTGTAAATAAGCTAGCCCCCATCAATGTATACGCTTTTTCATTATTAGTGAGAGTAGCTAGAATTCGCCTTGGCAATGTTTAGGGGGCTATTTTATCTTTATTGTGGGCTTAACTAGCTCTAGCTGTTTATGATGAGCAGGGTGTAAGGCTAATAGTTATTAATACCGTACTGCTGGTGTATTTTTTTTATCGTTCCATCTTTTAAAGTCTGCAATAAGCCTTTGTTAACTATTTTCTCCAATTTTTTTCCTTTTCTGGTTGGTGACAAACCAAGAAAAAGCTTACTCCTAATGCAGCCGCTAACATAATGGTTTTCAGTAAGATTGTTTTTCGTCGATAAATAGCCAGCAACATCGATGTTGTCATGAATTACGTCAATTTCTTTGTTGTGTAAGGCTTTAACCAGCGATTCTGTATCTGGATATGTTTTTAATGAATGTCTATCCTCGCTGTATTGAAAGGATTTTTTCCGCAAAGGGCTGAAGCCGTCAGTATATTCAGAGACTATCCCCAGCGTCACATCATCTAACGATGCGTTTGAAAGGTATTGCCATTGCTCATGTAAAGTAATAAAGCATGAGTGCATATAAGAGAAGTGAACTTTTGGGATAAGCAAATTATCACTGTCTACACCACTTGCCGCGATTAAAACGTCGGCCTTACTGCTGGCGACTTGTTGTATGGCGTCATGCCAATTGGTGGTTTTATATATAACCGTAAAGCCAGCAGCTTCAAAAATGTCTTTTGCTATATCAACACCTATGCCATGTCGCTCGTTGGTTGCCAAGCATGAGAACGGACACCATGCATCAGCTACTAGGGTGATTGTTTCTGCCTTAGCGTTTGTGTTTAATAAAATAAACAACATGAAAAAAACATATTTCGCTATTCTATTTTGAAGGTTTATAGGCATATTAAGGTGTTTGATTATTTTGGTTGCTTACGTTTATAGAGTGTAGCTGTAATATTTTAATATGCATTATTTTTAGATATACGAAAGTCCTATGATTGAGTGTTGGCTCATGTAGGCTTTTTTTGTGTTTTCTGGTGGCTCGCTTGTTGTAAGGCAATCATCTTTTCAAAGGGCCTAAGCATTTGCTTAAACTCAGCACGGTGCTCGAGTTGCTGCATGGCTTGGGCGATGCTTTCTATGGTTGATAGGCCATTACTTATAGATGTTTTTCTAATTTGATACTGTGATGTTAAGCCGCCGCTGAGGTTGACCCTGGGTAGGTTTTGTAATGCTGGGTGTAGGTGTAGCATTTTTTTGGATTTACGCCAGCTGGCATCGATGACTATCAATTGTTGTATGGCTGGAGTGATGGCGTCTTCGTTATCGCTATTCGCAATTTCTGGGGTGGCAGGTAGCCAGCTCAGCGAGGGGTAAAGCAGGGCAGATGGGATGCCAAGCATGTGTTTTAAGTCAGTATTGGTTAAAGTTTCGGCAATAATAAGCTCGCTATTGCCTAGGCATAGCTTGGCCATGCGGCCGGTGTTGAAGGGATGGGTGGCCTCTAGCGGGTGCTGTATGATGAGCACTTTAATGTTATTGCTAAGCTTAACCAGTGCGCTGCAGTAGCAGCTGACTAGTGGGCGTTGGCAGTTTGGGCAGGTGGCTCTAGGCATATAGTTACGTTTTAGAGGGGTTATTGAGGGGTATGAAAGCGATTAAGCCCTTAACTGTGGTTACTTTAACAGCAGTGCAAACGCCATTGGCGAATAAATTCTACCGCAAGCATGGTTTTCGTGGCAAAGCTAAACGTCATGAGCCCTGTGTGGTGGTGAGAGATGAGCACAACGCGATTATTGCCTGCGCTTACCTCAGAAATTATAAAGCCTTTAATCTATTGGCCGGTGTAGCGGTGGCACCTGCGTATCAAGGCCAGGGTGTTGCACGGTTATTGTTAAACCAACTGGCGGGATATTTTGATCAATGCACTTATACCTTCCCTTATCAGCACTTGCAGTCATTGTATGCCTCGTTAGGGTTTGCTCTGGTGGCGCCAGAACAGCAAGCTGAAACTGTAAGTGCCATATATTATCGCTACCGAGAGCAGGGTAGGCCTATAGTGATGATGCTGTATCAGCCGCGCCCTAGTAGGACGTTAGGCTGAGTCTGTAGTGCTTATACTTGGGCGTTGTGGGGGAGGCTGTATTGGTTTTTTGGGTGGACGTTATTGAATGTGTGATACGAGCAAAGTATTCAGGCTGCTTAATAGCGCATTCGTTGAGCATAGCAAGCCCACTTGATAATTGATGGCGTTAAGGGCGCGAAGGCCTAAAAAAAACAGGACCTGTTTTGTAAACCAGGCCCAAATAGATAAACAATAATTGCGTTATTTGCTTAGATATGTTGCATGAAAACGCAGGTGGTCTTCAATAAAACTCGCAATAAAATAGTAGCTGTGATCGTAGCCTTCCTGCATGCGTATTTCTAGCGGGTAACTACTGGCTAGTGCTGCGGCTTGTAAGGTTTCTGGCCTTAGCTGTTCCTGTAAAAAATCATCTGCTTCACCTTGGTCAACAAGGGCGGGGATAAACGTGGTTGCCTGGCGCATTAATTCGCTGGCATCATGTTTTTGCCAAGTGGCTTGGTCTTTACCTAGGTAGGCGGTAAAGGCTTTTTGCCCCCAAGGGCAGTTGATGGGGTTGTTAATAGGGCTAAATGCGGACATAGAGCAATAGCGCTCAGGGTTTAACATGGCAATAGTCAGTGCGCCATGGCCGCCCATAGAGTGGCCAGAAATAGCACGTTTGTTTGTTACCGGAAAGTTAGCTTCGATTAATTCTGGCAATTCCTTAAGCACGTAATCGTACATCTGATAATGGCTGCTCCACGGCGCCTGTGTGGCGTTAACGTAGAAGCCCGCACCTTGGCCTAAGTCGTAAGCCTCGTCATTGGCGACATCGTCACCACGGGGGCTGGTGTCGGGGGCGACGATGGCTATGCCTAGTTCTGCGGCTATGCGCTGGGCACCCGCTTTTTGCATCATGTTTTCATCGCTGCAGGTAAGGCCAGATAGCCAGTATAGTACCGGTACTTTTTCACCATTAGCGGCTTGCGGTGGTAGGTAAATAGCAAAGCGCATGCTGCAGTTTAAAACCGTAGATAAGTGGCTGTATTGTTTATGCCAGCCACCAAATGCTTTGTTTACCGTTAAATTTTCTATGCTCATATTATGGCCTTAATGGCTGCCTCATGAAGAGGCAGCTGATTAACGATTACTTATCAAAATGAATAACGGTGCGTATGCTTTCGCCTTTATGTAATAGTTCGAACGAGGTATTAATCTCTTCCAGTGGCATGGTGTGGGTGATGAAGTCGTCTAACTTAAATTCACCCTGCAAGTAACGCTCAACAATAGCCGGTAGCTCAGAGCGGCCTTTAACACCACCAAAAGCTGAACCGCGCCAGACTCGACCTGTCACTAATTGAAATGGACGGGTAGATATTTCTTGGCCGGCACCAGCCACACCAATTATCACAGACTCGCCCCAACCTTTATGGCAGCATTCTAAAGCGGAACGCATGACATTAACGTTGCCTATACATTCAAAGGAGTAGTCTACGCCGCCATCGGTTAATTCAACAATAACGTCTTGTATGGGTTGGTCGTAATCTTTAGGGTTGATGCAATCTGTGGCGCCTAATTTTTTCGCGAGTTCAAATTTGCTTTCGTTAATATCGATAGCAATGATGCGTGAGGCTTTCGCCATGGTAGCGCCAATAATAGCTGAGAGACCGATGCCGCCTAAACCGAAGATGGCAACAGTAGCACCTTCCTCAACTTTAGCGGTGTTCATTACCGCGCCCATACCGGTGGTAACGCCACAGCCTAGTAGGCAAACTTCTTCTAACGGCGCTTCTGGGTTTACTTTGGCTAGTGCAATATCGGGTAATACGGTGTATTCAGAAAAGGTAGAACAGCCCATGTAGTGGTAGATAGGCTGGCCATCTTTATAAAAGCGGGTGGTGCCGTCGGGCATTAAGCCTTTGCCTTGGGTTTCGCGTATTTTTTGGCAGAGGTTGGTTTTACCCGATAGGCAAAATTTACACTCGCCACACTCGGGCGTGTATAGAGGGATAACATGGTCGCCCACTTTAACGCTAGTTACGCCTTCGCCCACTTGCTCAACTATGCCGCCGCCTTCGTGGCCTAGGATGCAAGGGAAAATACCTTCAGGATCGTCGCCTGAGAGGGTAAAGGCGTCGGTATGGCAAACACCAGAGGCGAGAATTTTGACTAAAACCTCACCTTTTCTAGGTAGCATCACGTCTACTTCTTCTACAGACAGTGGCTGGCCAGAGCCCCAGGCTATGGCGGCTTTTGATTTGATAAATTGATCAGACATATTCTTTCTCACTGTTACCGGGTTAGGTGGTGTAGAGGCTGAAATGTAGAAGGGACCTCTAGTGGCAGAAAGTCTATTACAATCCTCTTAATGGGATAATAGGCTAAAAATACAATTCACTTTTACTATATGGTAATAATGGCCTGATCTGATACTTATCGCTTCGCCGTGCTATGAGCTAGTGTCCGTGTAGCCTAGGGAGTACGCGAATAGTGTGCTGCAGCGAGAGTAAGCCGCGTGCTGGTTGCTCGTTAGGGCTGGCAGGGCGGGGCTATATCCAATAAAACATTCATTGCCACTAGGTAATAATTGCTTTATATATCAAGCTACTTGTACTAATGAGCAATAGTTATGATATGGGAAGGCGTTAGTGAGTTTGTATCTGTGGCAGAAAGTGAGAGTTTCACTCAGGCATCCCAAAAGTTAGGGGTTTCTACAGCCCAGGTAAGCCGGCAGGTTAGCGCTTTAGAACAGCGGCTCAATATCAAATTGTTTTACCGTACCACCCGCAAGGTGTCGCTAACCGAAGAAGGGCGGGTGTTTTATCAGCACTGCCGCAGCGTGCTAGACGGTTTGGATACCGCAGTGCGGGCGGTAACTAATTTACAGTCTAAGCCCCAAGGTAAAATTAAACTCACGGCCCCAGTGAGCTATGGCGAGCAGCAGATACTGCCCTTGCTTAATGACTTTATGGTGGAATACACAGAGGTTGATATTTCTACCAATCTCAGTAATCAGCGTGTGGATTTAGTTGAAGAGGGCTATGACTTAGCCATACGCATAGGAAACTTAAGCGACTCTACCATGATGGCTAAAAAACTAGGCAAGCGCACCAACTACCTCTGCGCCTCGCCTGGGTATTTGGCAAGTAATGGTATGCCTAACTCACTATCGGAGCTCAGCCAGCACAGCTGCCTGCTAGGGACTTCAGATTATTGGCGCTTTAGAGAGGGCGGCAAAGAAAAAACAATGCGCTTTGTGCCGCGCTTTCGTTATAACGGCGGTATTGGTTTGGTTGATGCTGCGCTAAAAGGCTTGGGTATCGTGCAATTACCTGATTATTTAGTGCAGGATCATATAAGCAATGGTGGTTTAATCTCCCTATTAGATAATTATAGAGAGCCTGATGAATGGATATGGGCGGTTTACCCTCACAATCGTCAGCTGTCATTAAAAATACGTTTGTTGGTGGATTACTTAGCCAAGCATATCGCGTAGGTCTTTTTATTATTGCTATGTACAAAAAAACTTAAGCCTAGACGCTGTGCGAGGGTTGAATATTTTTTAGCTTGTTATCTATAAGTAAAAATCTGTCGATGCTACTGAGGATGGGGGGTACTTGAAATATAGGTCGGCAGTATTCACTATTAATCAAGTTGAAATATCTGAGGCTGTGTTACAGAAGGGCGTGGCTAATAGAAGAGTTAGAATACAGCATAGTCCGTATTAAACGAAACTATGCTGCTATGTAAAGATTAAACTTTACGCGGGTGTTGGCCAAACAAACTCAGGGCGCAAGCCTGCAAAAACAGGGCGGCCGTCGCTTGGTTTGGTAACGCCTGACGCAGGGTCAAAAAATGCGTGGTATGTGGCGGGTAAGTCGTCAGTGCTATAACCCATTAAGTTGGGCACAATAACACGAATACGGCTTTCTTTATCGTCTAGCATGATAGGCGTGCCACATTCAGCGCAAGTGCATAACTCTAATGGCCCGTTAGGGTTGCTAGCGTTAAACGGCTGGCGGTTAAGCTTGCTGACATCATCAACCACTAAATCATTATGGTTAAAAAATACAACATGGGTTGTGTCTTGGCCAGTAACGCCTTTACATACAGAGCAGTGACAAGTGTGATTGTCTATAGGGTCGTTACTTGAGTGAGTGTGTATATGATCACAGCCACCTGAATATTTATGAGACATAAAACGTTCCTTTTATATAAGTGTGTATTTTTAAAATATACTTAGATTTCACTGTTAAAGGTGGAAACTATGAATAGCAGATTATATTAATCAATATGGTCTATTGATTAAAATTCACTATTTAGCCTACCGTCTAACTGTGTCATCACCTGCTAAGTATTCGTTGAGTAGTCTCTACAGCAAATAAGCCCGAGATTTCGTATTATGCTTTTAAGGTTGTCGCCTGATGGCTGAAGATGTCGGTATGCAAACATTCTGGCTATAACTTTAACTAAAGATTGGTTTATCTAGACAGTATTAAGACTACTTTTTCTACGGATAGTGGCTGGCTTGGACCTTAAGTTATAGTGGCTTTTTATTTGATAAACTGATCAGGCACATACATCCTTACTATTGAGCGGCTAGATGTTTAAGAGCTGGGCTGCACATCAGCCTCTAATGAAGGAAATACTATTACAATTCCTCTAGAGGGATAATATGATAATAATACAATTCACTTTTACCGTGCGGTAATAATTAACTTGGGGATGTTTATTGTTTTGTCGTGTTATGAGCTTAGTGCTGGAGGTGTCTATGGGCTAGGTAAATAGCATGTTGTCACGACGGTGCGCTGCATGACTAATCTAGCTAAGGTTGGTGGGGATAGGTGCGATACGGATAGGAAGCATAAGCGGCTCTGCAGGGGACTGAAAAATTATAGTTTCGCACAAACTACTTCTGCATCTCGTCGAGTATTTAGTAAGTTTAGCTATGGCTAATCCCCTCTCTGAGCTCAGTCAATAAAGTTACCTGCTAGGTGCTTTGGATTACTGGCGCTTTAACGATGTTTTGCTGAATTGATCATGGGTTATAGCGTATAGCTCTGTAATTCTCATTAAATATAAACGCTGTTATGAGCTATCACTCATCAAGAAAGTCTTCTGAGCTTGCCAGCTTTTTGGCCAGCTTTAACACTTCCTTTTCTATGTTGCCGATATTTTTTGGCCTTTGCTTTCCGTAACCGATAAATAACATCATACCGTCTATGAGTGCCGCTAAAATGACGGCGCGCTGTTTTAGGGTTTTTTTGTCTAGGTTCTCGTTTAGAGGCGCCATTAATTCGGCTAGGTGATCAGTATGTCTTTCATACATCTCGTGCATAATTTTCTTGGCATGCTCATCTCTATGGGCTCTGTCCCAGAGCTGATAAAAAAAGCCAGCGGTTGTTTGATCTTTTTCGGTATTGATTAAGTAATTTACGTAGCGGTCAAAATGGACTTCTGGGTTGTAAGTTTTAGGCCTAAGTTCTTCGTAGGTTCTAACATATAAAGAATCGGCATATTCCAAAACGGATTGCAGTAGCCCTTCTTTGGTGGGGTAGTAGTATTGCAGCGTTTTGAGGTGTATGCCCACCTTTGACGCGACTTTTCTTAAGGATAGTTCAGAATAGCCTTCTTCAGCCAGCATCACCCTGGTGACCTCTAAAATGGCCGTTTTCTTTTCTTGTGATTTCGGGGTGTCAGGCTTTTTAGTTGTAATAGATGTTTTCATAGTATCGATTAAGTCGTTGTAATTACTGTAAATATCTTGCTCATAGTAGCAAGTATTCCCTAAATGAAATACGCCTGCTGGCTTTAAATACTGAAAGAGAGGCGCTTGACAGTATTTGGCTAGAGTAGTATAAATTGTTTTTCCGTCAAATGACGGTCATTTTAAAGAGTTGAGGATCTGAGTGATGTTGAGTGCTAGTAATTGGGTGTCAGGTGTACGTCAAATAATTGCGCTTTGTGTGCTACTGGTATGTGCTTCCAGCGTTAATGCTGGGGCTAGTAATACAGCTTTAGAAGAATTTAAAGAGCAGATTAGGGTTAAGTATGACTTAAAAGAACGTGCCTTCCGTGACAATGATGTGATGGGCTTGGTTAATGGTTTTTACGCTAAGCATGCTTTGTTAGTGGAAGAAAATGCCGTTGTTAATGGCCATGATGAAGTCGTCAAGATGTATGAAGAATTAGTGCCCGGGGCTAAGTCAGTGAAGATAGACTCTAAGTACACCTATCTCGCTGAAAAAGGCAATGTAGGCTACGACTATACGACCTTTCATGTGAACTTAATGGACGGCACGGAGTTTGACTTAAAGCTGCTGTTTGTATGGGAAAAATTTAACGGTGAATGGTTCTGTATTACCGATATGTATATCCCCGGTAAGTTCTAAGCTAGACGTACGGGTATCTTGAAACGCTAACGTTTGTATGAGGTGGTAAAAATGCGCGCTGATGACGAAAAAAAACTGGGTATGGGTGAAAATATTACTCGTAGAGATTTTTCCTCCGGGATTTTGAAAGGGGCGGGTTTGGGGCTTTTGGCAGGAGTTGCACCATTTGTTGCAACTCCTGTTAAAGCCCAAGGCTTGACCGATGAATGGACCGGGCCAGGCGGAGTGGGCGATTATGCCCGCTCTAACGGCAATACTCATGAAGTCGTCAACGGCGCGCATTCTATTCGTGATGGTAAATGGAAAACATTGCCTTCAGCGCATACTGACTCAGGCGAAGAGTATGACTTAGTGGTTGTGGGTGGGGGCTTTGCAGGCCTAATGACAGCCTATACGTTTTTAAAAGAGAAGGGTGGTAAGGTTCTTATTATAGAGAATCACCCTATCTTTGGCGGTGAGGGTAAGCAAAACGAGTTTGAAGTTGATGGCTACCGTTTGCATGCACCACAGGGCTCTAATGGCACTTTGTGGCCGCCTGAAGAAGCTGAAAAAGCAGGTTTTTTCTATCATCCGGTATGGCATGAATTAGGCCTGCCTGGAAAAGATAGCCCTGAAGCGTTTAAGTTTATTTATAAGGCCGAGGGCACAAATAAAGAGCTAAAGTTTAGTGAGGATAACTATGATGCTATGCAGTTGTTCAAAGAAACCGCAACTTTAGGTTATTACTACAAAGATAAAAATGGTAAGGGTGTATGGGCCTTAGATCCCTGGGGCACTAACTTCAAAGATGCGCCTATAGATCAAGAAGCCAAAGATCAGTTAATCAAGCTGGAAAATTTTGCTGGTGGCAAAAAGCGTGATGACTGGGAAACGTGGTTGGACTCTATGACCTATAAAGCGTTTTTGGAAAACGAAGTGGGTATCACTCACCCGCACGTGTTCAATTATCTCAACCCTATGATGGCTGCGCATGGCCCGGGCTTAGGCACGGATGTTATCTCTGCTTTTGGCGCGCTTTCTTTCGGTATGCCAGGGGTTAGGGATGTGCCGCGAGCTAATGGCCACTCTAATCCTTTTGAAGATTTCGATCTTAATTTGATTAGTTTTCCCGGCGGCAACGCTGCAATTGCACGCCATTTTGTCAAGAAGATGATTCCGGCATCGATCTCTGGCAAAGATAATCTTAATGATATTGTTTACGGCGATATCAACTGGGATGCGCTGGATAAAAAAGGGCAAGATTTACGTATACGGGTAAACTCCACGGTGGTGGCTGTTGAACACGAAGGGGATGTTGCCTCGGCCAAAAGTGTCAATGTGACTTATATCGATAATGCCAGCCATAGCCCTAAACGGGTTAAGGCGAAATCGGTAGTCATGGCTAGCGGCCAGTGGGTTAATAAATATATTTTGCGTGATTCACCGCCAGCCTTATCGACAGCAATGGGCGAGTTTCATCATGCACCTATGCTAGTTATTAATGTAGCGCTACACAATTGGCGCTTTATGGAGAAGTTGGGTATTACGGCTGCACGCTGGTTTGAAGGTTTTGGCTGGTTTACTAATATCCGTGCACCCATGAGCATAGAGGGCAAGCACATGCCCTTGGACCCTAACTTGCCGACAACCTTAACTTTTTATAATGCGTTTACTGATGGCGTTTCGGATATGGGTTTACCGCTTAAGGCGCAAGGGGCTATAGGCAGAGCCTCCTTATTTGCCATGAGTTATAGGGACATAGAATATAGAATAAGAAAGCAAATGACGGAAATGTTTGCTGACTATGGCTTTGATGCCAAGCGAGATATTGCTGGTATAGTGACAAACCGTTGGGGCCATGCCTATGTGGCGCCGCAGCCTGGCTTCTTTTTTGGTGAAAATGGTCAGCCTGCGCCTAGGGATGTTGTTAGGGAAGGTTATGGCCGCATACGCTTTGCCCATTCAGAGTTAACCGGTGAGCAACTATGGACTAATGCCTGCCATGAGGGGGAGCGCGCAGCTAAACAAGTGCTAGCTCTAAAGGCGTAATATTGATTGCGCTATAGGCCTGCCAACTATAGCGCAATCAATATTTTTAAAGTTCCTATTGTAGCTCTGCCTTTGTTGATCGAAGTTAAGGCGTCGTACAGTTGCTGTTAGCGCAGCTGACGGATCATTTTGATCAGTAGATACCTGTCCTTATGAACTCTTGGCTTTACTGGGGCTTATTGAGCGCGTTATACGGGCAAAATATTCCAGCTGTTTAACCACGCGGTCGTTGAAGGTGCCTTTGGGGAAGTTGCCGCGCTGATTTATTTTTCCGGGGTCTTTTTTAATCAATAGTGCAAGCGCCTCATTAACGGTGCTGACGGTATAGATGGAAAATTGCCCCTGTGCCACGGCATCGACTACGCGTTGTTCTAGCATTAAATTGTTTTTATTACTGGCTGGTAATATTACCCCTTGGTTACCGGTAAGGCCGCGGGCGGCACAGACATCAAAAAAAGATTCTATTTTTTCGTTAACACCACCTATGGCTTGTACTTCACCGCGTTGATTGGTGGAGCCGGTTATGGCCAAGTCTTGCCGCAGCGGTTGATTAACTAAGGCCGAGAGTAGGGCGCAGAGTTCGCCTAGTGAGGCGCTATCGCCATCGATATAGCCATAGGATTGTTCCATGGCGATATGCGCTGAAATAGCTAAGGGGATTTTTTGGGTATAAAAGCTGCTTAAATAGCCGGTTAAAATCATCACACCTTTGGAGTGTACGGATTGCCCTAATTCTGCTTCGCGCTCTATATCAATAACACCACGGTGGCCGGGGTTGACGCTGGCGGTAATACGGGTGGGGCAGCCAAAAGTCATTTCACCTACCTGCAGTAGTGATAGGCCGTTGATTTGGCCGGCGGTGCTACCATCGCTGCTAATCACTACCGTGCCATCGATTATTTGTTTGAGTAATTGATCGCGCAGCCTAGCGTTGCGATACCAGCGGGCCGCTATGGCCAGCTGTATATGTTGGCCGTCAATTATATCTTGGCCACTGCTTAAGCGTTCAAAGTCGGCCTCTACGGCTACTTCCAGTATGGCATCTATACGTGCGCTTAAGCGTTGTTGATGCTCTGCTAAGCGGTGCGCATGTTCAGCTAAGCGTGCTACCGCCGCTGCAGAAAGTTCGGCTATGTTAGCTTCGCTGCTACGGGTATGCAGTAATTCGGCAAACTGCTTTAGCGATTGCGGATTGCTGTCTATGTAGTCATCAAAATCAACCAGCACGCGAAATAAATCATTAAAGTCGCGATCTAGTTGGTCGAGGTTATAGTAAATATTTCTAGAGCCTATCAAAATAACTTTGACTTGTAGGGGGACCGGCTCTGGGTGCAATGGTGTGACACCGCTGAGTTGAATATCACCCGGTGGCGGCTCTAAATGTATGCAGCTATCGCGCAGCATGCGCTTAAGTGCTGGCCAAGTACCCTCGCCGCTTAATAATTTTTCAGCATCAAGAATTAAATAGCCGCCGTTGGCCCGGTGCAATGCGCCTGGGGTAATTTGTTGATAGGCGCCGCCGCTATCTTCACTGCCATAGCTCACTCTACCAAACAGGTTTTGATAGCTGGGGTTTGATTCCAGCACTATCGGGGCGCCATCTTTAATAGCGGAGGTGAGCAGGTTAGGTGTGTAATAACTTTCTAGCAGTTTACGTTGCTTAGAGGGCGTTACTGCTTCGTTTTTGTTTTGATCGCTAAAATTTTCTTCAATCACTCTGGGCAGGTGCTTGCCGATTTGGGCCAAAAATAAGCTAATGGCGGTGTTGCCTTGGTAGCTTTGGCGCAGGGGTTGCAGTATGGGTTTTAAGGCTTGTTCTATAGTGGACTCTCTGAGTTGTCGCTGTTGGTCATTGAAGTCACGCTGCCATTGCGGTAACTCCAATAAAGCATCGTTGAGCAATTCTTCAAATTGATTAACATGCTGGCGAAAATCGCTTAGTTGCTCTTGGTTGAGGCTGGCAAATTGCGATTCATCAATGACTTTGCCGTCTATGATGGGGGTAAAGGTGACACTGCCGTCTTCGCTAAACATGGCAATTTGTTGTTGGCTTGCCGCATTTTGTACGCTGGCAATGGCGTCATCGTAGATTTGATCAAAACGATTTTGGATGGCCGACTTTCTCTGTTGATAGCTGGGGTTATCGAAGGTGGCAGGAAACGTGTCTATCAACGCATCGATTAATTTGTCTATATCTTTGTGTAAATGACAACCTTGCCCGGGAGGCATTTTAATCATTCTGGGTGCGTAGGGGTTGTCAAAATTATTAACATACAGCCAATCGGGTGGGGTTTGTTGTTGCCCAACCAAGGGTTGCAAATAATCTAGTGCATAGCGAAAGCGGCTAGCCCCTGCTTCACCGGCTATATAAATATTGTAACCGGGCTGGTTAATAGCAAGGCCAAAGTCTAGCGCTTTTGTTACGCGAGCTTGGCCAAGAATACCGCTGTAATGGCTAAGTTCACGGGTAGATTGAAAGCCTAAGTCCTGTTCTGAAACCTGGCTACGTAATTGCTCGGCGGATAATTTCACGGCTACACCTATGCGTTTGGGGCTATGTTGCTGAGTTATTATTAGTTACAGCGTAGTTGAACTTTGCTGTAAGTGGCAGCGCGAGTTAATGCTTGATGCGAGTAATATACTGCTGACGTAATGGTAGCTAGGCTGTTTAGATTAGCGGGGCGAAATGTGTGGCTGTTTGAGGGTTAATAGCTGGCGGGGGTTGTGTTAGGGATTGCGGGCGTGGATAAAATCAAACTTGGGCTAATAGTTATTTTTAAGCTATGGATGCAAGGTCCATAGCTGCCCGGTAAATTGACTGTGTGCCATACCGGGCTGCGACCCGGTATTTAGGGGGTAACGGCTTATTACTCGGCTATATATTTTTGCCAAGCTAATACCGCTTCTTTAAAATCTAACAAGCCACAACTGGCTTCAGATTCATCCTTATAAAGCTGGGTATCTTCCGGCAGCTCGTAATCGGCATCTTCTGACAGCGCCAAGGCCACAGCTTCTACCTCGTTATGGTTGAGTGTTAGCTGGGCGTCGCGGCCAAATAGTTGACGGCTGGTAATTCTTTGTTGTTGTAGCTGCTCGATAATATCCAGCAATTCTTCTAATTGTTGCTCATCACTACCCACTTCTTCTGAAAGCCAGCGGCCTAATGCTTCAAAGCCTGAGGAAAACTCGGCTACAGGGCGGTCGTATTCATCTAGGGTAAATTCGTAATCCATGTGTTGCTCTATATAACGGTTGAAAATCGTGGGGCATTCTACCCGATAATGATTTTTTGTGGGCTTTAAATAATGATACGTTGTTTTGCTTAAATAACGACCAGGTGGTGGTGTATATTCTTCGCAGCTAGGCGCTGATTCGGTTAAGATGACGCATTTTTAATGGCGCGTAAAGCTTTTGGCTGTTTATTGATCAGGTGTGGGTGGCTTGATTGGTTAATTGCTCATAAGCCGCAGCCAGAGTAACTGAGGTGAATAATGGCTGAAAAAGCTATAGGCAGATTAACAACACGTACATTAGCCATGAGTAGTGATACCAACCCGGCCGGTGATATTTTTGGTGGCTGGGTGTTGTCGCAAATGGATATAGCTGCAGGTATTTGTGCTGGCCAGCGCGCACAAAGCCGGGTGGTAACGGTGGCGTTAGATAGTATGAGTTTTATTAGCCCAGTAAAAGTGGGTGATGTGCTAGGGGTATATACCAAGGTAATACATATAGGCAACACCTCTATGGTGGTGAATGTTGAAGCTTGGGTGAGGCGTGATCGTATTGGTAATCGTGAAAAAGTGACCGACGGCCATTTTAAATTTGTCGCCATAGATGATGAAGGCTTACCCACTAAGATTCCCATGGAGTCTGAATTACCCTCCTATGTCTTAGATGACGATGAGCTGCTGTAAGGCTTAACAGCCGTTAAATAAATAAACTGCGTACTTCCGCTAGGCGTTGTTGGCTGAGGCCTAATAACTCAGCGATGCTTTGTTGAGGAAGCTGTTGCTGGATTTTTTGCCACGCGGGTATGCTGCCAACATTATCGGGTATATTGCTTCCGCATAACGCCAATTGTTTGCAGGCTATGATTAAATCGCAATAATCGCTAGCCTCTGTGTTTTGGCGCAGGGGTTGATTCGAGTCTGCCACCACCGCAATTAAGCTTTCCGAAAACCCCCAGGCCTGTAAGGCCAGCTTGCCAGCTTGGCTAGATAATTGGCTAATGGCTAAGGCCAGCTGCAAGGGCTGTTTATCAAATTCTGGGTAGTGCTCGGCATAGCTTAAAATAATTATCTTACCTATTTGATGTAATAAGCTAGCCAGTAAGGCCTCTTCGCCATGTAGCGAGGGGATTTTTTCGGCCAGTATAAAGGCGTAACTGGCCACTGTAATACTTTTTAGCCGGGCTAATTCCATTTGCTGTTTTAATAATGGTGAATCAGATTCGAATAAACTGAGTATGGCAAAACTGGTCACCAATTGTTTGGTGGTAGCTAATCCCAGACGCATAACGGCCTTGCTAATATTATCGCAGGGGCTTACCCGCTGATATAAAGCGCTGTTGGCGGTTTTAATCAGTTTGGCGCTAATACCCGGGTCGCTATGGGCTAAGTTAACCACTTGATTAATGTCGCAGTCGGGGTTGTCTATGGCGTTACGGATGCTTAGTGCTGTTTCTGGAAAGCTGGGTATTACAAAATAGCCGCGGTTTAGCTCATGCTCAAAATGTTTATACAGCGCGTCATGGGAGCAATCATTGCCATAGGCTAGTTGAGTAATGCTGTCGCTATGCCGTTTTCTTTTTTCATGTAATAGCTGGGTGACTGAGCTGGGCAGGGTGAAGTATTGCACGGGGCCGTTGGCGGTAACGCTGTGTTGCCTAGGTTTGCTAGGCGATAGTGGGTGGTTGGAGTTGGGCAGGCCAGCCTCTATCACTTTACTGGCCCGGGTATTGTTGCTCAGGGTGACGCTGCCGCTAACCAAAAAAAAGTCTAAGGTATCATTGCTGTGCTGGCTAAACAGGGTGTCACCCTTGGCCGCCTCACAAATGCTGATAGACTTACAAAGGCGGTTAAATAGCCCGTCATCTAGGGTGCTTAATAAGGTGTAGCGTCTAAAAATGGCAAGGGTTTGCTGGTCGGTCATGATACTGCACAGTCAGTTTAGGGAGGAGGCTATTTAGTGTAGCCCAACTCACGGCTACTGCTAAGGGCTTAGCTGTTTTATGGAAACAATTTTATGGAAACAACGTGATTCTGGCTTGAGTTTGGCGGTTAAGCTGTTGGCTATCATCAGGGCTTGCCCTATGATGCAGACATAGCAATCAGCAATATGAATATACATTTATTAAATACGGGCCCCAAATACGTATGAGTACCCCTAATAATAAACGCCTGATCATTATACCTTTAAGCGGCCACCAGTTGATCAAATTGCTCGTGTACAGTTTGTTGGTCATTAATTATGGCCTTTACATTGTTGGCGAATGGCAGGTGGCACAACATACGCTGTCGGCTAGCTCTGGCTTATTAGACTGGGCGGCAAGTTTTAAAACCAGCATAGATGAAACTGCCTGGTTTGTTTTGTTAATTATTTTTGAGCTAGAAACTTATGTTTTAAGCGACCATGCGTTTACCCCGGCTAGGGTGAGAGCGATGAATATTGTGCGCGCTGTGTGTTATTTATTTTTGGCGCATACTATTTACGTTAATGCTGCAGCGGTCATTGAGTTGGCTGACGAGCAACCCTTACAGGCTATGCATTTATGCGAGCTGGCAGATAAAAATATTGCCTATGTGTATAACGAACAGTATGTAGAAATAAACAGCGATAATTGCAATAGCTTATTAATAGGTGCAGAGCTCTATCAATTAGGCGATAGCAAGTCTATCACCGATAAACCCGGTTTGGCCTTGGCGCAATATATGTCGTGGCTGGACTTGTTTGAGTCACTTAGTTGGATAGGGGTGATGCTGGTTATAGAGTTGGTGGTGGGTTTACAGAATAAAGGCATATCCAGTGGCAAACGGCTGCGCGCGCTAAATACCACGTCTATACTTTTTTATACGGTTTTGTGGGTAGCTATAGGCCACTGGATTTATCTGGGGCATTATATGTACGCGTGGGACGAATTTGTTTGGATTGCAGGTTTTATTGCTATAGAAATGAATATGGCTGATTGGCGCAAAGATATGAAGCAGCAGGGTGCTACCGAGTCCGGCCACAGTGTCAGTAATGCGTAGTCTACATTTATAAAATGTTATTAAGGGTTTAGGGCTATGTTAGCGTTGGTGTCGGTAAAAAAAGTATGGGATAGAGGTGAGCATAATGCTTTTACCGATCTTTGTTATTTTGAAAATTGTTTTTGGCTGGTGTTCCGCGAAGGGCAGGCCCACGTATCTAATGATGGCCGCATAGTCGTATTAAAAAGCAGCAATGGAGTTGATTGGCAGTGTGCTGCAGAATTAACCATGGCATCTATAGATTTACGAGACCCCAAAATTGTAGTCACGCCCGCGCAGCAATTGCTGATTACCACGGTAGGGGCTGATCGCAGCTGTGACGATAAGGTGGGTTTACAAAGCTATCTTTATCACTCTAAAGACGGCCAGCAGTGGTCAACACCGCAAGCTGTAGGTAGAGAGCACGATTGGATATGGCGTACCCGTTTCATTGATGGTGTGGGCTATGGCGTCTCATACAAGCCCAGCGCTGAAAGCACAACCCTGTATAAAATGAATGCTGATTATAGTTACAGCCCCTATGTAGACCCTTTGTTTAGCAAGGCACAGAACGGTTTGGGTTATCCCAACGAACATGATTTATTTAGCCTAGCCAATGGTGAGCTGTGTTGTTTGCTAAGGCGTGATGCCGATAGTGCTAGCGCGCAATTAGGCCGTAGTGTTGCGCCCTATACACAGTGGCAGTGGCGCGACTTAGGTATACACACCGGTGGCCCGGTGGCGTTACTGTTATCGAATCAACAGCTGTTACTGGCAGTGCGTTTATTAAAACCCGAAAGAACCAGCTTATGTTCTTTGGATGTAGAGGCGGGCAAGGTTAAGGAACTAATAACGCTACCCTCGAAGGGGGATAGTAGCTATGCCGGTTTAGTCGAGCATGAAGGTAAAGTGTGGTGCAGTTATTACTCTAGCCATGAGGGTAAGACCTCAATTTATATGGCCGAGCTTTTAATAGATTAAATTGACTCTACTACTGAAAATTAACCCAGCTGTTTAACGCGCTTAAGCGAAAGTGCGTTTGTTGGAAGCGCAAAATAATAAAGCGTTCTTGTATGCTTTCTAGGCTTAACTCGCTAGTAATCGCCGCGCCCTCCTTAAATATTTTATCGTTTATTTCCACAAAACTTTCACTGTTATCTAAAAAAACATGCTGGTCGTAATTTAACGTGGGTATATGTTTCTGCACTGTGACTGGCAGGGAAGACAAAAAGGGTGGCAGGCTAGGCTGCTTGGTCGTTGCCGGTTTCGGTTCTGGGCTGCGGGTATGGCTATCTGCTGCGGGCTTGCTGTTACTGTGTTGTTGATACAGTTGGGCTATGGCAGGGTTATCAGTTTTAAGTAGCAGCTTGGGTTCGATGGTTTTTTCTTTTGCCGTGTTTTGGCTGGTTATAGTCGTTGCGGCTACTGGGGTTGTTATTGCTGTAGCTGTTATGTCAGGTTCTAACGCGGCAGGTGCTGTTATAACAGGTGCTATGGGGGCAACGGCAGTGATAGTTGGCTCAGTATAGCTAGTGTTATTACTAGTGCTGTTGGCGTTAGTATAAAAATACCCGCCGCCTAAAAGCACTATGGCTAAACCTATAACGGCGAACAAACCAATATTAGGGCCGCTGCTTGCGGGCTCTATATTAATAGGTGCAGCTTGCAGGCTGGGGCTGTGGTCTGCGGCACTTCTATCCCGGTCGGCGCGGTTTAAGGCTTCTAAAATTAGCGACATTAGTTGCCCCCCTTCAAAACGGTTGTAGGCTGCAATTGTTGTTCTAATTTGAGCAGGGTTTTTAAACCCACTACGCCATCAGCGGTTAAGCCCTGTTCTTGCTGAAACAGCTTTACCCGCTGAAATAAAGCGGAGTTAAATATGTGCTCACTGAGGGGCTGGCTTTGCTGATCTAACTGGGCAAACTGCAGGCCTAACCATTGCACTATAGTGCCTTCATCTCCTAGTCCTATGGGGCCATCGTAATCTGCAGGAGCCTGCCATAGTAGCGTGAAATTGCCGGTCCACAAAAAGGCTAATTCAGTTAGCGTTAGTGTTTCGCTGCCTTCTGCGGTTAACAGCTCGGCTTGTTGCTGGGCTAGGCCTATGAGGTTGCCATAGTAACGTTGTTGGCCATCGCTAAGTTCTAGCATCACTGGCCGTTGGTATTGCGCCAAGGCCGCCCAGTTGTTCTCGGTTAAGGTTTCACAGCGAAAGGCGGTGCCGCATTCACCAGCCATGCCCATATACGAGGCTAATTGTGTGATGGCGGCGTCTTCCTGTGGATGCCAGTTGCTAGTAAGTGGGCTGGATTGGGCTTGTTCTTGTTCTTGCGCGGTGACGCTAGCAACGGGGCTGCTTATTGGTACTGGTTCGGCAGGGCTGCTAATAAATTGCTGCAGTTTGGGTGCCGCTAAAATAGCCATAATAATCAGCGCGGTGGCGGCTAAGGCTTTGCTAATGCTAGGCCAGTGGCGGTAAGTTGGTGTGGTGTTTTGCTCTTCGTCATTCACTTCATTGATAGCTTGTTGGGCTATAGCTTTATCGATAATGGTTTTGTTTTTGCCGTAACAGCCTAAGAGCATTCTGTCGCAGAGCACATTAATAATGCGCGGGGTGCCGCGACTGGCTAGATATATTTGTTTAACTATACGGGTAGGGAACAGGTTTTGGTTGCCTGGCAGGCCGGCGATATGCAGGCGGTGGCGTATATAGGCTTGGGTTTCGGCCAAGTTAAGTGTGCTGAGTTGAAAACGTGCGGTAATGCGTTGTGCTAGCTGGCTGAGTTCGGGTTTTTGTAACAGTGTGCGCAGCTCAGGTTGGCCCACTAAAATAATTTGTAACAGTTTTTTGGTGTTGGTTTCTAAATTGGTGAGCAGGCGTATTTGCTCCAAGGTATCAAAGTGCAAATGCTGGGCTTCGTCTATGAGCAAAACCGTGTTGCGGCCCTGCGAAAAATTGTCGACTAAGTAGCGGTGTATTTTATCGGTAAGGATTTTACCTTGCAGTTCGTCTTTATCGTAAGCGATGGCTAGCTCATCACAAATAGTGGCTAGTAGCTCTAGGCTGTTAAGCGAGGGGTTAAGCACTAATGCTAAGTCGGTATTGTCGGGTAGTTGTGCTAACAGGCTGCGGGTAATGGTAGTTTTGCCTGTGCCCACCGGGCCGGTTAATAAAATAAAACCGCCGCCAGCGCCTACCCCATAAAGCAGGTGAGCGAGTGCGTCGCGGTGCCTGGCGCTCATAAATAAATAGCGCGGGTCTACGGCTATGGAGAAGGGCGGTTCTGTTAATCCAAAATAGCGGTGATACATAGTCGCTGTACTTAACCCTGTCGCTTTATCATTAGTGTTTTTGGCTAGTTGGCATTATGCCTTAGCACTGCTGCGAAGGCTATGGGGCGAGTGCCCTCCAACCCAGCTTACCCTTAGCTGTGGGTGCTAGTTTGGCTGCTAAATAAGGCTTGCATATTAAAGGTGGTAAATTACACTGGTGCTATTATTTTAGTGCTATCGATAGTTTTATCTTTACCACGCCGCTAATGGCTGCAATTTAAAGTTATACCTTTGTGCAGTCACTTACTATCACCCTCGGATATATACATGAATCTTGCCTCGATGTTGGCGTTGTCTGTTACTGGCTATTATTGCCGGCTACCGTTGCTGCCCGTTATGGTGGGTCATCCAGTGGCGGTGATTAGGATTGGGCGCGGTTGAGTTAAGGTCTTTTTTAGATTGTTTACTATAGCCGCAGCCTGAAACCTGCGGCTTTTTTGTTTTTAATACTCGCAAACAAGCATCCGCAGGCTGATGCTACGGCAAGGATGTAGAGGTTACTATGGCTGTTATTGCTGCCTATATTGCTGTGATATTGATTTGGTCAACAACGCCCTTGGCGATTAAGTTGAGCAACGATAGCCTGGCACCCATCGCCGCAGTGAGTTTGCGGATGTTGCTGGCTTGTGTGGGCGGGTTATTGATTACACTGCTGTGGCGTAAGGCTGGTCGTTTGCAGCTGGGCAATGCTAAATCCTATGCCCTGGCCTCGTTAACCCTGTTTCCCTCTATGCCGTTGGTTTATTACGCCGCGCAGTTTATTTCTTCGGGTTTGATTTCGGTGCTATTTGGTTTAATGCCCTTGGTGTCTGCGGTGTTTGCTGCCTATATATTAGATGAACATTTTTTAACATGGCGCAGGGTCGTGGCGCAGCTCATTGCCTTGGCCGGCTTGGTGTTAATTTCTTACAATCAATTAAATCTCAGTGAACACGCTATCTATGGCGTGCTGCTCACGGTGTTGGCCACCACGATTTACTCTTGGAGTAGCGTGTATTTAAAAAAATATAACGCAAGCAAAGCGGTACCGGCTTTTGAGCAAACCGTGGGGGCTTTATTGTTTTCGCTGCCGGGCATGTTTATATGCTGGTGGTTATTAGTTGATGATTATCAGCTAGTGTTCAGTAGCACCAGCGCGATCAGTATTACGTACTTGGCCTTTATTGGTTCGCTGGTGGGTTTCTTTGCCTTTTTTAGCATACTGGGCAAGTTGCCTATGAGCCTAATCGCTATCATACCGGTGATTACCCCTATGCTAGCGCTGTGGCTGGGCATGAGTATTGCCGGTGAAGAGTTATCGGCGATAACGCTGATGGGGGCGGGCCTGATTATCACTGGCCTAATGCTGTATGAAGGTATACCTATTTGGTTGTGGCAAAAAGCGAAGTGCTACTGGTTAAGCCGTTAGCGTCTTGCCATTAACTGTGATGATATGATTTAAGAGGTGAGTGCTTGTGGCGAAGAAAAAGCCCTGTAAACGTTGCCAGCGTACCCGCTGGGTATTAACGGCGGTGATACTGGTGACGATGTCGGTGATATTGTATTTGGATGTGATGGCGAAGTAGGAAAACATTTAAGCTACAAGAGGCAAGCTACAAGTTGCAAGAAAAGTAGAGTATCTATGTGAGCAGCACTGGCCGGGAGTAAGGCAGCTGTTAGGCACAGGCATCAAGCCTTTGCTCCAAGCCCTAGCGCTTAGTCATCAAATAATGTTCTCTATGCTGCTCGATAGTCTGATAAATTTCTTGCGGGCAGCGCATGCGTTTGACCTGCTCAAATAATTGCTGGCCCATGGGGTGAGCTTGGCGTAAATAGCTCAGCCATTGCTTCACTCGGCTGCCTACATATTTGGCTTCGTACATTTCTTCTGTGACTAGGCTGAACTGGGCTAAGTGCTGGGCGATGTCACTCCAGCACATGCTGGTTACGGTTTCGCCTTTATTAAACGTCTGTATTTGCCTAGCCAAGTCGGGGCGGGTTAATAGGCCCCGGCCCAGCATCACATCTTGGCAGCCGCTTTCGGCTAAGCACTGTTGGTAATCCTGTGGCGTCCATATTTCACCGTTGGCGATAACCGGTATCTGGGCCTTGGCTTGGATGGCGTGTATATGCTGCCAATAGGCGGGGGGCTTGTAACCGTCGAGCTTGGTGCGTGCGTGTATGGTGAGCTCGTCGGCGCCTGCGGCTAAGATGGCGTCGGTAATATCAGCCAGCAGGCTATGGTCATCAAAACCTAAGCGTATTTTGGCGGTGACCGGTGTGGGCTGAGGTACGGCGTTGCGTATGGCGCTAACAATATCGTATAGCCGCTGCGGTTCGCGCAGTAATACCGAGCCGCCATCGTTGCGGTTAACGGTTTTGGCGGGGCAGCCAAAGTTTATATCTATACCCGGTGCGCCTAGCTCGGCAGCGCGTTGGGCATTGGCGGCCATAGGCTCGGGTTGTCCGCCCAGTAATTGTACATACACGGGGACACCGCTGGGGGTAGTGCCGCCTTGTTTTAATTCCGGGCACAATCGGTAAAATACGCGGCGTGGTAGCAGCTGGTTGGTGACCCGCACAAACTCGGTGACGCAGCGATCGATGCCGCCTATGCGCGTTAGCATGTCACGCATAGTGTGGTCGACAACGCCCTCCATAGGGGCAAGCATAATTCGCATAGGTTGGGCACGTCGCTGGGGTGGCTGATTTTTGAGCGTATCTATTCCATTAATGGCGCGCATTATAAGTTTTTTACTCAGAATAAAAAGCCTATTATCGATTATGTAGTCTGTGCGGCATAATTATGTAATTTTACTACAATGGCGGTTTAACTCATTGATCTATAAGCTTTTTGCAAAAGATCGATGCAGGCCAGTAAACGTCAATTTGGCTGATAAATAGACAGTGGAAATGGGCGTAAGCGATTGAATTTTAACGATAATGTAATTTTTTTACTTTTTGTAGTTTGGTTGCCTAACGCCGTATTTATAGGTAAATTAGCGCTCCCCTATTAAGTGAGGCTGTAGATGACCCTACAGCGTTAACTAACATACTGACATGCTCCGGCAGATCCTGGCGCTTGTAAGCAAATTCGAGGTAAAGCAATGCAACAGACATTGATGCAGCAGGGTACAGAGCTAATGCTTTATGGCATGGGCACTGTATTTGTTTTTTTAACGCTTTTAGTTGTATTAACTACCATTATGTCTGCGTTAATACAGCGCTTTGTTAAGATCGAACCACCAGTTGTTGCTACTGCTACTGGACGTCCGACAACCACCGCGACACAAGCCGATAGTCAGTTAGTCGCCGTTATCACAGCCGCCATTAAACAACACCGCGCGCGTTAATTTGCAGCGCTGTTCACCCTTTTTTAGTTAAATTATAAAAGGCTCGTTACCCATGAGTGAAACAAAAAAACCACTAGGCATTACCGACGTCGTGTTACGTGACGCACACCAATCTTTATTTGCTACCCGCATGCGTTTAGACGACATGCTGCCGATCGCTGCCAAGCTGGATCAGGTAGGTTTCTGGTCATTAGAAACGTGGGGCGGCGCAACCTTTGATGCCTGCATACGCTACTTAGGCGAAGATCCCTGGGATCGTATACGTCAGCTTAAAAAGGCCATGCCTAACACGCCTATGCAAATGCTATTTCGCGGCCAAAACATTTTAGGCTACCGCCACTATGCGGATGACGTAGTTGAGAAATTTGTCGAGCGCTGTGCGGTTAACGGTGTCGATGTGTTCCGGGTATTCGATGCCATGAACGACATGCGCAATATCGAAACAGCACTGAAAGCGGTTAAGAAACAAGGCAAGCATGCGCAAGGTACTATCTCTTATACGTTAAGCCCCGTGCACAACATCGACATGTGGGTAGAACAAGGTAAGCGCATAGAGGATATGGGTGCAGACTCTATCGCCATTAAAGACATGGCTGGTTTGTTAACACCTTATGTCGGTTATGAGTTAGTGAGCAAGTTAAAAGCGAGCTGTGATATTCCTGTTCACATGCACTGTCACGCCACGACCGGTTTATCAGCCGCTACGGCATTGAAGTGTGTTGAGGCAGGTATAGACAATATCGATACTGCTATCTCTTCTATGTCGATGACTTATGGTCATACCCCCACCGAATCATTAGTTGCCATGCTAGAAGGCACTGAGCGCGATACCGGCTTAGATTTAGTGTTACTAGAAGAAATCGCCAACTACTTCCGTGAAGTGCGTAAGAAGTACTCGCAGTTTGAAGGTTCGTTACGCGGTGTTGATGGCCGTATCTTAACGGCACAAGTACCGGGCGGCATGTTAACCAACATGGAAAGCCAGCTAAAAGATCAAGGCGCGGAAGATAAGTTTGCCGAAGTGTTAGACGAGATCCCCCGCGTACGTAAAGACTTGGGTTACATTCCACTAGTAACACCTACCTCGCAAATTGTCGGCACCCAAGCGGTACTTAACGTATTAACCGGCGAGCGTTACAAGTCTATCTCTAAAGAAACCCAAGGTATCTTAAAAGGCGAATACGGCGCGACCCCAGCACCTATGAATGCCGAGTTACAAGCCCGCGTATTAGATGGCGCTGAAGCCATTACTTGTCGCCCCGCCGATTTGCTAGAGCCAGAAATGGACAGGCTAACCGCTGAGCTAAAAGAAGTGGCCGCCGAAAAAGGTATTAGCCTTACTAGCGGTGAAGGCCAAGTGGACGATGTATTAACCTACGCCTTGTTCCCACAAATTGGTTTGAAGTTTTTAGATAACCGCGGCAACCCCGATGCCTTCGAGCCCGTACCTACCGGTAAAGCACCTGTAGCGGCGGCAGCACCGGCAGCAGCTTCCGATAGCGGCGTGTATACCGTAACCGTTAACGGACAAAGCTATGTGGTTGAAGTGGCTGATGGAGGCGATGTTTCTGCCATTGCGCCGGTAGGCACCGCGGCAGCGCCTGCAGCGAGCGCTGCGGCAGCTACTGGCCCGGCAGAGCCTGTGTTGGCTCCATTAGCGGGTAATATCTTTAAAGTGAATGTTGCTGTGGGTGAGCATATCCAGCAGGGTGACGTGATCCTTATCCTTGAGGCCATGAAAATGGAAACAGAAGTACGCGCGGCGCAAGCCGGTGTGGTTGCGTCTGTTGATGTCAAAGAGGGCGACACTGTTGCCGTTGGCGATACTTTGATTTCTATCGCATAACGGGGATTGTTGCATGGAGAAGTTACTTATACTGTGGCAAGACTCGGGTATCTATCAGGCGCAAGCAGGCCAAATGATAATGATAGCCGTGGGTTTGTTGCTACTGTACTTGGCTATTCGCAAGGGCTTTGAGCCTTTGCTATTAGTGCCTATAGGTTTTGGCGGCATCTTGGCCAATATCCCAGGTGCTGGCTTGGCCTATTCGGCGGTGGAAAACGCGGTGATGTCCGGTGATATGACGGTGCTGCAGCAAGTCGGTCACGCACTGGGTTTAAGCAGTTGGGAATCGGGCAAGGCCTTATTGCAGGCCTATAGCGTGGCCCCTGCTGAGGCTCACCATCATGCGGTGCAAGCTGCTAGCGATGCGGGCTTTGCTAATGGCATGCTGTATAACTTTTATACCATAGCTATAGCCAGTGGTGCCGCACCCTTATTGATCTTTATGGGTGTGGGCGCCATGACTGACTTCGGCCCTCTATTAGCTAACCCTAAAACCTTGTTTTTAGGCGCGGCGGCACAGTTTGGTATTTTTGCCACGGTGATAGGAGCGGTGGGTTTAACCAGCTTGGGCTGGATGGACTTCAGCATGAAGGACGCGGCCGCCATAGGTATTATCGGCGGTGCTGACGGGCCAACGGCTATCTATGTGGCTAGTTTGCTGGCGCCAGATTTGCTGGGTGCTATCGCGGTTGCTGCTTACTCGTATATGGCTTTGGTACCGTTAATTCAACCCCCTATTATGCGTGCCTTAACCACTGAGGCTGAGCGCAAGATAGTGATGGTGCAATTACGTCCGGTTTCGAAAGTAGAAAAGATCGTATTCCCCTTGGTGCTATTAATCTTGGTGGCACTATGCCTGCCTAGTGCGGCACCGTTATTGGGTATGTTCTGCTTTGGTAATTTGATGAGAGAGTGTGGTGTAGTGGATCGCTTAAGCGATACCGCACAAAATGCGCTTATCAATATTGTTACCATATTCCTAGGTTTGTCGGTGGGCTCTAAACTCAGCGCCGATAAGTTTTTGGACTTGAGTACGCTGGGTATTCTAGCGCTAGGTATTGTGGCCTTTGGTATAGGTACCGCCTGCGGTGTAATAATGGCCAAGGTTATGAACAAGTTCTCTAGCACGCCTATTAATCCACTGATAGGCTCGGCAGGTGTGTCGGCTGTGCCTATGGCAGCTAGGGTATCGAATAAGCTAGGCTTAGAATACAACCCACAAAACTTCTTGCTAATGCATGCTATGGGCCCCAATGTAGCGGGCGTTATAGGCTCTGCGGTAGCGGCAGGGGTAATGATTAGTCTGGTAGGTTAAGCGTAGATCTTATTAAAAAGCCCGCTTGCGGGCTTTTTTTATGCCTGTAACTATTCGATGGCTTATCGCTCAGTAGGTGATCAGTGGGCGAGCTTGCTGCTACTTAATTGCCTAAGGGCGATGCTGGCATGAAAGTCTTCTACTAGGGTGCGGGCGCTGTCTCTGCGGTCGTCGCTTTTACGGCGGCGCTTGTGGCTGAGGTCTAGCCTAGGGGCTTTGCGTCTATCGTTGCCTAGTCTGCGGTCACTGATGGCTCTGCGGTTAATGAGTATTGTCATAATTTTGTTATATTGTTGTCGTTTAATAATAGGGTTGAAAGCTGTTTGTCACAGTACTGTCGCAGTCCGTTATAGTTAATGTGCTGTGCAATGGTAGTGGCTAATGTCATGGGGATAGCTAAGCCAGGTACTATAAAGTAGCTCAATGTAGATGTCCTGCCAGCTTTTACCTGCAAAATGTGAATAAGTCACAGAAATGATTTCCCTGCGAGGTAAGGAAAGGATGAATCCTAATCTTTGGACGCCTATAATGTGTGGCTTGATACTCTTGATAATAAAAAGTCGAAATTGGGGTGTGTGTTGTCCAAGTTAGCCATGACATCAGTGGTGCCAGAGCGTTTGCTCGTTATTTTACAGACCGTACAAAGCCTACCGGTACTGGTGTGGTACCGAGGCCTATGTTTTGGCTTGTCCGTATTATTACTCTATACCTTGAGCCAGTGGCTGTGGCTGTTACTGCCTGAAGCTGAACCCAGTGTTATGCCTGTAGTGGTTAGCAGCCAAGGGCTGGGGGCACAGCCTAGCCAGCAGGTCGATATTACGCAGCTGCAATCTTATAATTTATTTGGTGCTATGCAGGGTGGTACGGTGCAGGCCGAGGCTGCGGTGGTGCAGCCTAAGCAAACCGTCGAGGCTGAGCCCACACGTTTAAGCCTACAATTAAACGGGGTTGTGCTGACCAGCAACTCTGACGATGCTTTGGCGATGATCGTCTATCAAGGCAAAGAAGAGCAGTACAGTATAGGCGACAGGCTGCCTGTGGGGCGGGTGCTGTTATCGCAAATTTACCGTGATCATGTGATTATAGAAAACGCGGGGCGTTATGAGTCGCTATGGCTGTTTGAGGGTGACGCAGATGGTGATAGCCAAGTCAGCAAGCCTGATCCCGCTCAGCAACAAGTGAGGCAGCAGGATAAGCGCGAGAATGGACAGGTCAGCAGCATGGCCAGAGAGTATCGACAGCGTCTTTATAAAAATCCCAGCTCTTTGGCGGATGCCCTGCGTATTAGTCCGTACCAAGTGGACGGGGTGATGTATGGTTACCGCATAAATCCAGGCCGGGATAAGCAGCAATTTGAGCAGCTGGGGCTAAAATCCAATGATGTGGTTACCAGTATTAACGGTATTACCCTCAATGACCCGGCCAAGGCTGTGGAGTTGTATAAAATTATGCGTTCGGCGAAACAGGCCACCTTTATTATTGAGCGTGATGGCCAATCTATACAAATGCTTATTTCGCTGGATAGCGAGTAAACCTCTATATTAATAACTAAATAATTAGGTAATCGTGTGAGTTTTATTGTGACCCGTAGTCGTCAAATTAAACCGTGGTTGTGGCTGTTAGTCTGTGCGACTTTTGCTATGCCCGCTGCCGCTATAGAAAAAACCTGGACCTTAAACTCCAAGGAAATGGATATACAGCAGCTGATTATCAGTGTGGCCAAGGCTACCGATAAAACCATCATCATAGATCCCAAGGTGAAGGGCAAGGTGCAAGTGATTTCATCCAAGCCCTTAAACCGCGAGCAGTACTACAACTTATTTTTAACCATCTTGGATATCCATGGCTTTGCCGCTATAGAAAATGCCGGTGTGGTACGGGTAGTGCCCACCAAAGATGCGCGCAGTTCGCCGGTGCCGGTAGAGCTGGCGTCTGGCCCAGAAACCAGTGAGGTCATCACTCAAGTTATACAGTTAGAGAATATTTCGGCAGCCAAACTGATTCCCGTGTTGCGGCCCTTAGCGCCACAGCAATCCCATATGGCCGCCTATGCGCCTAGCAACGCCATTATTATTTCCGACACGCGCGCCAATATTTTACGCATACAAAAAATCATTCAACAGATCGATAGATCGGCACAGGAAAAAACTGAAATTGTTAGCCTAGAGCATGCCGCCGCTGAAGAAGTGGTAAAAATGTTAGAGAAGCTACAAAAGAGTGAACAAACCAAGGGCCAGTCTGAATCCGCATCCACTTTATTGGTTGCCGACAAACGGACTAATAGCATATTAATCAGCGGCGATGAATTAGAGCGCGAGCGCATTAAAGTTTTGATTAGGCATTTAGATACGCCGCTAACCCAAAGCGGCAACGTGAAAGTGGTTTACTTGGAGTATGCTGAAGCCGAAGAGCTGTCAAAAATGCTGAGTAAAGTCATACAAAACATTGATGGTATGTCACAGAACGATGGTATTAAGTCAGCGAAAAAATCTGTGGCTACGGTTGAGGCGGATGCCGGTACCAATGCCTTAATTATTACCGCCGATGCCGATGTGATGCAGTCTTTATTATCAGTAGTGCAGCGTTTAGATATACGCCGTGCGCAGGTGTTGGTTGAGGCTATCATCGTAGAAATGTCTGCCGATAATGGTCAAAGCTTGGGCGTAGAATGGTTATTTTCTGATGACAATGGCTCCTATGGCTCTTCTTCCGGCGCCGGTTTGGCTGGGGCTTTAGGCGCAGCCAGCACCGGCTCGGATAGCGATGGTAATACCGTCGATCCAACCTTGGGTTTGGCTGGGGCACTGTCGCAAGTACCTGGGCAGGTGTTAGGCATCGGTCGTTTGGATAAGGCCTTAAGTTTTAATGTGGTGCTCAATGCCTTAAAAACCAATAGCCAAGCCAATATATTATCTACTCCTTCTTTATTAACCTTAGATAACGAAGAGGCCTCTATAGTTGTGGGGCAAAGCATTCCCTTTGTGACGGGCTCTTACACCAGCACCGGTGGCACATCATCTAATCCCGGCAATCCCTTTCAAACCGTAGAGCGGGAAAACGTCGGTATTACCTTAAAAGTGACGCCACAAATTAATGAAGGCGATTCTTTAATACTGGCGCTTTCGCAGGAAGTCTCAGACGCTATACCCGGTTCGGCCATTAACGGTAACTTGATTACCACCGAGCGAAAAATCAATACCAAAATTTTAGCGAATAACGGCCAAACTATCGTTTTGGGTGGCTTGATCAAAGACAATGTCACTGAAACTCAGCAAAAAGTCCCTTTCCTAGGTGATATCCCCTTTCTTGGTGCTTTATTTAGAAGCACTAGCACCACTTACGGTAAAACGCATTTGTTGGTGTTTTTGCGTTCCAGCATTATTCGCGATAATCGCGAGATGGATGCAGTCACAGCGGTTAAATATAAACTGATAAGACAAAAACAATTAGAGCGTATTGAGGGCGGGGTAGAGTTTGTGGATCATGCCGTCCTACCACTATTGCCTGAGTGGCAGGAGCAACTAAACCAGTTAGACGATATACGTGAGCAGCAAAGGTTAGAGCAAAAACAGGCAGCCGATACTGCATTGCAGGGTGGTTGATATGTCGGCTGAGGCTAGTAGCACAGAACAAAACAACAGCGAAGAGTACGTTGCCAGTGAAGCTGCAGAGTTGCCGTCAGCGCCTATGCATGTGCCTTTTAGTTTTGCTCAAGCCCATGGCGTAATTATTGATAATAGCCAAGCTACGCCGGTGCTATTACATAGGGATAGTTTACGCTTAGCGACGCTGTTAGAAGTGCAGCGAGTATTGGGCAGCCATTTCACCTGTAGCCAATTAAGTGATGATGAATTTCAACGGCGGCTAAGCCTGCGTTATCAGCGTGATAATAACGAAGCCGTGCAAATGGCTGAAGATATGGGCGCCGACATAGATTTATCACGCTTGGCCGATGAAATCCCCGACATGGGTGATTTAATGGATGCCGAAGATGATGCGCCGGTTATCCGTTTAATCAATGCCATCTTATCGCAGGCGGTGCGCGAGCAAGCCTCTGATATTCATATAGAAACCTTTGAAAATAAACTCACCGTACGTTTTCGGGTAGACGGTGTGTTAACCGAAGTACTAAGCCCCAAGCGTATGCTGGCGCCCTTATTAGTTTCGCGTTTAAAAGTGATGGCGAAATTAGATATAGCCGAAAAACGGATACCACAAGATGGCCGCATCTCGGTGCGCCTAGCAGGCCATGCGGTGGATATACGAGTGTCGACTATTCCTTCTGCACACGGCGAACGGGTGGTGCTGCGTTTGTTAGATAAACAGGCGGGGCAGTTACAATTATCGCAGCTGCATATGAGCGAACAGGTATATAATAAATTTCAAAAATTATTACATACACCGCACGGCATTATTTTAGTCACAGGCCCCACAGGCTCCGGTAAAACCACCACGCTGTATGCTGGCCTCACCGAAATTAACGACAGCAGCCGTAATATTTTAACCATAGAAGACCCCATAGAATATATTTTGCCGGGCATAGGCCAAACGCAAGTGAATGCCAAAGTCGACATGACATTTGCCCGCGGCCTGCGCGCTATTTTGCGACAAGATCCGGACGTAGTCATGGTCGGTGAAATACGCGATACCGAAACCGCCGACATCGCCGTGCAAGCCAGTTTAACCGGCCACTTGGTATTATCGACTTTGCATACCAACACCGCCATAGGTGCGGTAACCCGTTTGCAAGATATGGGGGTAGAGCCGTTTTTATTATCCTCCAGTGTCATTGGTTTAATGGCACAGCGTTTAATCCGTTTGCTGTGCAGCCATTGCAAAGAGCCTTACCAGGCGGGCGAATCGGAATTGGCGTTGCTTAATTTACCGGGGCAAACCGCGCAGCTGTTTAGAGCTAAAGGCTGCTCGCACTGTAATAACACTGGCTACCGTGGCCGTACCGGTATTTATGAATTAATAGAAGTGGATGATCAACTGCGGCTGATGATGCACGAACAGGCCGGCGAGCAAGCGATGACCGCCTATGCACGGCAATCCTCCAATAGTATTTTAGAAGATGGCCGTCAGCGTATATTGGCAGGCAAAACTACGGTAGAAGAGGTGTTGCGGGTAACCGCAGCGTAACGCCATGGCTGCATATGCGTACAAGGCGTTAGACGCCAAAGGCAAAATGACTAAGGGCATAGTCGAAGGCGATTCCGAGCGGCAGGTACGCAGCCTATTGCGAGCGCAGCAATTAAAGCCAGTAGAAGTGAGTTCCGCTGCTGGGGCAAGAGCTAGCACTAGCGATAACAAAACCGATAAGCAGGGCGGCGGGCTTTTTAAAACCCGTATTAGCTCCGCCGATCTCTCTATGCTCACCCGCCAATTGGCCACCTTAATACAATCCAATATGCCCTTGGATGAAGCCTTAACCGCCTCAGCACAACAAGCCAGAAAGCCAAAAATAAAAAGCTTAATTCTACAAGTCCGGGCACGCGTATTAGAAGGCCATAGCTTGGCCTACGCCTTGGGTGATTTTCCACAGGTGTTTAATAGCATGTATTGCGCCATGGTGAAAGCGGGCGAGCACGCGGGCTTTCTAGGTTTGGTGTTAGAGCAGTTAGCGGATTACACCGAAAACAGCCAGTACACCCAACAAAAATTAAAAATGGCGATGATCTATCCCATAATTTTAATGTTAGTGGCGGTGGGTGTGGTGTCACTGCTAATGATATTTGTAGTGCCAGAGCTAGTGGGTTTGTTTCAACAGTCGCGCACAGAATTACCCGCCATCACTGTAATACTTATTTCCCTCAGCGATTTTATTAATAGCTCGGGGCATTGGTTATTAATCGCCATAATCGCGCTTATTGTTGCCATTAAACAATTACTCAAGAAACCCAGTCGCCGTTACCTCTGGCATAAGCTGCAATTAAAGCTGCCGTTTATAGGTGACTTTTTTACCGCCGCCGATAGCGCCCGCTTTGCCTCCACCTTAAGTATTTTAGCCTCCAGCGGCGTACCATTGTTAGAGGCACTGCGCATAGCCGGTGCCGTGCTTAATAATTTACAACTGCGTGCGGCCAGCGAGCAAGTGGCGGTGGCGGTGCAAGAGGGCATGAGCTTAAACAAGGCGCTCAATCAAGCGGGCGTGTTTCCACCCATGATGGTGCACATGGTAGCCAGCGGTGAAGCTAGTGGCGAACTAGAAAGCATGCTGGCGCGCTGCGCCAAAAACCAAGAGCGCGAACTAGAAATGACGCTGGGTAGCGTGATGGCGGTTATGGAACCCATGATGATAGTGCTAATGGCTGCCGTTGTGGGTTTGATTGTGGTGGCGATATTGCTGCCTATTGTACAAATGAATAGTCTTGTGGCTTAAGGGCAGCTTTAAGCGGCAAGCTGTAAGTTGCAAGATTAAAGATTAAAGATTAAAGATTAAAGATTAAAGTTAATAGATGAGGTTAGAGATGCGCACAGCTAAACGTTTTCAGCAGGGTTTTAGTTTAATTGAGATTATGGTGGTGCTGGTCATCATAGGTTTATTGGTGAGTATAGTGGCACCTAATGTATTAGACCGTGCTGATGACGCTCGGGTACAAAAAGTACAGGCAGATTTCAGTACCATTGGTACCACTTTAAAAATGTATCGCTTAGATAATTACAATTACCCCACCACTGAGCAGGGTTTAGAGGCTTTAGTGAACAAGCCCAGCATAGATCCCATACCCAGCAACTGGAAAAAAAATGGCTACCTAGAAGAAATGCCTAAAGATCCCTGGGGCCGTCCCTACCTATACCTAAGCCCAAGCGAATTCAGCGATAACGACTTCGACATATACACCCTAGGTGCCGATGGCGTAACCGGCGGCGAAGACCAAAACGCCGACCTAGGCACGTGGAAAAAAGATAACGAAGAGGGTTGATAGATAATAATCGACCCTATGGAATTGTCACTCCGGCGCACAAGGTGAATTGCGCAGCAAGAGAGGGTGCCCTGGGGTAGGCCGAAGTCCACAAGCGAATAAATTGAAGGTAGCAGCCATTATAAAAAGTACGCATTTAAATCAGCAGGGCTTCAGCCTAATAGAGCTATTAGTCGTGCTACTCATCATAGGCTTTGGTATCGGCATGGTTGCCGTTAACGTAGGCTTGGGTGATGACGATGCTCGCAGCCAAGCAAAGCAATTTGCTAACCTCAGCGCCATGGTGGCCGACGAAGCGGTGATTAATCAGCAGCCTTGGGGTATAGATATTTTTCGCACCAATGATGCACCCGCTAATAATGGCAGCAATGATGAAGTATTTGCCTATCGCTGGTTGCAACGAGTGTATTGGACACCATCTGAAGAGAGTAACGAGCAGCCGCGCTGGTTATGGCTGCCGGTAGCGCCTAAAGAAATAGAAGCAGAATTATTCTTTTCGTCACAGCTTACGCTGCGTTTAGAAATGGAAAGCATAGAGCTGGAGATAGGGCAAAAAGTACCGGTAGAAAAAAAACCAGAAAACCAAAAAATAGAAATCAAACCCGATATTTATTTTTGGGGTAATGGCGAAATTACACCTTTTAAAGTGCAGTTCTACAGCCGCAATAACGAGCAACTACTGCATACTGTTAGCGGTGATTTACTGGGCCGTATAGCCTTAGATTTAGCCGATGATGAATAGCATAAACATAATTAGATGGTGTAAGCATACAAAACAACGAGGCTTTACCCTCATCGAGGTGATGGTGGCTTTGTTTATAGTCGCTACCGCCGTTTCGGCCTTAATGCTTAAAATGATGAGCTTAGTAGACGATACCATTTACCTGGATCAAAAAACCGTAGCCCAGTGGGTGGCATTAAACCAAATTGAGCTGCAGCGTATTAGCAATAAAAATAGCAATACCGTATTAAAGGATGAAAAGAGTGGCCAAGAAGAGATGGCCAACCGCACCTGGTATTGGAAAATAAAACCGATTAAAACGGCTAACCAAGGCTTTATCCAAATGCAGGTGTCGGTGAGCGACCAGCCCAATAGCGACCAGCCTTTGGTAACAATAATGGCCTTAGCCGATAGTTTCCACCGTCGCTAATATGAAAGCCTACGTATCTCAACAAAAGCAGCAGCGAGGTTTCACTTTAATAGAGGTGGTGCTGGCTATGGCTATCACCGCATTTGTGGCGGCTTTGGGTTACAGTGCCATTAGTACGGCTATTAGCACTGCCGAACAACATGAATTAAAAGCGCAAGAGCTTAGCGATGTGCAGCTGGCCCTAACTGTTTTAGAACGCGATATACGCAATGCGGTAGCGCGGCCCATCATCGATGAATACAGCCATGAGCAGGCGGCGTTGAGTGGTGGCGATTTAGCCGAGTTTCCGTTGCAACTTACCCGGCGCGGTTGGACTAACCCCAGCGAGATACGCCGCGGTGAATTACAGCGTGTGCGTTATGAGTTTAGCGATAACACCTTATGGCGTGAGCATTGGCTGGTGTTGGATAGAGTAGATGAAGATAGCAGCAAGCAGCGCGTAAAAGTAATTGCTGATGTCGAGAGCTTTGAGCTGCGTTTTTTAAAACCCAATGCCACCGCGAGTAATGATATTGGCGGCGAATGGCAGGCCAATTGGGATGAGACGCAATTACCCGCAGCTTTGGAAATAAAACTACAAGTAAATCGTTTTGGCTTAGTGAGGCGGGTATTTGAAATACTTAATACGCCCTAACATCGCCACGGCGATTAAAAAACAAGCCGGCGCTGCCTTGGTGGTGGCCCTGCTTATTGTGTTTATCGTGGCCTCGTTGGCAGTTACCGTAAGCAGCGATTTTTTAGTGATGTTTAGGCGCGTAGAAAACCAAATTCACGGCCAGCAGGCCTATGCGTATTTGGTAGGGGCCGAAGGTTTGGGGCGTAGTGCTGTATTACTAGATCCTAGCTGGAGCTATGATCACCTCAGTGAAGGTATATTGCAGCAGCCCACAGCCTTTGCTAATGAGATTGCCCAATTTACCGGAACCTTGTCAGATATACAGGGGCGCATCAATATCAACACGCTACAGTCGGCGAGTAAAGGCACAGCAGGTGATTACACCGTGCCGCAAGAGCGTTTCATACGGCTATTACAAACGTTAAATTTGGCAACGCCCTTGGACGTTTTTACCGCAGAAGAAATCGCCAATGCGGTGTTTGATTGGTTGGATGTTGATAATAATGAGCGCGATCCCGGTGGTGCTGAGGCCTATTATTACAGCGAGGCCACGCCGCCAGGGCGGGCTGGCAACCGCGCTATGCAAAGTGTGAGTGAGCTGCGTTGGGTAAAAGGCATTACCCCAGAACTTTACCAAGCGCTACTGCCGCATATTACCCTGTGGGGCAATGGCAAAATTAATATTAATACCGCCACTGAAGAAGTGTTGCGCAGTTTAAACAAGCCTAAAGATTTAAGGCCTATATCGCAGATGGACGTTGCAATTTTAGTCGAGGCGCAACAGCCCGAAGAGGGCGGCTATGACGATATTAGCGTTTTTACTCAGCCGCCCTTAGCGGATTTAAAAATAGATAGCAGTGAGTTAGCGGTGAATAGCGAAATGTTTTTACTAAGCACTAAGGTGCTCATGTTAGATAGAGAGTACCATCTATACAGTGTTATTTTTCGCAGTAATGATAGCGCCACCGTAATAGCTAGAAGCCAGCAACCCTTATAACGAGAGATGACTGTGAACACACCAACACCCAATAACGCAGCAGCTATTGCCGTGGTTAAAGCCAGCGTGCAGGCTAACGGCGAGCCTTATTATCAATGGCTAGATACCAGTAGCCAGCAGGTACACAGCGGCAGCGCGGTTGAATTAATGGCCAGCCTTAGTGCAGCTACGCAATTAGAACTTATCGTGCCCGCTCAATATTGCACACTCAAACACTACGGTTTTGAAAGCAGTGAAAGCAAAGTGCTGCGGCAAACACTGCCCTATAGTTTAGAAGATGAATTACTTACCGATGTGGATGAATTGCATTTTGCCTTGGGTGAGCCACTACAAGAACAAGTGCCCGTTGCTATTATTAGCAGTAAGCTGTTGTCTAACTGGCTGGTAGATATACGTGCAGCGGCTGTTGACCGCGAGCTAGATATTAAAAAAGTCATCCCCGAATTATTAATGTTGCCCTGGTTAGAGCAGCAATGGACTTTGTGCGTAGACGACAGTGGCAGTGACGGCGACGTAGAGCTACGTTACCTACTGCGCTCATCGGCTTATCAAGGTTTTGCCTTGCCTGCAGCGTTATTGCCACAGGCGCTAAGCTTGCTTATAGCCGAGCAGGGGCTACCCCAAAGCATCGTGCTGTATTGCACTGATGCACTACGCGACGAGGTTAAAGCGGTGTTGCCAGAAGCGTTGCGCGCATTAGTGCTATGGCAAAGCGGCCATTATTGGGGGCTAATGACGGCCCAGCAAACAGCGGCCGATGAGCTTAACCTGTTACAGGCCATGTTTGCTCGTGGTTTGGCCTGGCGCAAATACTGGCTGCAGTGGCGCAAGCTGCTAGCCTTATTGGCGATAGTTGCGGTGGCACAATTAGCCTATGCCTATACCGAAAATTATCACCTGCAAAACAAAAACCTCAGCCTGCGCAGCCAAATAGAAAGCGCCTATCGCAGCGCCATACCAAAAGGCGCGGTGATAAATGCCGAAAAACAATTAAAACGTAAAGTGGCGGCCTTGCAGGGTGGTAGCGGTGAAGGCTTTGTTAGTCTGCTAGCAAAAATAGCCGCCATTACCCATACCGTGCCGGGTTTTACCATACAAAGCATGAATTACAGCGAAAGCCAAAACGAAGTGCGCTTAACCGTATTGGCCAATAGCTTTAAAGAGGTAGAGAGTGTGCGCAGCCAGTTACAGCAACAAGGCGTGCAGGCGGAGTTAACCGGTAGCAGCAGTGAAGGGGGTAAAACCCGGGCGCGTTTGCGCTTGAGGGGTTAAAACTATGCATGCATTACAGTCTATACAGCAACAACTGCTAGAGCGTTTTAATCAACTAAAACGCAAAGAGCAATATTACGTGGCCGCTTTGTTACTATTGTTAGTGCCCTATATTTTTTATGTAGCGATATGGCAACCCGTGCTTGCCGACAATAAAAAGTTGCAGCAGGCTAATATTGTCGCGCAACAGCAGTTGCAAAATGTGCAACAACTGGCAGCACAATATAAAAAATTACAAAACAGCTCTGGCGTGCACAATACCGACGTCAATTTGCCGCAGCTGGTGGATAGCAGCTTGCTGCGCCATCAATTAAGGCTAAAACGCATGCAGCCTTCGGCCAGTGGCGACATACAGCTGCGTTTTGAAGATGTGTCGTTTAATGACTTAGTGGCTTGGTTGCACGAGCTAGAGAGTGAGTACGCGGTTATTGTTAAAGATGCCTCCATTACGCCGGGCAATAGTGATGGCGTAGTCAGTAGTTCTGTTCGTATACGTAAGGGTTGATTGTGTTGTTAAAGGTTTGGCAATGGCGTTATAAAGTTTATGCGCTGCTATTTTGTATTTTTGTATTAACCAGTGCTCCGGCGTCCTTGTTAACCTTACTCGTTAAAAGTGCAGCACCCAATCTACTGCTGGGCGAGGCTCACGGGTCTTTTTGGCAGGGCGAGGTTGCCCAGGCGGCGGTAAAAATTAATGGCGGCAGTCTTTATTTAGGCAAACTGCAGTGGTCTATTCAGCCGTTAAGCTTATTGTTACTAAGCCCCAGGGTCAGTATTAAAACCGAAACTGCCGGGCAAACCTTAATGGCAACGGCCAAGGCATACCCTAATGGCAGCGTAAACCTAAGCGATGTGCGCGGTGAGGTGCCGGTATCGATTATCGAACCTTGGGTGCCGGTATTAATCAGCGGCCAGGTGTTTTTTGATTTTGACTATATCGCCATTAAAGAAAACACTATTAAAAAGCTACAAGGCGCCATCAACTTACGCGACATCATCTGGCGCGGCGGTGACGTACCCATGCCACTGGGTAATTACCAAGCGGAGCTGAGCAGCAATGCCGAAGCTATTACCGTAAACATAAGCGACCAGAATGCCCGCTTGGGTTTAGAGGGTTTGGTAAACGCCATGTTTAGTGGTGAGTATCAAATGGAGTTAACCGCAAGCGCGAGAGAGGGCTTGAACCCTGCGGTGATAAAGTCGGTGGCTTGGTTGGGTAAGAAGCGGGGTGAGGGGGTTGTGGTTATTGGGCGTAGGGGGGAGTGGAAATAAATTGCAGTTAGCGTTTTCGGTTACCAAACTACACAGTGTACAGCCAGAAAAGTTAGTCTAATATCAAGGTCAATAATTATTGCAAGGAGGCAGTATGAACGTAATAAAAACAATGAAACCGGGGCAGACAGGTGCCAACCGTTTTTTACGAAAATATGGCAAGCAGTTGGTGGCTGTGCGTTATAGGCGCAAACCCAATGATAATAAAACCTATACCACTGTAGAAATTATCGTCGATGAGCGTGAATACGCCGGTAAAGGCCTCAGCATACTAGCCACCCATACTGATAAGCGCAGGCAAAGTGTGGCCATTCCTATTGCCTTTGAAGAGTTTCAGCTACGACAGCAAGCTAAACAAATAGGTGCGCAGTGGAGTAAAAAACATAAAGTGTGGGTACTTTTGTATCATCAAGCGGTTGAGCTGGGCCTGATACATAGGCAGCGCCCTGATTTGATGGCCATGATTGATGATGTGGTAATTTATGGCTAGATGTAGACATTTTTATGGGGCTATATATAGACATAAATGTGTAGGTATATACTTTTTTGCCTAGATCTACACTTTATGGTTAGATGTAGCCATTCCCAAGAATAAACTGTTATGTTTTCTAAGGATCTTCATGAAAGCTGATATTTCAGATGAAAATACATGTGCAGGAAAGCCTATAAAAGCTGCAATGAGTAGCTACTCTGCTGACTTCTTGCGCGGTTGTAAGAAGTTCGCTGAATTAGCTAGTTCTACTGATAATCAGCAAGAAATAAGAATATTTAACTCATCATCTATTATTAATGCCGCATGTTTTCTTGAGGCTAGAATCAATGAGGAAATTTCTATTGGTGTTCTATGCTTCGGGTTTGAGCCGGACAGCTCTGAGAGCAAAGAGTGGTCTACTATCCAGAATCTTCAGAAAAAGCTTACAGTTCAAGAAAAGTGGGATTTAGTCTCCTTGAGAACTAATGGCATGCTATGGGATAAGAGCAGAGAGCCATTTCAAGCATTCGAAATTATCTTGTCATTGAGAAACGAACTGGTTCACTTCAAGGGTGATTTTTTGGGAAAGGATGAGGCTCCTAATAGAAAAATAGCGGGATTAATGAAGAGTTTAGGTGTTTCTAGTTCAGCATCATGGATCGAAGATGACTGTTCGAGCTGGGTTACGGACTTGCTAAATTCAAAAGAGTTGTCGGCCTGGGTAAATAAGTCTATTTCCAATTTCGAGAAGTCTTATCATGACCTCCGTAATCCAAAAACATAATCGGGTAGCCGAGGGTCTCTAACCCTCAGCCCCCACAACA
>TARA_R110000868_G_scaffold410505_4_pt1 | contig 148972 bp, 127 predicted proteins | sample TARA_R110000868 | Tara Oceans TARA_R110000868 (sample SAMEA4397489) | marine metagenome | biome: Polar Biome; feature: [SRF] surface water layer (ENVO:00010504); material: water (ENVO:00002006), including particulate matter (ENVO:01000060) such as... | depth 5 m
GAAAATCCAAGGCCCGAAAAAAGACGACATTTGCTACGCCACTCAAAACCGCCAAGATGCCGTTAAGACCTTAGCTGAGCAATCCGATGTTGTCTTAGTTGTGGGCTCTGTCGCTAGCTCGAATTCTAATCGCTTACGCGAATTAGCTGAGCGTATGGGTTGTCAGGCGTACTTAGTTGATGGTGCGCAAGACTTAAAACGTGAATGGTTTAATGACAACACCACCATCGGCATCACTGCCGGTGCTTCTGCCCCCGAAATTCTCGTCAAAGAAGTCATCAATCACCTCAAATCTTGGGGAGCCACGACTGCTGATGAAGTGAAAGGCGTTGAAGAAACGATTACATTCGCGTTACCGAAATCTTTGAGAGGTTAGGGTTGATATGGAGGCGGTTGCAATAAGGGATCCTGCAAAATGCCATCAACTATCTTTTCTAAATGTGACTTAGTGAGACCTATTCTCGCCCATGGTGAACGCTGATGTGAGACATGAATTAATTGCTTTTCTTCAGTTAAAGCTCGTGTGATTTTTGCCATATCGACTAAGGTATCTAGCTTTGGCATGCACATAAATAGCAAGCGGTATGCGCTCTGCTGGCGAATAGGGCGCGCATTATAGCCTAACATATTATGGTAGCTTCCCAGTCGCTGTACTAATAAGCGGGCAAGTCTAACAGGCTTATTAGATACATCGACATTAACATCTAACCAACAATCTTCACCGATGAATGTTTGCAATTCCTCAAGTTTTGGCGGGAACCATAGTAAATCGAATATCTCAAGCTTTTCCGGGTGATGGATTTTGATACTGTGTTCGAACAATGTGCGCTTGATAGTACCTTTAAAGACTAAACGCATTAATGCAATTTTATGACCTCGGTTTAGGTGCTGAGAAATTTGAGTATAGCTAGAGCGGTCAAGGATATTAACAAGCTCGCCTTGTAATTTTTCTGTTGGACTGAGTCCAAGTGCCCAATACGAGGGAGGCTCTTCTCCTGGTTGAGTGGCGCGACTTCTATAAGGGACGTTGTTGGCATATGTAGCCTCAAATTCAAGGAGTACGCGAGCAATGTGCATGAGTAAGGCTAAAAATGTTAACGCCTCTAATACGATAGGGGCTTGTAACATCTCAAGGTTAGCTATTTGACTAAGGAAAAAATCCGCATCATATTGCAATGCTTGTTGTAGTGCCTGTTGAGCTGGTGCGAACATAGGGAAACTTCCAGTGTCCGAATTGGAAGCAAAAATAGGCGTGTAGCTCATGATGTCCCTCAAGCAGAATCGATGTAAAGGCGTAGGCTAATTTGTTATAAAACATAGCACTTGCGTTACCCTAACTACTGCGAATATTATTATTAGTTCATATTGTATACAATGTAATAAGGGGAGACAAGCACTCTATTGAAGAGGATGTCGATATAGCTCTTTAACTTTTTTCATGGCTAACAAAGCGATAATTCCTGTCACAATCACAAATAAACTCGGTGCGCGGGCGGAGTGGAAATGTTCTTGCAGTAATACGGAAACTGTTGGAGCGAAACCACCGAATAGAGCGAAGCTAATGTTATAGCTTAAGGCGATAGCTGTGTAACGGATGCGAGTGGGGTAATTTTCGGCGAGCAATGCGGGGAGTGGTGCCAGTACGCATGCGCCTAAAATGCCGAGTAAAGCTTCGGCAACCAGCATGTGTTCGAAGTCACCTAGGTTCATTAGAATGTAGATAGGGTAGGCATCAATCACGAGGCCGATGATGCCGCATAAGATAATAGGTTTACGGCCAATTTTATCTGATAGCCAACCGATGAAGGGAGTGAGTACGGCGAAAGCAAGTAGGCCGAAAAATGAAATTTTGTTAGCGTCATCGACTCCTATATGCACAGTTTGATTGAGGAAGGTAGTGATGTAAATAAAGAATAGATAAACGCACGTACCACTAATACCGCCCACTAATATAGTGCGAATGAGTAGCGGCCAGTGTTGAAGTGTGTCGCGGATTGGTGTTTTGGTTAAGCGGCCAGAATGTTTTAAGTCTAAAAATTTTGGTGTGTCTAACATGCCACGGCGAAGGAAATAACCACCAATAGCTAATACGGTTGTTAAGAAAAAGGGAATACGCCAAGCGCCAGCTGCAATTTCATCGGGTGTGAAAACGAGTGACATGATTTGGCTGACGATAGTCGTTAGCAGCATACCGAGCAAAGCACCCATGATGGGGATGCTGGTAAATAGACCACGGCGTTTCGCATCGCAATGTTCCACCGCAAAAACAATTGAGCCAGGTAATTCACCGCCGGCGGATAAACCTTGCATTAGCCGTAGGACAATGAGTAAAACAGATGCTATGCCACCGATTTGCGCGTAGGTTGGTAATACACCGATTAATAGATTGGGGATGAGTAGCACTAATATAGATGCGGTGAAAATATGTAAGCGACCAAATTTATCACCGAGATAGCCAAATAATACGCCGCCGATGGGTCGTAATACGAAACCTGCTGCGAAAACAAAGGTGACGAGTATGCGTTGAGTTGAGTGACTGAATTGGGGGAAAAATTGGTCATTAATAATGGCAAAATGTGCGAATAAGCTGAAACTGTACCATTCAACAATATTGCCGATAATAACGCCGAAAACAAGCTGTTGGTTGGACTGTAGTTTCATTGAAGTATCTTAACAAAACAATTGGAATAGTGTAAAGTGAAGTCTCGCTTAAATGGAATTGACTCTTATGGCTAAAAAACCCGCCAATCTTAAATACAGTGTTAATGATAAGGTGCCGTTTGGCAATTTAGTTGGTTTGAGCTTTCAGCATATCATCGCTATGTCGAGCATTTTGATTTTACCTGTTATCGTAGCAAGTTCAGCGCATCTAGCCAGCTCAAGTGTACTGAGTTTTGTGCAAATGTCGATGATAGCCATTGGTTTGGGTTCTATCTTGATGGGATTTCGTCATAAGCTATTTGCTCCTGGATATTTAGCGCCATTATTATGCGCACCTGCTTATTTTACTGCTGCTGTCGCTGCAGTAAAAACCGGTGGCTTATCATTGCTGTTTGGTATGACTTTAGTGGCGAGTGTGTTCCAAGGTATCATGGCCAGCATTATCACTAAGTTAAAAAAATTATTCCCTGCAGAAATCATGGGGATTGTTGTTGCCATGATTGGTTTGAGTTTGATTCCAACGGCATTTAAAGATGCCACTGGTGTAACAAATGTTGTGAGCCATGTGTGGCATGGAAAGGATTTATTTGTGACCTTTCTGACTTTAGCTGTGATGGTGGGTTTGACTGTGTGGGGTAAAGGGATTTTATTTTCACTGAATTTAGTCATAGGCTCTATCGTTGGTTTTGTAGCTGCTTATTATTTTCAACTTTTCACACCAGCCGATTTTCACGCTGTATCACAAAGCAGTTGGCTAGGTTTTCCACATCACTTGGGTGTGACACATTTAAGCTTTTCTTGGGTGATGTTAGTGCCATTTCTTATCGCTGGCGTGACGGTGACCTTAAAAGACATGGGTACCTTGCTAACCTGCCAAAAGATTAATGATGCTGAATGGAAACATCCAGATATGCAGCCTATCCGCCGAGGTTTGTTTGCAAATGCTATCAGCAATGTGGTGGCATCATTATTGGGTGGTTATCCCAATAGTTTATCGTCTAGTAACGTGGGTTTATCATTAGCGACAGCTAATACTAGCCGATTTGTGGGTATGGGTGCTGGAGCGTTATATATTATTATCGCCTTTATACCCAAGGTTGTTATTTTGTTTACGATATTACCGCACCCTGTTATTAGCGCTATTCTATTTTATGTCGCAACATTTATGATCGTAACAGGTATGCAGATTATGTTCTCTCGCATGTTAGATGCTAGAAAAATATTTGTTATTGGCTTGTCAATCATGGCTGGCTTGATTGTGGAAATGGAGCCGACCAGTTTTTCTCACTTGCCTAGCATGATTAAGCCATTTTTTGGTTCGCCATTAAGCGCTACTGTTATTGTTGCTGTCGTGTTGAATTTGTTATTTCGCATAGGTGTTTCAAAATCAGCGACATTGGGCTTGCAGCTAGGCAGTAACGTGAGTAGTGCTATTTGGGATTTTATGGAAGTTCAAGGTAGAAAATGGGGGGCATTGCCTGAAACCGTTCATCACGCATCTAGCTTTATTACCGAAGCGATGGAAGCTATTCAAGCCTTAAGCTTAACGTCATCAGAAGTGAAAGCAGAGGTGAGTTATGATGACCATGATATGTCGATTGAACTACATTACCAGGGGCCAAGTTTAGAACTTGATGTAAAATTGCCAGATGTTGCATCCTTACGACGTGATGCAGCAGCAGCACAGCAACTTTCTATTTTCTTGATGAAAAATCATGCTAAAAATATTAAAGTGACAAATCCACATGGTGATTATCATGTTCTTTGTGGTACGGTAACTTTTATATGAAAATGAACACGACCATTCGGCATGCAGATGAGCTCAATAGAGCTATCTGGCTATCGAATCTTGGTTTAGTTGGCTTAGTCTGTTTTGCCGTTTTTATTCCATTACTTGTCGCTTGTTTAATCGTCTGTAATTATTTGTTACGTGATTCTATTATTATTATTTTAGTCAATACCCATGCATTAAATTATATGGGTGTCACAGTTTGGATTTGGCTGATATCGCTAATATTATCATCGATAGTGAGCTCTTCTGTTTATTTAGTGATTGCGTATGGCAAATTGTCACAAGGATTAGTAGGTATTGTGGATGCCATCGATATTATTTCAAATCCGCAACAGGGTGGTGGTAGCTACGACATAGCGTTGCTTTCTTCGTCTGGCTCAAGACGAACGGATTATATCGCTCGGGCATTGGTGAAGTTAGAACGAAATTTGAGTAACTACCGCCAGGGTATGGTTGCACAAGTGGAGCAGCGTGAGCGACTACAGCGCGAATTGCAGTTGGCTAAGTCGTTGCAACAACAAGCGTTAAGAAAAGATTTTGATCGAATTAATCAGCAGCTTGGTAATACCGTTTTGTTTGCTGAATTAATTTCAGCGGAAGAAGTCGCGGGTGACTTTTATGAGTATATGCTTTTAGCCGATGGTCGCTTATTGGTATTAGTGGGTGATGTTTGTGGTAAAGGTATTGCTGCATGTTTGGTGATGATTAAAGTGTTAACAGCGTTAAAATTATTGGTTAACCCAACCTTGGGACTTAAATTCCGAGGCTTAGAGTATGTGGTTAATCGTATTAATTGGTTGTTATGCCAAAATAATGTAGACCATATGTTTGTGACAATGGCCGTAGGTTTGTTGGATGTTAAAACAGGTGAATTTGAATATATTAGTGCAGGGCATAATCCCTCGGTTATTTTACGTAAGTCAACGCAGCAGATTGAGTGGGTGCAAGTTGTTCCCCAGCGCCCATTGGGTGTGAACGAAGCAATGCTTTATCAATCTACTAACTTGGTGTTGCATGCTGATGATGCTTTGTTGTTATATACAGATGGTGTTGTAGAAGCAGTAAATGTTAAACGTCAGGCTTATGATGAAACTGCGCTTGAAACCTTTTTACAACAGCATATGCAGCATTCTATTTCTCACATTATTAATGGGTTAGTGAATGATGTTGACATCTTTGCACAAGGTGTTGCCCAGCACGACGATATTACTTTGCTTGGTGTGCATTGGCAGCCAGCGCAAGGTGTAATGAATAGTGCAATTGAAACTCGAGAAGTGCAACCATCAGTTAGCCAATTTAATGTAGTTGTGGCCAATGATGTGCAAGAAATTCCAGCAGTTCAGCATCAAATTGCAAATTATTTGAAAAAGGCAAGAGTGTCTCACGACGTGATTAACGATGTACAGGTATGCCTTGAGGAAGCGTTGGCTAATATCATGACGCATGGTTATGGCCCTGCTATAGAGGCAAATATCGTCGTGAAAGTTAGCGTGGCTAGCAAAGCTGTTGAATTGACCTTGATTGATAGTGCTGAAGCCTTTAACCCTTGCGAGCTTACCGATACTAATTTAGGTGGCGCTCGCCGTAAACGCGGCAGTCGAGGCGGGCGAGGTGTATTTCTTATTGCCAATTTATCTGATAGAATGAGCTATCATCGAGATAATGATCGTAATTATTTATTGATAGAAAAAGATTTGTAGAACACCATGGAAATTACCAAAAAACACGTTGATGACATTGCCATATTGAAAGTTGAAGGGCAGTTGAGCATCGATACCACTTCTGAACTGATTGCAGAAATTACTCAGGCGTGTCAGGCGACTGCTTCTCCTACCTTACTTTTAGACTTGACCTTGCTCGATTACATCAGCAGTGCCGGCATTCAAGCGCTGTATCAATGCATTGATATGGTCGCTGATAAGCAGGGCCGACTGGTACTTTGCAATGTATTAGCAAATGTACAAAAAGTCCTGGATATGGTCGACATCCAAGCCGATGTTGATATCTATCCTCAGCAAGATGATGCTATTGCAGCATTAAGTTCTTAAAACCTCTGACTTGAGGACCCCCTTATGCAAAAGATTATTGGTGGAATATTTTTAGTCGCCAGCATCGCTATTGGTGCGGGCATGTTGGCGTTGCCTTTAGCGGTTATGTCGTCGACTTTTTATCATTCCACATCGGTGAACATTACTGGCCAGCCTTTAACGTAGCTGATGCTGCGGTCTGTGTCGGTGCTGTGTTATTAGTTATCACCTTAATCTTCAGTAAAAAATCATGAGAATAGTATTAGCCAACCCCCGAGGTTTTTGTGCTGGCGTTGACCGCGCCATTGACATTGTTGAACGCGCATTGGATACACTTGCTCCCCAATTTATGCGAAACACGAAGTCGTGCATAATAAATTTGTCGTCGATGGCCTGTGTAAACGCGGTGCTATCTTCATCGAAGACTTAACGGAAGTCCCAGAAGGCGAAACCTTAATTTACAGTGCTCATGGTGTGTCACAAGCTGTGCATCAGCAAGCCACCGAGCGCGGTTTTAAAATATTCGATGCTACTTGCCCATTAGTCACAAAAATCCATATGGAAGTTACTCGCGACGGCCGTCATGATATGGAATGCATCCTCATCGGCCATGCTGGTCATCCTGAAGTTTAAGGCACGATGGGGCAATACGATAATGACGACGCGGGTATTTATCTAGTGGAAAATGTAGAAGATGTTGCAACACTGGCAGTTAAAAATCCTGAACAACTCGCTTATGTTACGCAAACGACATTATCGATGGATGACACCTCAAAAGTCATCGATGCCTTACGCCAAAAATTCCCAAAAATTCAAGGCCCGAAAAAAGACGATATCTGTTATGCCACGCAAAACCGCCAAGATGCCGTTAAAGCATTAGCCGAACAATCCGATGTTGTCTTAGTTGTCGGCTCCGTCGCCAGTTCCAACTCCAACCGCCTACGCGAACTCGCCGAACGCATGGGCTGCCAAGCTCATCTCGTTGATGGCGCGCAAGACCTCAAACGCGAATGGTTTGCCGACAACACCACTATCGGTGTCACCGCTGGCGCGTCCGCCCCTGAAATCCTCGTTAAAGAAGTTATCACTCAGTTGAAATCTTGGGGTGCCACGACAGCCAACGAAATAAAAGGCGTGGAAGAAACCATTACCTTTGCCTTGCCAAAAGCGCTACGAACCAGTTAACCATTCTACTTCCCAAACTAAATAAAACGCCAATTGATTAGCAAGTTGGGCATGATTGCCATTATTGAGATGACTTAATTTTAACTTAAGCAAAGTATTGTACACTAGCACTTATGTTTATCTATAATATACCAAAAATAAAGACAAGCTGGCTTGAGTTGGAGAGTGAAAAAAAGTGCTTTTTTCGGCAGTGGTTAGTTTATGCCGGTATTCAGGGCGATCCTGTAGAACAAAATAGACTGATAGACGAGATGGTAGGTATCTTGCGAGAAATACCTCATATAACTGAGCCGAATCATCATTGGTTAGCAAGTGCTTATATTCTCGTGACTATTTTACCAAACTTACCGCGCGATGAGAGCACGCTAGCACCATGGCGTGCGTTTGCGGGTGATAGCAATCATCCATATTTACATGGACTATATTTTTTATTGAAAGCTGTTTCTTTCCGATATTTGCTTACTAATAATTCACTCTCTCTGCGTCAATCTATTTCAAATGACCATGTGAAATTTGTTCGAGAGCAGGCAAACGTCATGAATAAAAAAATATTTTTTTATTCTTTTTCTAAAAAGACAAATCTGTCTTTAGGCCTGCCATTGTGTTCTCGTGCTTTTTCTGTTGATTTACTGATGTATAATGATGAAAGAAAAATTGTTGAGAACGTTCTTGATGATAATCTCAAGCAAACATTAGCTCGTGCCATAACAAAATTTGGCCGTAGTTATTTACATCTCAATCGTATTACTCATGATTATCGTGATGATTATAGTGACAATGAACGCAAGCATATGACACAGCTTTGGTGGCTTTATGCTTATTATCTTCCCACTCAATTAAATAAGAACAGATGGTTCGCAGGCAGCAAGCATCTTGAGTGTTCAGAAGCAAACTATTTTCATGACATCACTGCTAGTATTGAGTTGATAGCAGGTCAAGTTGATATTACGTCTATGTATTACTTTGTAGAATGTTTAGGTGAAACGCCTCATATTAGACCTCAATTGCGTGGATATGCTTTTGACATTCAATCCAGGATTAAAACATCGCAAAAACAACTACGTGTTCCCGCCGATACACTTTCCCGTAAGGCTGCCCACAAAGTGCTTGCTGCTGCTGATGTGGCGGTGACATTTTCGGCTTCATTGTTTCTTGAAGAAAAACTTTCGTTGGAGTTAAAGAATACTTTTGAGGTCAAAGCTAAAGGTAAAAAATATAGAACCAAGCGAGCGGAGGATGAGCATGCACTTATTAAAAAAGAGTTCCCTTCTTTTTTAAAATCTGAAGCATTTCATCGTTTCGTTGAAAATCCAGAGGCACATTTTCGTTTTGGTTATTTATGTTTAACCGAGCCTCATGCCATACTTAATTATGGTCGTTCCTATATGGTCTTGCATCAAGATAAGGTGAAACCCAGTGCGCTATATTTAGGAAAGGATATGATGAATAGAGAATATCCCAATGTACGTTATTGCACTAACGAAAGCTGGGATGTTGGGTTGACAACATGGCCAGAACAAACCCAAAAGGCTATTGCTTCAAAAAGCGTTCAAGAGCGGTATGACATAGGCTGGCATGAGCAATTATTTCCACTCGATAGTCGTTGTAAAGTTGATGTGCCCTATATTGAAGTGCATATACCTGAGGTGAGTTTCACAGAGCATGTCGCTAAAATTTATTTTTCGCCAGTTGAAACCTGGGGTTTTGGTGATGCTATAGAGAAAAATTTAATTGAAATCAATAGCCGGAAAGGTCAAACCTTAGAAATTATTAGAACGATACACCCATTAGAAATGTATGCTTGTATTGATATGTTGCTAATTAACAAGGCTTATGGTGCGCATAAACAGTTCCAGAGACCTGGAGCGATGTATTTATTGCGACAGCTTACAACCCAAACTCCTGGTGTTTGGGGTTATCAAGGGCATACCCTAACGCCATTCAGGTATTTCATTAATCTGCTGTTACGTAATCATGGATGCTTACACAAGATAACAGATATGGCTGCTACAAAAACTATGTTGACCGATATACTTAATACAATTGATATAGAGGAATATGTGTCATTGTTGTTTAAGGGTGCGGATAAGCAGCAAGACCTTTTTTCCAGTATATTAACTAAATTGAGTTCAGTACAGTCCGAAAATCAGCTGATGATGGAGCCATTTGTTTGCGTGATTTGTGATCGGCTGTTACAACTAGCACCACGAAAGGTTATGATGTTGAGGAAAGATGCTTATATAAGTGGTCTAAGTCAGAAGGTTTTTTCATCTGAGGTTGGCTCAAATGCTGGTGTGATGAGCGCTGGATGTAAGCTTAAAATCTTTGACGTATTCAATCTGATGGAATAGCGACTCTCAAAAGAGAGTGTTTCCAAGTTTTGATAGGCATGTGAACGCAAACGATACGAAATAAGAAAATACTTGTGTTGAATAATGCGGGGGCATTTAGGGTAATCCCCGTGCTTCCCTAATGTTTATTGTTGTATCGTTATCTGATAAACTTAATCGTTATAATGAGGCGCAATAGGTATGAAACCACTCAATCTTTTAAGTCTATAAAGCACCTCTTTGAAAAGGATTGCTATGCAGAAAATTATCGGTGGAATATTTTTAGTCGCCAGCATCGCTATTGGTGCGGGCATGTTGGCGTTGCCTATCACAACCGGTGTCGCAGGATTCACTAGCAGTGCTATCGTATTCGTGGTTGCCTTTGTGGTGATGTTATATAGCGTATTGTTATTGCTTGAAGCGAATTTGTATTCGGCATCAGGTAGCAATGTGATCAGCATGGCGAAAAACTATTTAGGTAAATACGGGCAGTTGGTTGCTTGGTTGATGTATTTGTTATTATTATATGCCGTGGTGGCGGCTTATACGTCTGGCGGTGGCTCGTTATTCAACGCTGTGCTTCAAGATGTTATCGGTGTCAATGCACCGGCTTGGGTTGGCGCGGGTTTGTTTGTCTTGTTGTTTGGTTTCTTTGTGTTTTTTGGCACACGATCAGTCGATTATTTAAATCGCGGATTAACCCTTGGTTTAATTGTCGCTTATGTTGCGTTAATTTTATTTGTCACACCACACATACATATGCACTTGTTAAGCAGTGGCCATGCGCATTATATTTGGGCGGCAATTCCCGTGATTGTTTTATCATTCACGTCACATTTGATTGTGCCGAGTTTACGGGTTTACTATAAAAGTAATATTAAGCATTTATTGATTGTGTTAATTGTCGGCAGTGTGATTCCATTAGTTTTATATCTTGTATGGGAATTAACCGTGTTGGGTATTGTGCCTGTCAATGGTAAGGATGGATTGGAGTCTATCGCGGGTAGTCAAAATTCGGTGACGGCTTTAACGGCAGCGTTAACACATTTTACTGGCGTGGCATGGTTGGGCCGCATTGCTAACTTCTTTTCTTTTTTTGCCTTAGTGACTTCATTCTTGGGAGCATCATTAAGTCTAAGTCATTTTTTAAAAGATGGTTTTAAGCAAGGTGACCATACCCGGTCGCGCATTTGGAATATTGTATTAACTTATGTGCCACCGTTTATTTTTGCAATGGCCTATCCGCGTGGCTTTATTGCTGCCTTAAGTTACGGTGGTGTTTTCATTGCCGTGCTGTTTGGTATCTTGCCGTGTTTAATTGTGTGGAAGGCACGTTATCGCCAACAGCAACATTGTGGATTTAGAGTGCCAGGTGGGCGTGTGGGTTTAGTGTTGATGATGTTAGTGTCGGTGTTTATCATTGTGATGCAAATCGCGGCAACTTTGAATTTATTACCAGGATAAAGGTAGGTTTGGAAAATCCTCGTTGAGGCTAGCTTGTTCTGGATCCTGAGGTCAAGCCGCGGGATGACGAACTTCTCTGTCATTCTGAGGCTTTCTTTGTCATCCCGCGGCTTGACCGCGGGATCCAGACGAATAAAATAAGGTCGCTGAGGCGAAACTGGAATGTTGATATGAAAAAATTAAATATAGCAGTAGTGGGCGCCACAGGTGCTGTCGGTGAAACCATTTTACAAATATTAGAACAACGTGATTTTCCGTTTGATAATCTCTATCCATTAGCGAGTAGTCGTTCAGCGGGTAAAACCGTGACAGTGAAAGGCCAGGATTACGTGATTGAAGATTTAGCTGAATTTGATTTTGCTAAAGCCGACATGGCTTTGTTTTCAGCCGGCGGTTCAATCTCTGCTGAGTACGCCCCCAAAGCGGCTGCTAAAAAATGCCTAGTGATCGATAACACCTCGCATTTTCGTCAAGATAAAGACGTGCCATTGGTCGTGCCAGAAGTGAACCCTGAAGATTTAGCGCATTACAAAGACCGCTATATCATCGCGAACCCGAATTGTTCCACCATCCAAATGCTAGTGGCATTAAAGCCTATTCATGATGCCGTTAGCATTGAACGCATTAACGTCTGTACTTACCAAGCCGTTTCGGGTAGTGGTAAAGTAGCGATTGATGAACTGATGCAGCAAGTTGAAGATAGCAATGCAAAACCAAACGTGTACGACAAGCCAATAGCCTTCAACGTACTCCCCCACATTGACGTCTTCCTCGACAACGGCTACACCAAAGAAGAAATGAAAATGGTTTGGGAAACGCAAAAAATGTTGCACGATGACAACATCAAAGTGAACCCCACAGCCGTACGCGTGCCCGTCACTCACGGCCATTCCGAAGCCATCCACATCGAAACCAAAACTAAAATCACCAAACAACAAGCCGAAGATTTATTGCGTAACGCCCCTGGCGTGCAATTGATGACAGATGACTACCCAACGGCATTAACCGATGCAGCAGGGCAGGATGCTGTGTTTGTTGGTCGTATACGTGAAGATATCTCCCACCCCAACGGCCTCAATCTCTGGGTCGTCGCCGATAACATCCGCAAAGGCGCGGCCCTTAATGCCGTTCAAATCGCTGAAATCATGCACGAAAAATTCCTGCAAAACTAATATTCAATATTAATTTTGCAGGAAACAAGATAATCTTTTGATTATTAATGGATGAAATACATGCCTAAACTTGCAGAATGGCTGTAGGTTGATGACTTTGTTTTGGAACCAAGGCCGAGTGTTAAGTCGTAATGTATTGGAACACTTTCACAACTTTCTTCACACCGCTGATACGGCGGGCAACGTCGGCGGCTTTGTCAGCCATGGCAGGGGTGACTGTGCCCATGAGATAAACGGTGCCATCTTCTGTGACGACATCAATGGCACTGTTGTCGACGGCTTTTGCACCTAACAATTTCAAGGTGACTTGTGTAGTGATGGCGTTGTCTTCCATTTGTGTGCCGATGGATGTCGGTGGGCCAATAGTGATTTCATTGTAAATGGCTTTTACACCTTTCGTGTTTTTAGCAATGGCTTCAACTTGTTGTTTGGCTGTGGCACTGGTGGCTTGGCCGGCGAGTAACACGACGCCATTTTTTACTTCGACAGTGATATGGTTATCGGCATATAAGGGTTTATTGCCGTAGATGGCATTGCTGATATTAAAATTGATTTCTTTATCGGAAAAAGCACCTTGAATACTGTGGCTGCCATAGACTAATCCGCCACCCGCTGCCGCAACGCCTGCAACTCCGCAACCTTGTAGTAATAAGGCGAGGCTGAGGGATAAGAGTAATAAAATAGTATTCAATCGCATGCGGACAATATAGCTTTACTGTTAGGTAAATGCAAGTGGGGGTTGGGGGATGGGAATGATGTGACGAGCGTAGCTCATCATAAAAAGTCACCTGCTAACAAATGAAAGCATGCGGAATCCACTCAATATCAGGTTTTCCACCTTTCATTGTAATACCCACGACATCGAAGCGAGCGGGCACATCATCAGTGATATTATTTTCTAATAGATAGTGCTGTGCAGTACGGATGATTTTACGTTGTTTGGATCTTGTAACCGTCTCGACACCGGAGCCAAAGCCATCTTGGCTGCGATATCGTACTTCGATAAACACATTACCATCGACCTTATCTTCCATAATGAGATCGATTTCACCGCACTTGCTGCGAAAATTGTGTTCTTTTAAGCGTAACCCTTGTTGCTGCAGATATTCACAGGCAATACGTTCGCCAATGTCACCAATGGTTTTGGTATCCATTATTGCTTAACGAGTTGAGGTGTGCCGCGTACAAAACGCGCCCAAGGTAATTGGCGATAAAGATGGCCGTTAGGCTCAAGATATAATGTACCGGTAAAACCATGGAAAGCACTTTGTGGAAACACCTTCAAGCGATTCAACTGACTCATCATATGATAAGTATCGATGCCTAGTGCATAGAGTTTGCTGTATTGCGCAAAATTGCTGGACCATAGTGTGGCAAACTGTTTACGGATAGCCACTTGACCGGCTGTCGGTGCAATCGCCCATGGCATGTCGGTAAACATGACGCCATTTAAATCGCTATCGCGGCGTGCGGCAGCAATACCATTAAAGATGACAGAGGTTGCATACACAGGTGTATTGCCCGCGTAGTAGAAACGTAATAGGGGTAACACTTGGCGAGCAACACCCGGTGGTGCATTGATGAAAATGGCATCGATGTCTTGGCGGCGGCGTGGAATAAATGTGAATTTTTCGCCTAACGTTTTGCGTAGTGCTGCTGCGCGGGCTTGGCTGCGATCGACATTCATGAGTTCGGCAATTTCATCGGTTAAATTGTTTTTTGTGTCGATAGCTAAACTCGCTACAACTTGTCCGCCTAAGTTTTGAAAGCGTTGAGAAAAATCATTCACAATGCTTTGGCCCCAATCGCCAGCGACAGTAATAGTGATAACGCGAGACTTACCATTTTTCCACATACGTAACGCGGCTTGTGTGGCTTCATTGTCGGGCGATAAACCCAGTTGATAAAAATTATCCGGTGGTGAGTCGCTCATTGAACCATAATTTAAGGCTAGCACGGGTATATCCGGGCCGTAATCAGCCAAGCTGTTGACATGGTCTTTCATCAACGGACCCACAATAAAATCAGCACCATCTTGCGCTGCTTGTTGGTAGGCCGTTTTCATGTTGATTTGCGACGTGTCGACAATGCTTAATTGCGGGCGTTGCAATAAAGGCGTTTGATAATACGCTTGCATAAAACCGTTCAGAATGGCTTGTGCTTGTGGTGTGAATTGATTATTCATCGGCAATAATAGGGCGATATGTTTCGGTGTTGATAATACGTCACCCGCATCAGGCAATACGTGGGCTAATAAATTATTTGCCGGGTTATCGGAAAATTTTTGTCGCCATGCGCGCAGTTGTGCCACTAATATTTCAGGGTTGTTGGTGTAGCGACGTGAAATCAACGTGAGTGATGCCCAAGCTTCAACTGATGGTTGTGAGTCATCCGTGCTGAACTGTTGCAACGTATTATCGTTAACGCTTTGCGAAGCATGCCAAATGGCTTGATTGTTTTGGCGAATATCAAGCGGGTCAGTTAATAATTTGGATAATTGTAAACGGCTTTTAATGGCGTTAACCGTCTGGCCTAAACTCATGTAAGCTTGGGCTAATAATTGTTGTTGCTGCACTTGCATATCAACGGGCAGTTGATCAGTATTCACGATATTTGAGAGTTGCGTGTAGGCCTTTCCCGGTCGGTCGTAAACTAAATTTAATTGAGCAGCCAGCAAAAGAAATTGTGCACTTTGCTGAGGGGCCAACATGGCGGATGGAATAGCCGATAAGGTTTTATCCGCAGCAGGATAATTCTTGTTACGAATGTACTGTTGCACAGCTTGCAATTGATAACCGTAACTTGCATCGCCTTGCGTTTGTTGCGCCAAGCCCAAATAATATTCTGGCGTCGCCGCAAATTGATTGTCGGCGTTTACATTAGACTGCGGCCCCGTTAATGACGAACAGCCGCTAAGTAAAACCATTAAGGTGAGTAGTGCTAAGCAAGAGTTTATGATAGATTTGCGCATGAACTCATTGTACAGGAAATCATGATGCCAAGTGAAGTTGAAAAGGCCCTTTACATCGTCGCCACGCCAATAGGCAACCTTGCCGATATTACATCACGTGCCGTAGAAGTATTGCGCAGTGTGGATGTGATTGCCGCAGAAGATACGCGTCATAGCAAACGCTTGCTTGAGCATCTACAAATCAACACACGATGCATTGCTTTGCATGAGCATAACGAAGGGCAGCAAAGTGAAACCCTGTTACAACGCATACAACAAGGCGAATCAATCGCTGTCATCAGTGATGCCGGCACGCCATTAATCAGCGACCCCGGTTATCGACTCGTGCATTTAGCTCAACAAGCTGGGATTAAAGTCGTGCCCATCCCCGGTGCCTGTGCCTTAATCACTGCGTTAAGCGCCGCTGGCTTGCCTACCGATAAGTTCATATTTGAAGGCTTTTTACCCGCCAAAGCTAATAGCCGCTTAAAACATTGTCAAAATTTGGCCAAAGAGTCCAGAACCTTGGTTTTCTATGAATCTCCGCATCGTATCGTCGATAGCATTAGCAATATGCTTGAAGCCTTCGGTCCCGATCGCCAAGTCGTAATTGCGCGAGAATTGACCAAAACTTTCGAAACCATTCATTCAGCTAATTTAGCGGATATGCTGGAATGGCTAACCGCCGATACCAACCAACAAAGAGGCGAGTTTGTGGTGGTAATCCACGGTGCGCAAGCCAACGCGGAATTAGACCCCGAAGCCGAACGTATCACATCTTTGCTAGCGAATGAATTGCCCGCGAAACAGGCCGCTAAGTTAGCCGCTGAAATAACAGGCCTGAAGAAAAATCAGTTATACAATTGGATTGTGTCTTAACGCTAGATATGTCTATTCTTGTGGGGTGGATAAAAGGGTGAGCGGTAGCGAGCACATATCCACCAAGTAACCTTAAATCAGCCACATTACTCTTGTTCAACACCGCTGGTGGATACATCCGTGCTACGCACGAATTTTTATCCACCCTACAAGGAGTGGTAAACCCAATGTAGCTTGGACATATCCACCATTAAAATATAATCCGCGTAGCGGCAACAATCATTGCTCCATTCGCCCTAAAAAGTTACACTCCACCCCGAGTCAGCCAAACAAGCGCGCTTGCCCCCAAGCGAGGAAAGTCCGGGCTCCATAGGGCAGAGTGCCAGGTAACACCTGGGCGGCGTGAGCCGACGGCCAGTGCAACAGAAAGTAAACCGCCTATGCAAATAGGTAAGGGTGAAAGGGTGCGGTAAGAGCGCACCGCGCGTTTGGTAACAAACGTGGCACGGTAAACCCCACTCGGAGCAAGACCAAATAGGAGTTCATACGACGCGGCCCGCGTTGAACTCGGGTAGGTTGCTTGAGCGATGCGGCGACGCATCGCCTAGATGAATGCTTGTTCACGACAAAACCCGGCTTATCGGCTGACTCATTTTTAATTTGGATTGGACTTACTCAAAGTGCTTAAACAATATCACAAGCATCACATAAGTATCATTCTCAATGACGAAGGTCAACCTGCTCGCGTGCAGTGCAATTTGATACTGGCAGCAAATAGTTGATGGTCGAATTTACTCAGTTGGAAACGTTGAGAGATAGTGGGGCAATGGCTCAGTCGGTAAACTTTCATAGGATGCAGTTTGTTTAACTTTACTCAACACTAATCCATTTTTATACTTCGCAATTTGCTTAAGATCTTTGCTGCGTAATTGATTACGCCATTTGACTTCGACAGGCCAGAATTTTTCATCTTTAACATAGGCTACATCCACTTCGCCTTCGGCTTTGATGTAATAAGTGGGGTAATATCGACGATAGTGAGCCACCACAATAGACTCAACTAATTTAGATGACATCACCGCATCATCTACTGCTGGGACAATTTGTTCAGCGAAGGGGTTATCACAAGGCTTCATCCAGGCCCGAATGGCATGGAAAATAAAGGGGTCGGTGAAAATGATTTTGCGGGCTTTTTTGGGGGCGCCAACCAATTTATCTTCTAACAATGCTTGCTGTACAAATACGGCATCCATATTGGCAAGGATACTCACATAGCCATTTACTGTGGTAGGGTGATCGATTGACAGTTCTTTTGCTAAACTATTCCAAGTGATTTGATCCGTATAATGCTTAATAATACCGTTTAAAATTTCTTTTAAGTAACTTTCTTGTTTGCCATGTTTTAGCATATCACCACGAATCCAATCCGAGTATGTCATTAATGTTGCGCGGCTAATGGTTTGGTTTTTTGCGTAATCATTAATGGCGGTTAAATAGCCGCCATGCTTCATGTAATCATAAAAGCGTGCATATAACACATCGATATCAACGGTTACATTTCCTTCAGCTAACTTAACAAACTCGGAAAATGATAAGGGATACAAATGAAAATCCACTTTGTCAGCTTGACCACGACGGCCAGGGAATCGCATTTTGGCTTCCTGCATCAGCATTAAATCAGAGCCGCTAAGCATTAACACCACCTGCTCTAATTCACCGGCATCGGCTAAATACTTAATGGCTTTATCCCAATTTTTTATATAGGTAACTTCATCGACGATGATATACAACAAGCAGTCTGTTGGCATGTCGGCTATGGTGTTACGCAAGATTGACATTAAATGATGATGATCGTCGATGATCTCACCCGACAAAAAAGCTAATCGCGCTGATTCAACGCCACTCTCTAGGAGGGCTAGCATCCATTGTTTCAGTGTGGTGGTCTTACCAACCTGACGACCACCACCCAGCGTATAAATGCCCGGCATGTTTCGAGGTAACTCACCAATAAGCGCTGCGGTATATTGCAGTGGTTGTTGACCTAAACGCCGTAAATTGGGGTCGTTGGCTTTAAACGCTACTGTTCCCGCTTGGTGACTATTGTGAGTTAAGAATTGACTATCCATGTTCATTATTATAGCCATTGACTAAGTTTAGTCAATATTGATTAGTTAAATTTAGTCAATCATGATAATTTTGTCCCCTTTTTCTCCCAATTTATTCTTGCATTGTGCTTTTTTTGCGTCTATAGTGTTAGTTAGTGGATAAAAGTGGAATTTTGTGGGGAAACCATGTTTCGAGGATTGAACGCCATCAATTTGGATACCAAAGGTCGGTTAACGATTCCAACTCGTTATCGCCAGTCTTTGCAGGATATCTGTGGTGGCAAACTTATAATAACAATAGACACAGAACAGCAATGCTTATTGGTTTACCCCACACCATCCTGGTTAGAGATAGAGAAAAAGGTAGCGGCTTTGCCGAGTTTTCATCCGACGGCACGACGCATACAGCGTTTGCTGATTGGACATGCAACGGAAGTGGAAATGGATGCCAACGGTCGGTTATTGGTTCCACCTCCGTTACGTGACTTTGCTGAGTTAGATAAGAAGGTCGCGTTAGTCGGCCAAGGCAATAAATTTGAATGTTGGAGTGACGCGCAATGGCAAGCGTCACGCGACGAGTGGTTACAAGAGCGAGTCGATATTGATAGCGACTTGCCGGATGAAGTGAAGAACTTATCTTTATAAAAGGGTTTTGACGTTGACAGACGAGCAGTATGCACATAAACCAGTATTGCTTAACGAGTCAATCACAGGTTTAGCCATTCGGCCAGAGGGTACTTATATTGATTGTACGTTCGGGCGGGGTGGGCATAGTTCGGCTATTTTGCGGCAGCTAGGAGAGAAGGGGCGGTTGTTGGCTTTGGATAAAGATCCCGAAGCGATGATTGCCGCTAAGTTGGTTGATGATAATCGGTTTCAGTTTTGTGCCGATTCATTTACTGGCTTGCAATCGCTAATCGAGGGTGAAGGCTTGGTTGGCAACGTGGATGGCATTTTGTTTGATTTGGGTGTGTCATCACCTCAATTGGACGATGCCACTCGCGGTTTTAGTTTTCAGCATGATGGACCGTTGGATATGCGTATGGATACGGAGCATGGTATGAGCGTTGCACAGTGGTTAACACAAACCGATGCTAAGCAATTAGCTGAAGTGTTACGTGAGTATGGTGAAGAGCGCCATGCCAAACGCATTGCCAATGCGGTGATGGAGGCGCAACAACAGCAGCCTATCACCACAACTAAACAATTGAGTGACATTGTGAGCCGCGCGAACCCGAGTTGGGAAAAGCATAAGCATCCCGCAACGCGAGCGTTTCAAGGGTTACGAATTTTTATTAACGATGAGTTAAACGAATTGCAAACAGCCTTAGCACAGTCGCTAAATGTTTTAGCGGTGGGGGGGCGTTTATCGGTGATTAGCTTTCATTCGTTGGAAGATAGAATCGCGAAGCAATTTATTGCTAAGCATTCGACACGTCAAACATCGGGACCGAAAGGGTTACCGTTGCGTGATGATCAAATACCTCCAGCGGCGTTAAAAAAGGTGGGCAAAGCGATTAAAGCTGGGCCTGATGAGTTAGCACATAATCCACGAAGTCGTAGCGCAGTATTGCGCATAGCGGAGAAGTTATCATGAATGCAGCATCACGTGCGTTAGCACAAACTATCTATGGACATGATGGTTTATTTGGGGTATTTTTCAACCGCCGTATGCTTTTGGTAGCGGCATTAGGATTTTCTGTATTTGTGTCGGGTTTAGCTGTTGTTTATGGTAAAGATTTAAATCGACGCTTATATGTCGACTTGCAAACACAAACGTTTCAGCATAATGAATTGCAAACCGAATGGGGTCAATTGTTACTTGAGCAAAGCACATGGACTATGCAAGGCCGTGTTGAAAACATTGCACAATCGCAATTAGGCATGAGCATGCCACAGGCAAAAAATACAGAATTAGTGAGAATCAATTAGGTGTTAGGGCTTAAGGTTTAGGACTTAGGTGATTTTGTAGTCGGTTAGTGACGCTTGATTGATAGAGCGCTGCATCGCCGCTACAAAGCACCTAAGCCCTAAGCCCTAAAACCTAAGCCCTCAACAAGGTTTCCCAGTGAACGATTACCGTCGTCAATCACCACGTAAAAAAATACATTATTTCGATTGGCGCTTTCGTTTCATGCTTTTGATTATCGCATTAATTTTTTCAGCGTTAATCGGGCGTATGGTTTACTTGATGGTAGTCGAGCGGGCATTTTTGCAACAGCAAGGTGATGCGCGAGCCATTCGCGTGGTGAATACGCCGGCTTATCGCGGTATGATTACCGATCGTAATGGCCAGCCACTCGCCGTGAGTAGCCCGGTTGATACTATTTGGATTAACCCTAAAGATTTTCAAGCGACGCCCACGCAGTTAGCCAATTTAGCCCAAATCGTTAATATCCCATTAGCACGTATACAAGCTTCTTTGCAGTATAATAAAAAGCGTGAGTTCATGTATGTGAAGCGACAAGTGCAACCTTCGGTTTCAGAACAAGTGGCGGCGTTAAAGATTAAAGGTTTGTATTTACGACATGAATTTAAACGCTATTACCCCGAATCTGAAATCACAGCACATGTGGTGGGTTTCACTAATATTGATGGTCAAGGGCAAGAGGGGATGGAGCTGGCTGACAATAAAAGTTTAGCCGGTCAGAATGGTTCAGAAAAAGTAGTGAAAGATCGCTTAGGCAACATCATTGAAGTGATTGATACCATGCAAGCCCCCAAGCCAGGTAAAAATTTGCAATTGAGTATCAATATGCGAATTCAATATTTAGCCTATCGTTATTTAAAAGCGGCAGTGACAAAGTTTGATGCACAAGCAGGTTCCATTGTGGTGCTCGATACTAAAACTAATGAAGTCTTAGCAATGGCGAATGCACCATCTTATAATCCTAATTATCGCCCTGCAGATACGGATGGCCGTTATCGTAATCGTGCAGTGACAGATGTGTTTGAACCTGGCTCAACGATGAAACCTTTTACTGTCGCATTAGCTCTGGAAAGTGGAAAATATCAACCGGATACTATGATTAAAACCGGTAATGGTGTGACAAAAATTGCGGGCCATATCGTGCGTGACACAAGTGCGCATGGCACTATCACGGTGTCGGATGTGTTGAAATATTCCAGTAATATTGGCATCAGTAAAATCATGCTGTCGTTACCGCAGCAAAGTTTATGGAATTTGCTTAATGAAATGGGCCTAGGCATGCCCACGCAAAGCGGTTTTCCCGGTGAAGTAGGGGGTGTTTTACCTTTTCATCGTGAATGGAATCCGTTTGTGTTGGCGACATTTTCATTTGGTTATGCGCTGTCTGTTACGACCTTACAATTAGCACATGCCTATTCTATCTTGGCTAATTATGGTGTGGATAAACCTATTTCATTAGTTAAGCTTAAACATGCACCACAGGGCAAGCAGTTGATCAGCACTAAGGCTGCTAAAGAAGTGATTCAGATGATGGAAACAGTGGTTGAGCCGGGCGGAACCGCAACACGCGCGCATGTAAAAGGTTATTGGGTCGCGGGTAAAACCGGTACGTCACGCATGGTGGGTGTGCATGGTTACGAATGGAATCACCATAATGCCGTATTTGCTGGCTTAGCGCCCGCGAGTCATCCTCGTTTGGTGATTGTGGTTTATATACACGATCCACGTAAAATTACTTATTATGGTGGTACTGTGGCCGCACCGGTATTTGCTAAAGTCATGGCTGGTGCATTACGCATTTTAAATATATCGCCGGATCATTTGCCGGGTAAATTACAGCCTACATAGGAAGGGGTTGGAGTTAGGGAAGAGTCAAATAGTGTGGGATGATTGGCTTGTCAACTCCACACTCTAATCTCCAAACTCCATTCCCGCAGAAGAGGAATTGGTGTGAAAGAAAATTTTCGTCGTTATTCGTTAAAAAAATTATTGCAAGGTTGGACGACTGTGTCCAATGAATCTGAGCGTGAAGTGACAGGTCTGTGCCTAGATTCACGACGTATTTTGCGTGGTGAGGTATTTGTGGCGTTGCAAGGCATACAAACGGATGGTCGCGAATTTATTGATAAAGCGATTAAGTATGGTGCAGCAGCTATTTTGTGTGAAGACAAGGGTGAACACTTGGAGTGGACGGAGTATCAACAAGTTCCCGTTTTTTATATCAAAGATTTGGCGAAAGCTTACGGTGAAATTGCGGCTAAATTTTATGACAATCCTTCTAAAGATTTAACCGTCATTGGTGTGACGGGCACTAATGGCAAAACGTCAACGACACATTTTATTGCTCACAGTTTAAATCGTTTGGGACATCGTTGTGGTGTGATTGGCACATTAGGCAATGGCGATATTGATAAATTGCAAAAAGCGCGTTACACCACGCCAGATGCTATTGCGGTGCAACATTGTTTATTTTCGCTGCGAGCACAAGGTTTTACACATGTGGCGATGGAAGTCTCCTCGCATGCTTTAGCGCAGCATCGTGTGAATGGTGTCGACTTTAATGTTGCGGTGTTTACCAACTTAACGCATGAGCATCTAGATTTTCATAAAACCATGGAGGGTTATGCAGACGCGAAGCGTTCGTTGTTTGAAAATTGGGATTTAGATTTTTCAGTCATCAATGCGGATGATAAAACAGGTTCTCAATGGTTACGAAACTATTGGAGCAAAAAACGAGTTTATGCCTACAGTGCCGAAGGAAAGACCGTTCGACAAATCGTATTAGAAGGTGATGTGCCGTTAGTGCGTGCAGCCAATGTGGAATTCACGAGTGAAGGTATGTCGGCTCACGTGATTACACCCTGGGGAACCGGTTTGTTAAATAGCGTGCAAGTGGGGCAATTCAACTTAAGTAATTTACTCGGTGTGTTAACCGTTTTATGTTTGTTAGGTGAGCGTTTAGATGATGTATTAGAACAATTCGAATCCTTACCGCAAGTGACAGGGCGAATGCAAACTTTTAAAATTAAAGATAAGCCATTAGTCGTTATTGATTATTCACATACACCTGATGCGTTAGAAAAAGCCTTGCAAGCATTAGTGCAACATCGTAAAGGTGAGCTATGGTGCGTGTTCGGATGTGGCGGTTCACGTGATAAAACCAAGCGTCCGGTTATGGGCAAGTTAGCAGCAAAATATTCAGATTATGTGGTGCTGACGGATGACAATTGTCGTGAAGAAGATCCGCGCGATATTGTGAATGATATTTTAGAAGGTATTCCCGAGTCAAAACAAGCCGTTGTCGAGCACGACCGTGCAAAAGCCATTGCTTACGCCATCAGTCATGCTGAAGCTGACGATATCGTATTAATTGCCGGTAAAGGCCACGAAGATTACCAAGAAATCAATGGTGAGCGACATTACTTTAGTGACATCGAAGAAGTGAAGCGGCTCCTCTAAGTTAGTCAATATATGGTATGATTTCATCATGATTCAATTATCTCTATCTGAAGTCGCCAGCGCTACTAAGGGTCAGCTCATCGGTGATGACGCCGACTTTTCTGGCGTGAGTATTGATACACGTACGCTGGTACAAAATAATTTGTATGTTGCCATTAAAGGTGAAAGCGTTGATGGTCATGAGTATATTTCACAAGCCATCAAGGCCGGTGCCAGTGCGGTCATGGTTGAGCATCAAGTCGATGTGTCCGTGCCGCAAATTATTGTTGAAGACACAACCAAAGCGTTAGGTGCCTTAGCTAAATATTGGCGCCAACAATTTACGATTCCTTTTATTGGCTTAACCGGCAGTTGTGGTAAGACGTCCACTAAGCAAATGCTAGCGGCTATCTGTCAGCAGGTGGGTAATACCTTATATTCGACCGGCAATCAAAATAATCAATTCGGTGTACCACTAACATTGTTTCGTTTAGATGAAAATGTTGAATACGCGGTGATTGAAATGGGGACGGATCGTCCTGGTGAAATAGCTTACCTCACGGATATTGTTGAACCGCAGGTGGCCTTGATTACCAATATTGCAGCTGTTCATATTGCCAAAACTGGTCGCTTTGACAGTGTCGATAAAATTTTCACAGAGAAATCGAATATTTTTTCTCATTTACCTAACAATGGCTGTGCGATTCTCAATGCCGATGATGCCTATTATCCACAATGGTGTGAGCGTTTATCGCAGGTGAATCGCATCAGTTTTGGCTTGCAGTCAAAAGCCGATGTCAGCGCAACCGATCTTTCACACAATGCTGACTTGCAATACAGTTTTTCGCTTCAGACCCCAGTGGGCAGCACAGATGTGCACTTATCGACAATTGGCAAACATAATGTTGAAAATGCGTTGGCAGCTTCAGCTGCTTGTATTGCAATAGGCTTGAGTTTAGATGATATTACGACTGGCTTGGCTAATATCGAATTGGTCGATAGGCGCTTAATACGTTATCATGCTGTTAATGACGCAAGCGTGATTGATGATAGTTACAATGCCAATGTGAAATCGGTGCCGGCTGTCATTGAAATGTTAGCGCAATATCCGGGCAAACGTATTATGGTGCTGGGTGATATGGGTGAAGTTGGCCCGACGAGTCAGGCTGAGCATGCTCGGATGGGTCAGTTGGCAAAAGATTTAGGCATTGATAGCTTTTATGCTTATGGTGAAGAAACCCAATATAGCATCAGTGCTTTTGGCGATAATGGTTTTCATTTTGATAGCCATGAAGCCTTAAGCGAACAATTAATTAAACAACTCAATCCTCATACCACCGTTTTGGTGAAAGGTTCAAACGGTATGATGATGTATAAAATAGTAGAGGCAATCAGGATTCAAGATTAGGGATTGAGCGATAATTTTATCACTCAATCCTCAATCCTCAATCCTCAATCCTGGAGCAAACATGTTACTTTGGTTATTTCATTATTTAGGTCATTTCTTTAAAGACTTCCACGTTTTTAATTATTTAACGCTACGTGGTGTGTTGAGTGCGTTAACAGCATTAGTGATTACTCTATTGTCAGGGCCGGGCATGATTCGCTGGTTGAACCGCTTACGTGTAGGGCAAACCATTCGTCAAGATGGGCCAGAATCCCATTACAGCAAAGCCGGCACGCCAACGATGGGTGGTTTGTTGATGTTGACAGCGATTGTGATCACAACAGTTTTATGGGGTGATTTAACCAACCGCTATATTATTGTCTTGTTATTTATTATTATTGGCTTCGGTTTGATTGGCGGTATCGATGATTATCGAAAATTACGTTACCAAAATTCTAAAGGCCTATCTGCACGTTGGAAATATTTACTGCAGTCGATGTTGGCATTAGCCGCGACATTATTTTTATTCACATCCGCACAGTTACCTTCTGAAACGCAATTGGTTATTCCTTTTATGAAAGACTATGGTGTGAACATGGGCTTTGGTTTTGTTATTTTATCTTATTTCGTGATTGTCGGTTCGAGTAATGCGGTGAACTTAACCGATGGCTTAGATGGTTTAGCCATTATGCCGACTATATTAATTGCAGGTGCATTAGGTATTTTTGCATATGTTACCGGCAACATTGATTTTGCGCATTACTTATATATTCCTTACGTGCCCGGTGTGGGTGAAACGATTATTGTCGTGGGTGCGATTGTGGGTTCAGGTTTAGGTTTTCTGTGGTTCAACACCTATCCGGCACAAGTATTCATGGGCGATGTGGGATCGCTTGCTTTGGGTGCAGCGCTAGGTATGATTGCAGTGATTGTGCGTCAAGAAATTGTTTTCTTTATTATGTCAGGTATTTTTGTATTAGAAACGGTGTCTGTTATTTTACAGGTTGCATCATTTAAATTAACGGGTAAACGTATTTTTAAAATGGCGCCTATTCATCATCACTTTGAATTAAAAGGTTGGCCAGAGCCTCGCGTGATTGTGCGGTTTTGGATTATCACCTTGATTTTAGTCCTTGTTGGATTAGCAACACTGAAACTGCGTTAAGCAAAGTTGAGGATTTAGGATTGAGGATTGAGAATGTGATTGTTGGCCTCGGTAAAACGGGGCTTAGTTGTGCAGAATATTTAGCAAGTGAGGGGCAGCGGTTTGTTGTTTGCGATACTCGTGCAGCACCAGTATTATTAAGTGAGTTTCAGCAGCAATTTCCAGATGTGCAAGTGCATTTAGGTGCGCTAGATGAGCAGCTATTAACGCAAGCTGAGCGTATTATTTTGAGTCCTGGGGTGTCACTGCAATTACCCGCTTTGCAGGCAGCACAAGTGGCGGGTGTTTCTATTGTCGGTGATGTGGAATTATTTTTGCAAGCAACTGATGTGCCGATTGTTGCTATTACGGGTACTAATGCGAAAGGCACGGTTGCAACATTAGTTTATGATATTGCCAAACAAGCGGGTGTTGATGCTGTTTTAGGCGGTAATATTGGTATTCCTGTTTTAGATTTACTGCATCAACCGCAACCTGAACTTTATATTGTAGAATTGTCGAGTTTTCAACTGCAAAGCACACATTCATTGCAGGCTAAAGTTTCCACTATTCTTAATCTTACCCCTGATCATTTAGATCAGCATCGTGACATGTCAGAATATATCACAGCCAAACAAACCATTTATCAGCAAGCTGAAAATATTGTCATTAACCGGGATGATGAATTGACCTTGCCTCGAATAGCAACAGGCACACAATGGAGTTTTGGATTAAACCAACCGCAAACGGCATTTGAGTTTGGCTTGCAGGGCAATAATTTGTTACAAGGTCAAAAGGTGTTATGCCAGCAGCAAGATTTAGCCGTGATGGGACGACACAATATTGCCAATGTATTAGCGGCGTTGACGATTACAGCAGCCTTAGATATTCCCATTGCCAGAGCAATCACAGCGGCCAAAGCATTTACGGGCTTACCTCATCGTTGCCAGCTAGTGGCAGAAATTGATAGTGTGCGTTGGTATAATGATTCTAAGGCTACTAATACGGGTGCATGCCTGGCCGCGTTGCAGGGTTTTTCTGGGCAAGGTGATATTATTTTAATCGCTGGTGGTGATGCGAAAGGGCAAGATTTATCTGTGCTCAAACCTGCGATCGAGCAGCATGTTAAGGAAATCATCTTATTAGGCAAAAATGCCAGCGAATTTGCTGCTGCTGTGAACCCAGAAGCTACGCAGGTCAGTGATTTAGCAGCAGCGGTAAGCACCGCGAATCGCGTAGCCAAAGCAGGGGACATCGTGTTATTATCGCCTGCGTGTTCTAGCCTAGACATGTTCACAAATTTCGAACAACGCGGTGATAGGTTTCAGGCATTAGTGAGGAAGTTAGCCGGTGGTTCAAACGCAGAAACAGCAACAAACTAAAGTTAAAGTGCCTGCTTTATTCGATCGTTATATTATCTTCGCGGTTTTTTGTTTGATAAGCATAGGCTTGATCATGGTGGCTTCAGCTTCCATGGTGATTTCTGAAAAAGTATTCCACCAACCTTTCCATTTTTTAATGCGTCAAATTATCTTTTTAGGTTTAGGTTTGCTCATGATGTTTTTTATTGTACGTGTGTCAATTGAAATATGGCAACGTTTTGCTCCCATCTTATTTGTGCTGGGTTTATTGTCGCTGGTATTAGTATTGGTGCCGGGCATAGGCCACGTGGTTAATGGAAGCCGCCGCTGGGTTGGTTTAGGGCCTATAGCATTACAAGTTTCAGAATTCGTTAAGCTCGCTATTATTTTATATATGGCAGGTTACCTCGTGCGTCGGCAAGAAGAAGTCCGCACACGTGTTTTAGGCTTTATTAAGCCAATGGCCTTGCTAGGTCTTATCGCTTTATTGCTGTTAATGGAGCCTGATTTTGGCGCGACTGTTGTGGTGTTTTGCACTATTATGAGCATGATGTTCATGGCTGGCGTTCGGCTTCGACAATTTGTGATTTTGCTGACAGTCGTTGTTGTCGCATTTGCTTTGCTTGCCATTTCGGCGCCATATCGTTTAGAACGCTTAACGACTTTTATTAACCCTTGGGCGAATCCTTACGGTAGCGGTTATCAACTAACACAATCGTTAATTGCATTTGGTCGTGGTGGTTGGTTTGGTGTGGGGTTGGGCGAGAGTGTGCAAAAGTTATTTTACTTGCCAGAAGCACATACCGATTTTTTATTCGCAGTATTAGCTGAAGAGTTAGGTCTGTTCGGTGTGTTAATTGTGATTAGCTTATTCTGTTTGTTAATTTTTCGAATTCTACTGATTGCTCGACGCGCGCAATTGCGTGGGAAATTATATGCGGCTTACTGTGCCTACGGTATGGCTGTTTGGTTAGGGATGCAGGCAGTAGTGAACATGGGTGTGAATGCCGGCATATTACCGACAAAAGGTTTAACCTTACCTCTGATGAGTTATGGTGGCAGTAGTCTGCTGATTGATTGCATCGCGATTGGTATTTTATTGCGAATCGATCACGAAACACGAGTGGATGTTCTTGGTCTTAACCAACCACGTTATGTGAGGCATAAATGACAACTGTATTGATTGCAGCGGGAGGGACTGGTGGACATGTATTTCCTGGCTTAGCTGTTGCCGACGCTTTGCAGCAAAAAAATATTAAGGTTGTGTGGATTGGCACACAGCATGGATTGGATACTAAGCTGGTTCCCCAAACCCAGATCCCTTTTTATTCTTTAGCGATTAAAGGCTTGCGCGGTAAAAGAAAATTAAGTTTGTTACTGGCACCATTTAAAATTATCGTCGCGATTATTCATGCGATGAAAATTATCCGTAAAACCAAGGCTGATATGATATTAGGCATGGGTGGTTATGTGAGTGGCCCCGCTGGCATTGCGGCTTGGTTGATGCGCAAACCTTTAGTGATTCATGAACAAAATGCGATTGCGGGTATGACCAATAAATTATTATCACGTTTTGCTACAACGGTCTTGCAAGCCTTTCCCGATACGTTGAAAAATGCTGTGACAACAGGCAATCCTATTCGCAGTGATATCATGAACATTCAACATGAGCAATCTCACGAACCTTTGCGCGTGTTAGTGTTGGGTGGCAGTCAAGGCGCGCAAGCGATTAATCAAATCATGCCAGCCGTGTTGCAACAACTAGTAGGTCAAATAACAGTTTGGCATCAAGCCGGTGCAAAGCATGTGGAAAATGCTCAGCAAGCCTATGGTCATGCGGATGTGAAATTAACCGCATTTATTGATGATATGACTGCTGCCTACGCTTGGGCCGATGTGGTCATTTGCCGAGCGGGAGCGTTGACGGTGGCCGAAGTGGCGGCAGCAGGATTACCTGCCATTTTTGTGCCATTTCCTTCTGCTGTGGATGACCATCAAACGGCGAATGCTAAATATTTGATTGATAATGGCGCAGGTTTGCTAATTCAACAACGCGATTTGAATCCTGACAAATTAACGACTATGCTTGGTGGCTTCTTAACTGATCCCAGTAGACTAAAAACGATGGCAGTGAAAGCGAAACAGCTTGCTAACTCAGAGGCTACAAAAAATGTAGTTAATCAGTTACTAAGCGCTAAGCCCTAAAACCCTGGAAAAATATGACAACGAATACAAAAGACTGGATGCGCAGAATTCAACATATGCACTTTGTCGGCATTGGCGGTTCTGGCATGTGTGGTATTGCCGAAGTGTTTTTAAATGATGGTTACCAAATTTCCGGTTCTGATCAAAATGCTTCAGCCAATACTGAGCGTTTAGAAAAACTGGGTGCTACGGTTTATTTTGAACATAGTGCAGATAATCTTAAAGATGTTGATGTGGTGGTAACGTCTACCGCTATTCATTCAGATAACCCTGAAGTGCTAGCGGCCAAAGAACGTCGTATACCCATTGTGCCGCGTGCTGAAATGTTAGCCGAGTTGATGCGCTTCCGACAAGGTATTGCGGTAGCAGGTACGCATGGTAAAACGACAACGACGAGCTTAATGGCAAGCGTATTAGCCGAGGGTGGTTTGGATCCAACCTTTGTGATTGGCGGCCGTTTAAATAGTGCAGGCACCAATGCGCAGCTAGGTAAAAGTAATTATTTGGTTGCTGAAGCTGATGAAAGTGATGCGTCATTTTTATTGTTACAACCGATGATTTCGATTGTCACCAATATCGATAAAGATCATATGCATACTTATGATGGCGATGTGAATAAGCTGTATCAAACCTTTGTTGATTTTTTACATCATTTACCTTTTTATGGATTAGCTGTGCTGTGTATTGATGATGAAGGTGTTCAAGCGATCATTGATCAAGTGACTCGCCCGATTATTACTTATGGGTTTTCTGATAAGGCCGATGTGCAAGCCAAAAACATTGTGCAAACCGGAACGAAAGTGGCTTTTACTGTTAAGCGAAAGGGGCATGATCATGATTTAGCCGTTACGTTAAATCTACCTGGTGACCATAATGTGATGAATGCCTTATCAACGATTGTCATCGCAACTGAATTGGGTGTTGATGATGGGGCTATTGCCCGCGCGTTAGAAAAGTTTTCGGGCGTAGGACGTCGTTTCCAACAACTCGGCACGAAACAATTTAAACAAGGCAAAGCCCTAGTGATTGATGATTATGGCCATCATCCCCGAGAAGTGGCGGCAACCTTGCAAGCTATGCGGGCGGCGTGGCCAGAAAAACGCATTGTGATGGTGTATCAACCTCATCGTTATACGCGCACACAAGAATTATTCGAAGATTTCACACAAGTGTTATCGGATGCCGACGTATTATTAATGTTAGAAGTTTACTCAGCCGGTGAAGATGTGATCCCGGGTGCGGACAGCCGTAGCTTGTGCCGTAGCATCCGTTCGCGTGGTAAAGTTGATCCTATTTTTGTTGAGCCGAACGATACCTTAGCAAAAGCCTTGAATGATATTGTGCGTGATGGCGATGTTGTGTTAATGCAAGGTGCGGGAAATATCGGCGCGTTGGCAGCAGAACTGGCGCAAGATGCCGTTTAATTTATCATCCAATAAAAAAATGACAGATTGTTAATTAGCAATACACTATGCCTAGAAAAAAATCTAAACATTTAAAGCAAGATCAACAATCCGAGTTGAAGCTTACCTTTGCAAAAAATCGGCAATGGATTTGGCGTGCATCGATTGCTATATTAATTATTGTTTGTTTGGTTTGGCTGTATACGTATACGCATAGCGACAAATTCCTACCTATTCAGCATGTCAAAATTATTGGGCAATATACTGCCGTTTCCAAGCAAACCATCGAGCATACATTGGAGCCTTATGTCTCGAGTGGTTTTTTTAGAACCGATATCCACGCCATGCAAACTAAGTTGATGATGATTCCTTGGATTGCCGATGTCGACGTCAAAAAAATATGGCCGAGTACGCTGGTGGTTGAGCTACAGCAGCAACAGCCGATTGCCCAATGGGGTGCGGATGGTCTCATGAATATGGATGGCGAGGTTTACAAGCCGCAAGATAGCGCAACAATACCAGAAAACTTGCCACAATTTAATGCGCCAACTGAAGATGCGAAACAAGTGTTCGAAGCCTATCAGCGTATGAACAAAATGCTAGCGGTGCTGAATCTTCAGGTCGTCGGTATCGATATTTCTAATCGTATATCTTGGCGTATCACATTGAGTAATGGTATTAAGGTCATGCTCGGTCGTGATGCGATCTGGCCACGCTTAAAACGATTGATTACTGTCTACCCTTTAGTGATTGGCGACAAAGCCAATAAAGCCATTAGTATTGATATGCGCTATCCGAATGGCGTGGCGGTCAAATGGCGCAAGCGTTATTAGTCAGTCGCTTTAAGTATAGAATTGGCCATGTAAGCCTATTGGTACAGCCTGTGGTAGAGTGGCGCGAGCCATTTCAGTGAATGATTGGGCGTCAATAACTAGCAATTGTGTTCTTGGTATTTCAGTATTGAAAATCATAGAGAGGATGATGCCATGATCTTCTTCATTAGTCTTAGGAGCTGCAACAAAAACAGGTTCGCCACAGATGTAATCAGTCTCATTCCATGCCGCGAAGTTGCCAGTCCGCATATCAAGTTTAACTAATTGATTTAAATATTCCCCCGGCTGTTTATTACTGCTGGCATAGGCAAATTGGTAGGGTTCTGTGTTAATGTGCTTATAGTTAATATTGGGTAATTCGATACCTTGGTCAATCAGTGTTGTTAGTTCAGTTCGTTTGTTTGCTAAATTGATCGTCAAGCGTTTTGCTGTCGCTTGGGAAAATGCTCGTTCTTCAATACCTTGCAAATAAAATTGTTGAATAATACTGGCGTCATTGAAGGTGGGTAGATCAACGATGACGGTGTTGCCTTGTTCATATGCGTTAATTTGATGGAACATAAAACAGGCTTCAGTTTCAGTTTTAACGACAATGTCTCCCGTGTTTTTATCAATAATAGTTAACTGTGTCGCTAACGATTCATTCCAGTGATAATTTTCAATAAATGCTTCACGATTGAGTATAAATTGTTTTCCCGTTGTCCGTAACGGTGTTTCAATCAAGATTAAATAACGTGGTGTCATTGCAAAACTATGTATATATGCCGGGTTTTTCGTCGGTATTTTGGCAATTAATTTTCGCGTGATTGAACCAGCATTAACTTTATAGAAGTGGTAATAACAGGTTGGACCTATAGAAATGGTGAGGTTATAAAAAACCTGTTCCGCAAAATCATATTGAGGATGTGCGGTAGTTAGCACACCTGAAAATTTATCGGTAAAGTTAAAGTGGCCAAGGGTGTCTAAACTGTTTGGATCAAATTCAACATAGTGAGTGGTTTCTGTCATGGCAACGTGATGGCCATTTACCACGCTGATATTAACGTTGGCATTGTCAGTCAGAGATGGGTGAATTTTACTCCACAGTTTTTCTAAGATATTGCGTTTGGGCAAGCTCGCAAATTCTTCGTAGCAACATTTTTGCTTATCTTGTGCAGCGCTGAGGCTGTCAGATTGGAGAAATTTGTTGTGGTAGTTGACTTGCCCATTGTGGAAATGAAAGCGATGTAACAATGCAAAGCCATCAAACCAGTGATTTAATGGTTGTTGGCCAGCCTGAAATAGGGCGGGACCATTGCGTATTAATGTGCCATTTAGCCATGAGGGTAGTTGGCCCGATATATCCAACTTAGTTTCCGGCGTTTCCTCAGTGACGGATTGGAACGCTGTGCGAAGATTCATGCATTATCCTTTAACATGTGGATCAACATAGATTGCTTCGGTGTAGCCACCACAAATTTGGCTTGGTTCCATGAGGCATGGCCAGATTTAACTGGGTTATTGGAAAACCCATAGCCTTCTTCAGGTACGCCAAACCACCCCGTACTCAGTTTGTCAGACTTGTCTTTATCGTGGAATAAGCTAATCGCATAGGTGCCGTAAGGTAAATTAAATTGGCAGCTTATGCTGTCTGCTTTAGGAGGCTTTACGCAGCTTTTAAAGGCAAGCTTGCCTGACGTATCATCGTCAGTGAAAGCTTTTTCGTTATTAAATATGGCAACCCTCACAACGCCCTGGTTACCTACAATGTTATTCACTTTCACGCTTAAGCGACTGCTATTGGCAAAACAATTAACGGATACCGATATTGCAACGGCTAATAATAAGGTGTTAATAAATTTCATCAGTTTAGTTTAGCATAAGCTAGGAAGGCGACATCAGGTATAGTGGTTTGGCCACTCAATTGCTGTAACGCTCAGCTTATATAATTGCGCTGCGTGCAGATGTAGGGAGGCATGACGTTGATTGGCCTAGCACCTGAATAACCGAGTATTGGAAGTATGAAACTTGATGAACAGTATAGGCAATAGTGAAGATGGTGCTAGTAAGTTAAAGTGTTACTTTAACTAAAGCAACTAGCAATATGTTACTGGTATAGTAGTTTGAATGCGATCGGAAAGATCGTAGAAAAATCCGGTAAATAACGCTGAAACTTCATAAAAAAAGTTGGCATTATTCGTAACTGACTGTAAAATAATAGATAACACACACACATTAAATGAAGGACACTGCCGCAATGGCAAAGAAAACTGATAAAAATCTTATAGTTGGCCTCGATATTGGTACATCTAAGATTGTTGCTCTCGTTGGCGAGCTCACTTCTGATGGTCAAATTGATGTCATTGGTTTTGGTTCACATCCCTCCACGGGTTTGAAAAAAGGTGTTGTTGTCAACATTGAAGAAACCGTGCATTCAATTCAGCGAGCCGTAGAAGAGGCCGAATTGATGGCTTCTTGTGAAATTCACTCGGTGTTTGCCGGGATTGCGGGTAGTCATATCCGTAGTTTGAATTCGCATGGTATTGTGCCGATTCAAGATAATGAAGTCTCGCATGCCGATATCGATCGTGTGATTGATGCAGCGCGTGCTGTCGCTATTCCAGCCGATCAAAAAATCCTACATATTTTGCCGCAAGAATTTGTGATTGATAATCAAGACGGTATTCGTGACCCTATTAATATGTCCGGCGTGCGCTTGGAATGTAAAGTGCATATCGTGACAGGTGCTGTTAGTGCCGCTCAAAATATTGTTAAATGTGTGCAGCGTTGTGGCTTGCAAGTGTCTGATGTGATTCTAGAACAACTCGCTTCAAGTTATGCCGTGTTAACCGATGATGAAAAAGAACTCGGTGTGTGCATGATTGATATTGGTGGTGGTACCACGGATATTGCTATCTTCACCGAAGGTGCTATTAAACATACGGCTGTTATTCCTATTGCCGGTGACCAAGTCACTAACGATATTGCTGTTGCACTTCGCACGCCATCGCCTTGTGCTGAAGAATTAAAATTAACTCAGGCAACGGTTGATTCAGCCAGTGTTGCACCCAAAGAAGCCATTGAAGTACCCACACCTGCAGGTGATGGTAAAGGCCGTCAAGTATTACGCCGTAATTTAGCCGAAGTGGTTGAAATGCGTTATGAAGAATTATTTAGTTTAGTGTTGGCGGAATTACGCCGTAGCGGATTTGAAGATGTGATCGCTTCTGGCATCGTGTTAACGGGTGGCGCATCGCAAATACCCGGTGGCTTAGAGTTGGCCGAAAAAATCTTTACTACGCCTGTACGCTTAGGTATTCCACAACATGTGCAGGGATTGGAAGAAATTATCCACAACCCGATTTATTCTACCGCCGTCGGCTTATTATTATATAGCAAGCAGCAGCAAGGTCCTGGTGCGCCACGTAGTAAAAAAACGCCAGTTAATGTGAAATCAATCGTTCAACGTATGAAGGGTTGGTTTCAAAAAAACATGTAGCAAAGCTACCATGCGTTTTGTAGGAAAATAGATTTTTTGAGATAGAGTTAGCAATAACTAATGTGCTCACTAATAATAGATTGAATAATGCACCAACGGAGAGGTAAACAGCAATGACAACAACTATGTTTGAACTTATGGGTAGCCACGATCAACGAGCCGTTATTAAAGTTATTGGTGTCGGCGGTGGCGGCGGTAATGCGGTTGAACATATGTTAGCTGAAACGATTGAAGGTGTCGACTTCATTTGTGCCAATACGGATGCGCAGGTCCTCAAAAAATCGGATGCATCAATCAAAGTGCAACTCGGTGAAGAAATTACGAAAGGCCTAGGTGCTGGTGCGGATCCCGATGTGGGTCGCCAAGCGGCTGAAGCAGATCGCGAACGTATTCGTGAAGCATTAGCGGGTTCTGACATGGTATTTGTAACTGCAGGTATGGGTGGCGGTACTGGTACGGGTGCAGCTCCAGTGGTTGCTGAAATTGCTAAAGAGATGGGTATTTTAACGGTTGCGGTTGTGACCAAACCGTTTAGTTTTGAAGGCCGTAAACGTATGGCAGCAGCAGATGATGGCTTGCACAATCTTGCTGAACATGTTGATTCATTAATTACGATTCCTAACGATAAATTATTAGCCGTGTTTGGTAAAAACATGTCGTTGTTAGATGCTTTTAAAGCGGCTAACAATGTTTTGTTAGGTGCTGTGCAAGGCATTGCTGAATTAATCACTTGCCCAGGTTTGATCAATGTCGATTTTGCAGATGTGCGGACAGTGATGTCAGAGATGGGAATGGCCATGATGGGCAGTGGTACCGCGAAGGGTGAAAATCGTGCGCGTGATGCAGCTGAAGCTGCGATTGCTAGTCCATTACTTGAAGACGTTGATTTAACCGGTGCTCGAGGCATCTTGGTGAACCTGACTTCAGGTTTAGATTTATCGATTGGTGAATTTGAAGAAGTTGGTGAAATTGTGCGTAGTTTCACATCTGATACCGCAACTGTCGTCGTCGGTACGGTGATTGACCCTGAAATCACGGGTGAGTTGCGAGTGACGGTTGTCGTCACGGGCCTAGGTAGTAATGTCGCACACAAAAGCAAACCAAATTTGCGTGCAGTTGACTCCTTCAATACCGAAAATAAACCCGATTACGCAACACTAGATAAACCGGCAGTTATGCGTCATCAAGCGACTCATCAATCAAGCCATAAACCTAAATTAGAACCAGTTGAAATGCCTGGATCAAGCAATTCCCATTCTTCTTCGGTTACACCATCAGGTAGTGCAATAGAAGAAAATGATGAAATGGACTATTTAGATATCCCTGCGTTTCTACGTCGTCACGAAGAAGCGTAAGCAGGGGTAAATTGGCTCGAACGGGCATTTTGCTTAAGGTCTAATCTTGTGGTATGATTGTTAAAATTTGTACAACAAAAAGGTAAACAACGTATATTGTTATGATTAAACAACGAACCTTAAAAAATGTTATTCGAGCAACCGGTGTGGGTCTTCACAGCGGTAAAAAAGTTTATCTCACTTTGCGTCCCGCAGCTGTGAACACCGGTATTATTTTCCGTCGTGTTGATCAAGAGCCTGAAGTTGAAATTGCAGCCGCAGCTGATATGGTTGGCGACACTACGATGAATACCACGCTAACTAAAGATGGTATCAATGTTTCAACCGTTGAGCATTTGCTTTCTGCTATGGCCGGTTTGGGTATTGATAATGCTTACGTTGATGTCAGTGAAGAAGAGATTCCTATTATGGATGGCAGCGCCGGTCCATTTGTATTTTTACTGCAATCAGCTGGAATTGAAGAGCAAAATGCTCACAAAAAATTTGTGCGCATCAAAAAAGAAATCCGTGTTGAAGATGATGATAAATGGGCGAGCTTATCACCTTATGACGGTTTCAAAGTTGATTTCCAAATTGAATTTGATCATCCCGTTTTACAAGAATCTGGACAGCAAGAAACTTTAGATTTTTCGAGCACTTCTTATGTTAAAGAAGTGAGTAGAGCGCGTACGTTTGGCTTTTTATCGCAATATGAATGGTTACGTGCTAACAATTTAGCCTTGGGTGGCGGTTTAGATAATGCTGTCGTATTAGATGACTTTAAAGTGTTAAATGAAGATGGTTTGCGTTATGACAACGAATTTGTGAAGCACAAAATTCTTGATGCCGTGGGTGATTTATACTTACTTGGCCATAGTTTAATTGGTGAATACAAAGGTTATAAATCAGGCCATGCGATCAATAATAAATTATTACTTGCCTTGTTAGCTGAGAAAGAAGCATGGGAAGTGGTCACGTTCGATGACCCTGCTGAAGCACCTATTGCTTATATGCAACCAGCCTACGCCAGTTAGTTAAGTCCTACTTAGTATATGGTCCATTCCAATCCTGTTGAAATACACGAGTGAGTTGGGTGTTCAAGTGTTTGTCGTTAACTACAACAGCCATATCACGGCTGTTGTAGAAATAATCTTTACTCCAGTTTCCTGTGCCTATCCAAATGATATTATCATCAACTACCATAAATTTGGCATGTTCGACACGACCATAGGGCATGTTGCGACCTTTATAAGCGGGCACGTGGCTGACTTTAATACGAATATTTTTATAGCGCTCTAGTTTTTTTAATGCTTTTAACGCGCGTTTACCTCGCATAACATCCGAAACAATCATATGCACTTTAACCCCTCGTTTTGCCGCTTTGACTAACGCATCATCGATTAAATACCAGTGCCGGTGTGATTTATAGGTGCTGAAATCCGAGTATTGATAAAGTTGCACATCAATATTCGTATGTGCGGCATCTATCAAATCTAATAGTCGTGGTAATTCCCAATCCAACGCGTGAGGGATTAACTTCACGGGGCTAAAGGCCGGGTATAGTGTTGCACCATCCAATTTAACAGGGTGTTGATGTGTGACAGGTTTAAATTGTAATCGTTTGGGAATATGACCAGTCCAATCAATGTTAAATACAGCGGTGACCGTTTTTGCAATGGCGGTGTTATCAATCAGCACACCGATTTCATGGTTTTGATTAATGGCCTTCCAATCAAAATTTTGACTGCCGATGAAAGTGTATCGTCGATCGATAATCATGTATTTGGCATGCATGACACCACCAGTCAGTTTTTTAATATCGACATAACGGATGTGAATTTTTTTATTTTGTTTGAGTTCACCAACAGCAGTTGCACTTTGAGATTTAAAGAGCTTATCTAATAAAATATTAACTTTCACACCGCGATTAGCTGCTGCTTTTAAAGCATGAATCACTTTTTCCATCGATGAGTGACGGGCTGTATTGAGATAAAACGCACCAATATCAATCGAGGAGTGCGCATGTTTAATTAAGTTGAGCCAAGTTGGTTCAGTTTGTGGAATATCTTTTTGGCCATAAATCGTATTGAGCGGTACGCTTTCAACCAACGTAACGTGCTTGGCGTAGCTGCTGAATGAGATTAAACAAATTGTTATTAAGATTATTTTTCTAAACATCTCGAACATGATAACATGGATTTATAGAGTTTGAAGCTTGGAGTTTAGAAGAAAAAATTGCTTTTCTAAACTCCAAGCTCCAAGCTCCAATATCAAGGAGTTACCATGAGGCTTAAGCGTACTAAAATTAGTTTATTAATTATGATCATCCTTATCAGTGTTGCGTGGGTAACTTGGTATAAGGTGGAGCACAGTGGTGATCGTGCGCGTTTGTTGGTTGAGCAACAAACCAAACATTTAATCGTCATCGATAAAGAATTTCCTGCTATTGCCAACCTTGAAGGTTTTTTAGTACATTTTAAAGATTCACCTGATAACCAGGCAATTATATATGCGGATAAACAAGGTCGTTACTTAATCATGGGCCATATCATTGATAACAAGGGTATGAACATTACCATGAAAGAAACCAGTCAAATGATTCGTTCACCGCAAAATATTAAAGCCTACCAAGATGCGCAGCACTTACATTGGATTTTGCAAGGAACTACAAAAGCTAAGCATGTTATCACTGTTATTGTTGATCCCAATAATCCATTGTTTCCTAAGCAATATAAGATGCTAGAAACGGACGTAGCTAATGGCGAAATCGCCGTACGTTGGGTGATAGTCAATTATCTAAAACCTTTTGGTGCTAAAACCGCGGCAGCTATTTTGCAAGCACCTGATCCTGCGAAAGCGTTAGCCCAAGCCGCTAATCATTATGATGTGAAAACGCAATCAGCCGGCATCAAAGCATCGATGGCTGTGAAGCCAAGCACACAACAGCAATTAGATAGTAACTGGAATTTCATGCAAAAATATAAGCTTAATAGCACGCCGATTTCCATTTTTAAATTAAAGAATGGACGCGTTTATCTTGTGAAAGGTCTTCTTATGGATGAAATGTTAGAAGGTGTTATTGAAGACTCAGAAAACAATAGCCAGAGCGAATAAGCCTGGTTAATTCAGATGTTGTCACGCATGCGTAAGTTTGCAAATGGCAGTGAGGCGTCAAGTGATTTGGGTTTTATACTACAGATTTAATTGGCTTGTCATTCAGGCATTGCGGTGTCATATCTAAATATTGCGTTGAATAACCTTGCTGTGTGGCTTGCTTAAGTAAAAAGTCATAAGCTTGCTGACTGATTTGTGGTTTGCGTGAGAGAATCCAGAAATATTTTCTGTCAGGCGTGCCCGTTACTGTGTATTGATAATCTTTATCGACGTAGATAATCCAATAGCTGTATTTAAAGGGCCACATAAATTGTACTTGCGTTTTGCTATTACTGTCGTCTTTATCAACCCACGCATTAAAGTGTCCTTTGGAAATTTTTCCGTGGATGGATTTTTTACGACATTGCGTGCCAATTGAAAATTCAGTTGGATGTTTTTTGACGATAGTGTAGCTTGAGAAAGTACCAACACAATCTTTTTCGAAAGGCACATGTACAGCTGCAATTTCATACCATTTACCCATGTACTGTTCAGGGTTAACATAATGCATGGTTTTGACGGGCGGTAGTTGATGGCTAGCGCAGGCGCTGAGTAGGCAGATCAAAATGGCTAAGATGCTTATGCGTTTCATGGCAAGCATTGTAATGGATTACATGATTTTTTTAAAGTTTCCTAGCACCCAAAAGGCACTTAGGCCGAATAAAACATAAACGATCTTTGTCATACGATCATCCCCCACAATCGTAGTGACCAAATTAAAGTCAAATGCGACGAGTAGCCAATTTAAGCTACCGATAATCACTAATAATAGGGTTAATATATTGAGGAATTTAATCATAGGGAGGCTCCGTACAGGTGTTTTGCCAAGTATAGACTATAATACCTATCACGAAAAATATACCTAGGAGCCGATGTGCAAGAAATACTCTCTATTCAGTCTCATGTTGCCTATGGTTATGTGGGTAATCGTGCAGCTGTATTCCCACTACAGCGTTTGGGATATGACGTAACCGCCATTAATACCGTACAATTTTCCAATCATACCGGGTATGGGGAGTGGACTGGCCATGTGCACGACTATGCCATGATAAGTGAACTCATCGCTGGCGTGACAAAGCGTAATCCCCTTAATAATTATTCAGCTATTTTAACCGGCTATATGGGGGATGCTGTATTAGGTGAGATCGTATTAGATTTGGTCACCAATGTGAAACAAGCCAACCCTAATGCTATTTATTGTTGTGACCCAGTGATTGGTGATGTAGGTCGTGGTACTTTTGTGCGTGTAGGACTACCGGAGTTTTTTCGGCAACATGCTATTCAGCAAGCCGACATAATTACACCCAATGAATATGAATTAGCCTATTTAAGTGGCATTGAAATCAATAGTTTAAAAAACTTGAAAATCGCATGTGACAAATTACATGGCCAAGGTCCAGGCATTATTCTTGTGACCAGTGTGACAGTTGGCATGAACGATGACGAAATTGGTTTGCTAGTCAGTGATGGCGATAATTTATGGCAAGTGATGACGCCTAGATTACCATTAGAACCTGCGCCCAATGGAGCCGGTGATGCAACCGCTGCCATTTTTTTAGCGAAATATTTAGAACATAAAAATGTTGAAGACGCTTTGGAATTTACAGCTAATGCGATTTATACCATTTTTTCAGCTACGCACCAAGCTGGCACACGCGAATTACAATTGATTGCATCACAAGAACAATTCGTACAACCAGATGTGGATTATGACGTTTATAAATTAATTATATAGCTTTCCTATTGAGATTCTTTGCCCCGCGAGTGGCGTTGTTGAATAAATCAATTTTTACAGTTCCGTCATCCCGCCGGATGACGTGCTGTTAAGTTGTATAAAAGCTGATTTATTCAACAACACCCCGAGAGGGGAGAACATGCCCTTGGGCAGATGAGGGGTGATATCTTTATTAATGACTTTAGTCATTACACCACTTGTTCTAAGTGTCGGTTCAACCAATAGCCTAAAATGGCAGTAAGCAATAAGCTAATGGGTAATATGATTAGCGCTAATTTCAAATCATGGGTAGTGTAATGTGGTACGGTTTCGCCTGTCACAGGTTGGTGGATAGCGTCAATTAACCAGCCGACCACTAATTGAAAAATAGCACCACCTGCAATAATAATCATGTTGGTCAATGCCGAAGCGGTACCAATGACTTCATCATTTTTAATCTGTTTGTGAAAAATACGCCAGACAATCACTTGAGCACTCGATGTAAAGCCAAAGGCAAATAGTAGTAGGTTAATGGTATGGAAAGGTAATTGTGGGCTGTAAAGAATGAGGCTGATAGTAAGGCTTGCCAATAAAGCCCCGATAACTAAAAGCCATTTTTCTAGCTGTAATCGATCGCACAAGATACCAATGATCGGGGCACCGATTGCCCAGCCTAAGAAAATTAACGTGATAGAAAATGACGCTTGTGTCTTGGAGATGTCGTATTGATTGGTTAAAAATGTAATGCCCCACGTCGCAGCAAAAATAGAGGTGGGCAAATAAAATAATCCGCCGATGACGCCATTAATCCAAATAGTTTTATTTTTTAATAATTGCCAAGCTTGGTGCACGATAGCACTTCCAGGTAAGCGTATTTCTGTAGGGTTGCAGCAAGTAAGGTAGCGATTAGGTATTGCCGCAATGGCCATGATGATAATAAAGCCCAGCAAAGCAATGCCAAAAATACTCTGTTGCCAGCCAATGGCATGAATGATATTTGCTGCAAACACTTGTCCAAATGCGCCAGCTAATGTGCCTAGTGATATCACTAATGACGTAACAGTCGTAAAATATTTACTGGGTAAGTAACGCTTCGTGACGTATAACGCGCCGACAAATGCAAATGCTGAACCTATGCCAATAATCGCTCGGCCGAGTAAACCTAATGTGATGGTGTGGCTTGTGGTGAAAATTAATGTGCCAATAATACAAACCAAGATAGCCCAGTTGAGAACAGTTTTTACTGAGTAGCGATCAAACAGCATGCCTGCAGGGACTTGTGCAAACATATAGGCGAAATAATAGAACGATGCGAATTCAGCAATGCCTAGCGCATGCGTGTGATACTGAATCAATAATTGATTCATCACTAAGCCGGGCGATATACGTAAGAAAAATTCATAGCAATAAAAAATACTGACAACAATAATTAAATACCAGTAAATTTTTGCCGCTTTGAAACGGTCAATTTTTTTTATATTCTTTGATGGCATCATGCTTTCACCATGGTTTGTCAGTCAGGATATTGATATAGATAAGCGCGCAATTGATGATATGTCATACCTAAGCTTTCGCTTACTTTAGCATCGTGATGTTGGGCGCTAGTTAAAACTTGATTATTATAACCTATTAAATGAGTTAGATTAACTAAATGCTTGAATTGTCCCGCTAGAGATGAGGTGAATGTTTAGATGGTACGCATATCCACTCATTACTATGATGTTTCGCGCTTAGTTGTTAGGTAAGAAATTGGGATGTGGTGCTTTGAGATCATAGTTGACAGCCCTCGCTAAATATTTCACTATGCGGTGATGAAACTCGAAAACAAGGCCATATTAATACTCATCTTCGTTACCGCTATGTGGGGGCTAACTTTTCCGTTAATCCACAATGCGATGCAAGATATTGGTCCTTTTGCATTTGTATTCGTTCGTATGGTGTTAGCTACCATCGGTTTTTTACCTTTTGTGTTCAAGCGTTTTCGTAACACAAATAGTTTGTTGTTCTGGGGCGGTCTACTTTTAGCGATATTGAACACCGTTACTTATTTATTCCAATCAGAAGGGTTGGAAACTATTTCTGCGTCGCGCTCTGCATTTATTACGGGTACCAATGTCATATTAGTGCCATTGCTAGCGCCCTTGTTTCGCTTCGGTCGGCCAAAAATATATGAAGTGATCGCGGCGCTATTCTGTATGTTAGGGTTGTATATACTAACAGGTGAGAGCGTTAGTCATATCAGTGTTGGTGATATCTGGACGTTTGGTTGCGCATTACTTTATGCTTTGACAATATTGACATTGCAAATCATATCTAAGCGCTGTAAAGACAATACGCTACTGGGTTTCTACCTCACAGCATTCGGCATGTTAGTGCCGGCAGCATTTTTATATCATAGTGATTTTCAGCACGTGTTTAGCCCAGCTGTTATTATTGCCTTATTATTCTGTGCTTTCATTGCAACCGCTTTAGTGAATTATTTGATGACGCACTATCAGCAGCATGTGAGTGTGACAAAAGTTGCCGTGATTTATGCGTTAGAGCCGGTGTTCGCCACCGTGTTTTCGGTGTTGATTGAGCATGAGCATTTGAATTATCAAATTTACGTGGGTGGTGGTGTTATTTTCTTTAGTATCTTGTTGCCTGACTTAATCCGTCTTGCCAGAAAAAATTAATACTGTTGAAACATTGTTTGAATAGTTGAGTGTGACTGTGTTTTTGCCAATGCTAACATCAATAACACGCGCGCTTTTTGTGGGTTAAGGTTGTCACCCGTCACAAATCCATATTGATCATCCATGCTGGGATCGCGGTTAATAATCCCACCATTAATGCGTGATGAGCGAACAACAATGATGTCTTGTTGGCTGGCTTCGTGTAATGCTTCTTGAATGGCGGCAGATTGATAGCCTCGTCCCACACCCGCACTGACAATACCTTTAACGCCATCTGCAACAGCCGCTTTGACTAAATGCTTATCAGCAAATGCATAGCCATAAATAATATCGACACAGGGTAGCGATGAAATATCATCAAGACTGAATTCGCTTTGTGATGTGTGTAAACGCGTGGGTTGCTGGTAAAACACGGCATCTTGATTGACGATAGTACCGAGCATACCAAAGTCAGGGCTTTTAAACGCATCGAGCGCCGATACATGTGTTTTGCTGACATATCGAGCGGCATGAATGTCATTATTCAATACCACCAGGACGCCTTTGCCAATGGCTGCATCACTTGCTGCGGTGGTGACTGCGCTTAATATATTTTTGGGCCCATCAGAACTTAAAGCATTAGCCGGACGCATGGCGCCAGTCAATACAATCGGCTTGTCAGTATGGCAAACTAAGTTTAAAAAATAAGCGGTTTCTTCCAACGTATCCGTACCATGTGTGATGACAATGCCGTCCACATTATCATCAGCTGATAAGGCTTCAATACGTTTAGCCAGGCTAAACCAAATGTCTTCACTCATATATTGGCTAGAGACTTGTGCAATCTGCTCAGTTTGAATATCCGCAATTTGCCCCAGTTCCGGCACGCTAGTGAGGAGGGCATCAATACCGACATCAGCAAGTTCATAATGCTCATCAAGCGTATTGACACTTTGTGAGGCAATGGTGCCACCGGTGGCTAAAATATGTATCTGTTTCTTCATGGTCAGAATTATACGCGACACTGTCGAAATAGTGCAATTTTTATGATCCGATGCTAGACTTTAGATTATGTTCAGACCCAACCAGCCTTTTAGGGGCATCGCAATCCCCGATGAAAAGGAAATCATCTACAACAATGCCGACGATTACTATCAGGCATTGCTTCACGATATCGATCAGGCCGAAAAAACCATCGATATGGAAACCTTTATTTTTTCGAATGACTTCCTGGGTGAATGTGTAGCCGAGCACTTAGCCAATGCGGCTAAGCGTGGTGTAAAAATCAGATTGTTAATTGATGGCATGGGTGCTCTGTTCTGGGGCAGCGGTATTGAAAAAACCTTAACGGATGCTGGTATTGATTGGCGAGTGTATCATCCTGCTCCTTGGCGCCTGTGGCAATGGAAACACTCAAATTATTTAAACAAGCATATCATGCTGCGAGCGATGCATTTTTTAGCGGCAGTAAATTCACGTAATCATCGAAAAATCACTGTCGTCGATAATAAAATTGCTTGGATTGGCAGCGTTAATGTAACCGCGAGTCATCTATCAAAACAGCAAGGCGGTGAAGATTGGCGTGATACTTGTGTGCGCATGAAGGATTTAGATTTTCGTGATTTAACCTTAGCGTTAGAAGCAGAATTTTATGGTGAGCATTACCAACGCTTGTTTAATACAGAACTCTATAATCGAATTTTTCGTTTGAATAACACTTTATTCCGGCGGCGTTATACTTATCGTGGCATGCTGCGAAAAATTCGTCGAGCGCGCGAACGTATTTGGATTACCAATGCTTACTTTGTGCCTGATATTCGTTTGCTAAGAGTGCTGCGCGAAGCAGCATGGATTGGTGTGGATGTACGAGTCATGTTTCCTGCAAATAATAATCATATTTTTATGAACTGGGCTAGCTCAGTGTTTTACGAGGCACTATTAAAAGCGGGCATTAAAATCTTTGAATATCTGCCCGGTATGTTGCACGCTAAGTCGATGATTGTGGATGACTGGTTTATTGTTGGCTCTAGTAACTTGAATCACCGTAGTGTGTTTCGTGATTTTGAGGTGGATGTCGTTATCTCAGCAAACAAAGCCAAGCTAGATTTAGAAAACAATTATGTTGATGATTTGGAACATTCACGCCAAATCACATTAACCAGTTTCGAACGCCATAGTTTTTTAAAACGTATGATGGGACACGTGGCGCTATTATTTAGGTATTTTTTATGAGATTTTCTATTTTAACTTATAATATCCACAAAGGCTTTAGCCAGGGTAGCGAATTTACCCTGCATGATATGCGTGATGCGCTCAAGCAGCAGAGCCCAGATATTTTATTTTTGCAAGAAGTGCAGGGTGAACACAAAGCTAAGCAAGATAATATTGCACAATGGCCATTGGAATCACAGCTTGAATTTTTGTCTGATAGTCATTGGCAACATCAAATTTATGCAAAAAATGCAGTCTATAAGCAGGGCCATCATGGCAATGGCATTGCGAGTAAGCATGAAATACAGCGATGGGAAAATATCAACGTAGCGATGAACAAAGCTGCATCACGTAGTTTGCTGCACGCCGAAATTCAGTTGCCAGACTCCGACCAAAAACTGCATGTGATTTGTGCGCATCTCGGATTGTTCGAAGCCGAACGAGAAAAACAAATTGCGATGTTAAGTGAACGTATCGAATCGCATGTGCCTCATGATGAGCCGTTAATCATCGCTGGTGATTTCAACGATTGGCGTAAAAGAGTCGGGCAATATTTACAAGAACATCTCGAATTAAAAGAAGTTTTTTTAGAGCAGCAAGGCAAGCATGCAAAAACCTTTCCGGCAGTGTTGCCAGCTCTATCAGTCGATCGGATTTATTATCGTGGTTTAGATTTAATTAAAGGTGAACGGCTCACGGGTAAACCTTGGACAGGTCTGTCTGATCATATACCGTTATTAGCCGAATTTGAAATATAGCTGGTGTCCCGGGCAGGGTTCGAACCTGCAACCTGCTCCTTAGGAGGGAGCCGCGCTATCCAATTGTGCCACCGGGACAAATATAAATGAGAAAGGAATATTTTACCACAGAGTTTATACGGCAGCGTAGGTCTTAATGGTATCAGAGAGTTCAAGTTGCGAGACAGGTTTTTTCAAGTAGCCTGCCATGCCACAGCCTTCGCAGCGTTCTTTGTCTTCATCTGACACATGAGCGGTTAAGGCAATAATCGGTGGTGTATGGCCGTTAATTTGTGGATGAGCATGTAAATTTCTCGTGAGCTCAAAGCCATCTGTGTCAGGCAAGCCAATATCCATCAATATGAGGTCATAATTGTTATCAATTAATGAATCCATGGCTTGTTGTCCGTTGGCTGCAATTTTCACGTGGCAACCAATGTTTTCCAACAACTGTTTGGTTACCTTTTGAATTAAGTGATCATCTTCCACTAGTAAAATATTAGCATGGTGATGTTCTTTGGTCTTTTCTTGCTGCACATTATGTTCAGACCAATCATCCCACGATTTAGCTAGTGACATGAGTAAGTCAGAAGGCTGTAATGGTTTTTGAATGATGGTGTAAAAACCATGTTCTTTCGCTGATGCGATTTCAGAAAAATCTTTTGCGGTCGAACAAAGCACTAACATCGTATTTTTAAATTGTGGGAAGGCATAAACAAATTGCGCAATTTCATTGGCACTGCCATTATCTAGCTCGTTATCAATAAGGATAATATCAAATATTTGTTCTTGTTCAGCAGCACGTTGGATGCGTGCTTTAACATCTTGGCTGTCACACATAATATTATGATCGCTGGCAAGTTGTTGATGTGTCGTTTGTGCGCGTAACTTATGGTCATCGACAATCATGACTTTTAAATGAGAATATTGGCGCAACCAGACGGTATTGGGTTCAGCTGTTTCAACGACTTTAAAGGGGATGTCACACCAAAAAGTGGAACCCCAATTGATTTGGCTATTCACTTGTACGTTACCGCCCAATAAGGTCACCAATTGTTTAACAATCGCGAGGCCTAAGCCCGCACCTTTGTAGCGACCTTTGTAAGAAGGTTCTACACGGTTGAAGCGCTCAAATACATTATCAATTTTATTGGCAGGGATGCCAATGCCGGTATCTTCAACGGTGATTTGCATAATGGTTTTACCATCAACCATATGTTTAGGTTCAACAGAAATTAAGATGTGCCCCGAATTGGTAAACTTGATGGCATTGCTGACCAAGTTGATGACAATGCGGCGCAAACAATAAGGATCACTGACAACATGGCGTGGAATCGTATCGCAGTAATTAATAATTAACGCTAAGCTTTTCTCGTTGGCTTCGTGAGCCATTAAGCTAGTGACATCTTCAATCAATTCGCGCAAATCAAATGATTGAGGGTTGAGTTTTAATTTTCCTGACTCTACCTTAGAAAAGCTTAAAATATCTTCTAGCAAGCCTAATAGTGTAGTACTGGCACGAGTGATTTCATTAATGTTTTCAACTTGAATAGGGTTGCGTTCATGCAGCTTCATGACCTGTGCCATGCCGATAATACCGTTCAGCGGTGTACGGATATCATGACTCATGTTCGCTAAAAATTCACTTTTCGTTAAATTAGCCGTTTCTGCTAATTGTTTCGCAGCAAGCAATTCATTTTCAAACTGTTTACGTTCAGTAATATTAGTGGCGACACCGAGCACCCCAACAATTTCACCATTGTGATCGCGCAATGGTGTTTTGTGCGTTAAGTAAGTATGGGTGCTACCATCATCTTGCGACAAGTCACTTTCATAAGTGACCGATTTTCCTGTCGAAATGACTTCAGCATCGTAACTGGCAATCGTTTCGGCTTTGTCTGCCCAAGGTAGTTCATGATCGGTTTTGCCAATCAATTGATCCAACGAATCTAACCCAGCCGTTTGTAGTGATAATTCATTACAGCCTTGGTAATGACCTTCAATATCTTTCCAAAACACGCGAGTTGGAATATTAGAAATAATATCGTTTAACTGTGATTCAGTCAGCTTAGATTTTGCTTCAGCTGCATATTTTGCCTGTGCCAATTGTTCCTCTAAGGCCTTGCGTGGGCTGATATCAATACAAATGCCTAATACACCGGTTATATTGTCTAATTCATCACGCAATGCGATACGTTGGGTTAAATAAGTAATAGTATCACCGTGATGATTCATACTCTGCTCTTCGCAAGTCAACGCCTCACCGGAATCAATCACTTTTTTATCATTCTCACAAATGTCATCAGCGTATTCATGCCAACACAATTCACGATCAGTTTTGCCAATGATGTTTTTTCCACCGTTAAGCCCAGCTACTTTGGCCATGTCATCGTTGCAACCAAGATAAGCGCCTTGCTTATCTTTCCAATAAATATTGCCGGGAATGGTGTTGATGATTTTATCAAGAAATTCTTGCGTCAATTCAACGCGACGTTCAGCTCGCTTGGTGGATTTCTTTAATACATCCAATTCATATTGCTTTTGTTGCAGCTGCGTCACATTGACTGTACTATTTTGCGTAACAGGGGTACCAACGATCAATGTTTGTTTGCCCGAAAAGATGCTTAAGCGTTGCCAATCATGTGATTGTGTTGAGAGGCGCCAATGATGTTTTTCCGACAACGTGGAGAATTTTTTGCCTGTGGCATCAAAAATAGGGCATTGCAATAATTCAGCGGCTGCTGAATTAAATTCGAGAATATAACCTTGTTCGTTCAAGCGGATAATGACGGTGTCATTATCACTATGGCTCGCGGAAGCTTGACCAAGCTCATCCGTCTGCACTGCGCCGTTAATCATGCTCTAAGCCCTAGTGTGAGAGTACCGAGTATAATAGGTTACCCTAGGGTTTTTGACTACTGTAATTGTGTGTGCGAGATTGGCTATCTATTGGTAAGGAATAAGGCGCTAACCGTTAATTTTTGTGAGAATTAACATCATTTGCCTCAATTTATACTGAAAGCAAGTTTTCAAACGCATCCCAAACATTACCCTTGGCCAAGCCTTTGCTGAGTTTGTCGATTTGGGCGATTTGTTTGAGGTAGCTTGAATAATCAGAAAGCGTGTGTTGGCTTAAGTGTTGTTTGATGAGAGGCATGCGCTTTTGCCAGACGCCAAATTGACGCATGCTGCTTTCACTGCCGCCTGCTGCCGCGATTTGCGTGAGTTGTTGGCAATCGCGGGCTAGGGCCCATAAGACTAGCGTGGGTTCCGTGCCTTCTTCTTGTAGGCGACGCAACACGGTGCTAAAGCGTTTGTTATCACTTTGTAGCCAGGCATCAGACAAATCAAACACGTCATATCGCGCATTATTGCTGATGGCATGGCGGATATCATCGGCACTGATGTCACCTTCATGGAGTAAACTGAGTTTCTCAATTTCTTGGGCGCAAGCGAGCAGGTTGCCTTCCGTTTGTTCTGCCAATAAATTAAGGCCAGCATTATCGGTCGTTAAGTTAGCGGTTTTTAAACGTTGGCTGATCCAACGTTGCAGTTGAGCACCTTCTAGTGGCCATATCGGTAACCATGCGCCGTTGGACTCAATGGCTTTCACCCATTTACTTTTGCTGCTGGCAGCATCTAATTTATTACAGGTGATTAATAAGATTTTATCAGTCGGCATGTTGGCGATATATTCTTGAATCGCTTTGCTACCGGGTGTCCCGGCTTTTTTATCGCCTAGACGTAATTCCAGCAAACATTTTTCGCTAAACAAGCTCATGCTATTAGCTTCGTCACAGAGTACTTGCCAGTTGAAACCAGTACCCACATCAAATGTTTTACGCTCATTAAAGCCTTGTTCGCTAGCTAATTCACGCAAGCGTTGAGCGGCTTCTTGCTTTAATAACGGTTCATCACTACTGATAAGATAAATCGACATCAATTGTGATTGCCGCCAGAATTGTGTGAGGTCAAGCTTCATGGAGTAGTTTTGGTTGACGTGTTAGCTTTTTTACTAGTTTTTTTCGCTTGGGATTTTTCAGCTTTAACCATTGCCTTGCGAGCATCTTCAGAGCTTATTTGACTCGTCATTAGATAGACGGTTTCATGGTACATATCCGCCTCTAAACCTTGAGCCTGTGAATTGCTGGCAAGCATTTGGTTAACACTTGCCGTAAAGGTACGATTCGTACTGACCGATGAGCCGTAAACGACAGTGCCATCCGGCAGAATAATTTGATAGCCTACCGATAAAGTTAAGGTGTAGTCGCGCGTACTATTATCAGCACTGATGCTGCCAACCGATTGTTGTACATTGGTGTTTTCTAATTTAATGATAGCGCTGGCATGGCTGCTGTCATCAACGACATCAATCTTACTGCTGATTAAGGTTTGGCGTAACGCTTGCTCAAAGGGTGCATAAGGTGTTGAGCTATCAATATACACTTTTTTCAATAACGGTGGCACATCAACTTTGCCGCGCAAATGAAAACCACACGCTGTGAGCGTTAAGCAGAGAAGAAAAATTAATGTATAACGGATGTTTTTAAACATAGTCACTTTTTGAGTTTACGATACGACAATATTCACTAATTTATTCGGTACAACAATAACCTTGCGAACCGTGTTGCCGTCAGTATAACCTTTCACTTTCTCATCGGCTAGCGCTAATTGTTCGATGCTTGCTTTGTCGGCATCGCTAGCGACATTGATTTTAGCACGCACTTTGCCATTAATTTGTACGACCATTTCAATGCTAGCACTTTTCATAGCCTCTTTATCGACTTTCGGCCATGCGGCTGTCATTGCTTTGCCAGTGAATTGTAAATCTTGCCATAACTGCGAGCAGATGTGAGGCGCGATAGGCATTAACATGCGAATCAAGATATTGAAGCCTTCATAAATGAGGCTATCGGCAATGGCTTGCTGTGTAACACAATCCCCATTTTTTTGATTACATTGTGCTTTGGCTTGTTGCAATTGCTTAGGGATATCTTGCAGCAAGTTAAGTAATTTCATTGCACCTGAAACGACAGTATTAAATTGCAATCGTTCCATATCGTAACAAGCTTGCTGCAATATCTCGTGCAATTGTTTGCGTGTTTGGCTAAAGCTTTGTTCAGCTGCTTGCCAATTGGGTGTTGGAATATCGTCATTATTAAACACGGTAATAAGCGTTTGATGTGTGTGTGCAAATTGCCAAAAACGATTTAAGAAACGGTGAGCACCATCGACACCATTATCCGACCATTCCAATGATTGCTCTGGCGGAGCGGCAAACATAGAAAACAAGCGAAGGGTATCAGCGCCATGTTGCGCCATCAAATCAGCAGGGTCGACGGTATTGCCTTTTGATTTTGACATTTTCATGCCGTCTTTTAATACCATGCCTTGAGTCAATAACTTTTTGAAAGGTTCGTCGCCTTGCACTAAGCCTTCATCGCGCAATAATTTATAAAAGAAACGGGCATATAACAAGTGTAAAACGGCATGCTCAACGCCGCCGATGTATTGATCGATGGGGGCCCAATATTGTGCGCGTTGATCTAACATTTGTTCATTTTGATCAGGGCAAGTATAACGTAAGTAATACCATGATGATTCAACAAACGTATCGAACGTATCAGTTTCACGTGTTGCTGCTTTGTCACAGTTGGGGCACGTCGTTTGGTAAAATTCAGGCATGGTTTTCAACGGTGACGTCGCGCCATCAGGCATCAGGCCTTTCGGTAATACGATAGGTAAATCTTTTTCCGGTACAGGTACGGCACCACAATCATCGCAATAAATAATAGGGATAGGTGTGCCCCAACAGCGTTGGCGTGAGACGCCCCAATCGCGCAAACGATAATTTATTTTACGCTCACCGTTGCCATCCTCGACTAGCTTATCGCAAATGGCGTTAAATGCCGTTTCAAAATCCATGCCATCGAAAGAGCCAGAGTTAACGAGCGGCGTTTTAGCAATAAAAGCTGACTGTGTATAATCATGTTCACCCACTAATACAGGGGGAATAGGCAGGCTATACTTTTGAGAAAATTCAAAGTCACGTTGATCATGAGCGGGCACAGCCATCACCGCGCCGGTACCGTAGTTCATTAATACATAGTTAGCGACCCAAACAGGTAGGGCTTCCCCTGTTAAAGGATGTTGAACTGTTATGCCAGCATCCATGCCCTGTTTTTCCATCGTCGCCATGCTGGCTTCCGATACATCCATTTTTTTGCAAGCTTCAATAAACTCGGCAAGTGGAGTATTTTGTTTGGCGGCTTCAAGCGCAATAGGGTGTTGTGGCGCAAGCACGATATAGGGGCAGCCGTAAATGGTTTCAGGGCGGGTGGTAAATACAGTGATTTTTTCAGCCTGACCTTCAATAGAAAAATCAATATTAATTCCTTCAGAGCGGCCAATCCAATTGCGTTGCATGGTTTTGACTTGGTCGGGCCAGCCATCAAGCTGATCGATATCATTTAATAGCTGATCGGCATAATCCGTGATTTTAAAGAACCATTGCGGAATTTCACGTTGTTCAACTAGCGCACCTGAGCGCCAACCACGACCATCGATGACTTGTTCATTCGCCAATACGGTTTGATCAATTGGATCCCAGTTGACCACAGAATTTTTACGATACACTAAACCTTTTTCAAACATGCGAATAAAAAACCATTGTTCCCAACGATAATAGTCCGGATCGCAAGTCGCTAATTCACGAGACCAATCATAAGCAAAACCGAGCGACTTAAATTGCTCGCGCATAATGGCAATGTTTTCATAGGTCCATTTTTCAGGTTGAACTTTATGTTTGATAGCCGCATTTTCGGCAGGCAAGCCAAACGCATCCCAACCCATGGGTTGTAAAACATTTTTACCCAACATGCGCTGATAGCGCGCGACAACATCAGACAGGGTGTAATTACGTACGTGCCCCATGTGCAATTGGCCGCTGGGGTAGGGCAGCATCGCCAAGCAAAAGTATTTTTCTTTGCACAGATCTTCATTGGCTTTAAACGCTTGCGTTTCATCCCACTGTTGTTGAATGGTTGGCTCAATTTGCTCAGGTGAATATTGTTCTTGCATAGTCTCAAATAAGTTATATAAAGTAAGCGCTAGAATACCTCTTGCTCGATTCATAATCAACACCTGGCTGTCAAAAAATGTGCATGTGTAAAGAACCGTCTAAGACATATCAAGTATGTGCTAAAGTCGTGAATTAATTTTGCAAAATCATTAAGTTGCACTAATCTATTTGAAGTACAGAGGCGCACATGAAAACTAAAAAAATGATATCAAAAATCATCCTCCTGATCAGCACATTGGCTTTGGGCGTTGTGGTGCTAGCCGAAGACGTTTTGAACCCCTTATTCGATCGACGTAAATTACAAAAATCTCAAATTAAATCACCTAGTGAACCGATTGCTAAAGCTGATGAGCACTTAGTTAAGCCCGTGCTTTCTGTTGCTCCAGCCGCGATTAAGCAAAATAAGGTTGAGAGTGCTGAGCCTCTATTAGTTGCGGGCAAAATAGTTGCCGGTAAAAAAACTAAAGTGACATTACCCGTCGAAAAAACGATACCACCCATTAGCCCTAATGCTGCTGAAGTTAACAAAGTATTAGCCAAAGAAAACCCTCGTGAATATACCGGCGGCTTTCCTTGGAATCCCAAAATTTCAGTCGAAGGTGATGCCGGTAATACCCGCAGCATGGCGATCACCGATTTAATGATTCCTATCTGGGGTAATTGGAATAACTTATTAATGATGGATGTGCGTGCCCATGCAGCAACCGACGATACGCGTGAAGGTAATGTGGGTTTAGTTTATCGTTTCATGCCAGATGAAAATAACATCATCGGTTTTTATGGCTATTATGATCGCAGTGAGTCATCAACAAACCATTATTACAGTCAAGCCACCGTCGGTGTGCAACGTTTAGGGCAAGATTGGGACTTTTCAGGTAATGGCTATATCCCCTTTGGTAAAACACGTAACTTAATTAATGCCCAACAAGGCTCTGCCACGTTACGTGGACACAACATTATATTGGAAGACTTCTTTGATACTTATGAACAAGCGGAAGCTGGGTTTGATTTAGAAGCGGGTCGGTTGTTGTGGGGTAAGCCCGAATATGAAATGCGTGGCTATGCAGCGTATTACCATTTTGGTTTCGGTGGCGATGATACTGCCATTGATGGTGGTCGTTTGCGTTTTCAACAAAGTTTAAGTCACTATGTGCGTTTAACGGCAAGCGTTCAATACGATGCCGTGCGTGATTGGCAATACCAATTCGGTGTGCGCTTAGTGTTTGGTGGTGTGAGTGAAAGCTTACGCAAATATGACCCGACTAATTTACGCAATCGCATGATGACAGAAGTCGTGCGCGATATTGATATTGTGACAGCGGATAAAACCCTCGAACGTGATATTGATGCTCCACAAAAAATTTATTTTGTTGATGAAGATGCAACAACGGTTACTGGCGATGGTACCTATGCTGACCCTTATTCAAACTTAACCCAAGCGGATATTGATGCCGCAGGTCAAGGTAATATTATTTATGTTTATGGCGGCCATGCAACGGGGCAAGCGCCTGAAACGTATCAACTCCAATCCGGGCTACATTTTGAGGCTAATCAAGATGTCATCACCTCGGGTGAAGCCTTTAATATGCAATTCGATGAACATACCGTTAACTTGCTACCCAAAACCGTATCACCTATTTTTGAAGCGAATAATATTGGTAGCGCCGCGCCGGCTATACAGCTATCCAGCGGCGACAAAATTGGGCATTTTAGTTTGATCACGAATGCCACTAATTCGGAAGGTATTGATATTGCGAATGCGCAAAACGTCACGTTAAATAATGCCGATGTACAAGGTTTCCAAACCGGTGTCACCATTGAAGGGCCTAACACTTCAAATATCACCGTGAACAATGTGCAATCTAATTATAATGAAAATAAAGGTTTCAATATTAGTGATATTCAACATTCACTAACTCTCAATAATATTTCTGCGACAGGTCAACAACAAACGGGTTTGATGATACAAGGTTCTGACCATGTAACAGTCACCAATAGTCAAAACGGCGTAAGCAATTTCAATCAAAATGAAGTGGGTGTTGATGTTGCCAATTCAAGTCATGTGCATTTAGGCCAGATTAGCGCATCGGATGCTAGGTTAAGTGGTGTTGAGTTGAATAACAGTAATAATGTCACGATTAATACCGTCACCGCAAACAACTCGGGTGCTGATGGTGTTGATATCACGGGTGGTGCTAATAATACCTTGGGTATTGTCACAACGAATAATAACGGTGCTGATGGTGTGGAAATAACAGGTGCATCTACCAATACTAGTATTAATACTATTACAGCCAATCAAAATGGTTTAGATGGTGTTGCAATAAATGGTTCAACGGGTGTGAGCGTGGTTAACACGGTGACGGCTGATGGCAACCTTGGTGATGGTGTCTTGATTAATAATGGTAGTAGTAATGTCAGCATGAATACTATCGCAGCAGGGCAAAACATTTTAAATGGTGTTGCGATCAATGATTCAACCGGTGTCAATGTGGTTAATTCTGTGACGGCGGATGGCAACCTTAGCGAAGGCGTATTGATTAATAATGGCAGTAGTGATGTCAGCATTAATACCTTGCAAGCGAATGACCAAACGGTATTTAATGGTTTACTGATTAATAATGCTAGCGATGTCAGTATTACCTCAGCTACTACGTCAGGTAACGCAAACGATGGTATGCAAATCGATAATAACAGCAGCGGTATTACTATTGGTACAGCCGAGAGTGATGACAATGGTCAGCAAGGTGTATCTATCGCGGGTGCTAGCGCCGTTGCGATGACAAACGTAACTGCCGATTCAAACACCGATAATGGTGTGTTAATTAATAACAGCAGTAACAATGTCACCATTGGCACGGCGACAACGAATACGAATAGTGAAAATGGTATTGATGTCAGCGGTGATAGCGGCATCACATTGTCGAATGTCACAAGCACAGACAATACGGATAATGGTGTGCTGCTAAGCAGTGCAGCCGGAGACAACTTAGGTACGGTTATCGCAACAGACAACCATCAATCGGGTGTTGCCATGACAAACTCTGCTGATGTGAGAGTCAACAGTATGACAGCCGATGACAATCGTGCTGATGGTGTCGCTTTAAAGAATACGTCGGGTGTGACGCTGACCAACGTCGTCGCTGATCGTAATACCGATGACGGTGTGCTCATCGACAGCAACAGCAGTAGTGACAATATTACAACGTTAACCGCTAACCATAACAAACAATCAGGCGTAGCACTGAATGGTGCGATGGGCGTTGGTATCACTACGTTAACGGCTAATCACAATACCGATGACGGTGTGCTGATCAATAATAACAGCAGTAGTGACACGATTCACACGGTGGCGGCCGCTGATGAAAATGGACAAAATGGTGTCGAGTTTAATGATACGGGTGCTAGCAATAGCATTGGTACCATCACGGAAGCGGAACATAATGCAGGTGATGGTGTTGATATTGATAATGGTAGTCATAACGTTACGTTAGGCGATGTCATCGCTAAAAATAATATGGGTAGTGGTGTTAACCTTAACGATGCCAGTGATATTAATGTAAGCAGCCTCACAGCGGATGATAATGCCGCCACAGGTTTAGCGGTAGCCAATAAAGCTGATGACATAAACGTGACACAAGTTAGCGCCGATAATAATGCCACCGGTATTAGTATTAACGATAGCAGTGCTGTCACGCTCGGCAGCGCACAAACGACTAATTTACAGGTTGATAGCAATACAGCCGACGGTATCGATATCAACAATAAAAGTCACAACGTTGCACTTAATGGTGTGTGGCAAGCAAAAGATAACCAACAAATCGGTGTTAGCATCAACGATGCCACCAAGGTCAACGTCACAGGTAATGATGATTTCTCAGATAACGATGGCTTAGGCATTTCTATTGCCGACAGCAAACCATTATTAAGCAGCAATGGTATTACCTTTGCCAATACAGATGTGTCAGGTAAGGATAACGTGGGCGGTGGATTATTAATTAGTAACAGTAATGACGTGACGATGGGTGATGTGACAGCTGATCAAACTAGCGGTACAGGTGTCAGCATTGATAATGCAAGCCACGATATCACGTTGGGTAATGTCACAGCAGATTATGCCGGCAATGATGGCATGCAGATTAGTGATAGTAATGACGTGACAACGAATAACGTCGAAGTGAATCATGCTCACAGCGATGGTTTGTTAATCAATAATAGTGATGATGTGATGATGAATAACGTCACTGCGAATAAGACAGGTGGCACAGGCGTTATCATTAACAATACCAGTAGCGCAGTCACGCTGAAAAATACGACAGCGAATAACAATGCGGTCGATGGCATCAAGTTAGATGATGTGGCTGGCATTAACATTGGATCTAGTGCGGCTGGGGTTGATGTTTCAGCTAATAATAACGGCGCTAATGGTATTGAAATTGATAATAGCCAGGGCAATGATACAGATATTAATTTCAATGGAAATACGACGGCAAATAACAGTATCAGCGCAACAGATGATAGTGCGGAGGGGTTATCTGTCAATAACTCTCAGAAGATAATTTTTGGTGGTAATAGTACGTTGGATGGTATTAATATTAATAACCAAGGAATAGCATCATCAAACATACTAACCGATGCGTTTGAAGGCAATGTTATTAGCAATAACAAAACAGTCACCATTGAGAACACCGATATCAGTGATTTTCTTGGCAATTTAACAGTTAACAATGCCGCGGGTGATGGGTTTGTGTTGACTGATGACGACGACGTGAGCTTCAATAATGGTGTTGTTACCGTGGCTAATGCAACGGGTACGGGTATTAATATCACTGATTCGCAGAATGTCGGTTTCCCACGCATTGATGTAACAGACTCAGGTGCTGATGGTTTTGATATGACCAATTCGGATAATGAGCCAAACTCTTCCCAGTTTCAAGGCACAGTAACGTCTAACGGTAATATAGGCGATGGTGTCAACATTCAAAACAGTGGTATTGGCTACACTGGCACCGTCACAACGAACCAAAACCAGGGGAATGGGGTAGTGCTCAATAATCTTGCTCAAGCTTCTGAGTTGGATGTTGAGGCCGGTAGTGAAATGAATAACAATGATGGTGCAGGTCTTGTGATAGATAATAGTAACCCTACTGCAACAGCTAATTTTACTGGTGTTAGCTTGTCGGGTGATGGGGTAGAACTAGATAATGCATCTAATATTGTGCTTTCTAATTCGACTATTAACAGTGCTGGTGTGGGTGTCAATGTGACGGGGCAAAGCAATGTTACATTGAACGACGATGCTGTCACTAGTCAGAATTATGCACTGCAATTGAATTTAGCTACTGGCTCAACTTTTGAATCAAATGACGGTAGCTTCACGACAACTGATGCACCTGCCGAAGGTCAACCGACCATCAATGTCATCTTTGGTGGCGATACCACGGGTACGAATATCTCTATGAATGATGCACAGGTTTATAATGTAGTGACTGCACCAGCCGCTCAAGGTTCCTTGATGACTGTGAATAAAGGTTCACCTGATGAGTCAGGTACTCCAGCGACATTTGAGATTAATAATCCAGATGATTTTAATGGTTCAGTATTCAACGCATCAACCAGTCAAACCCTTTATGTTAATGGTCCTGGCGGTGGCACTGTAGGGCCGGGTGTTACTAAATCATTTACAATTCCCAATCAGGCAGCACCACCCCCTAGTGATGATAACCCTTAAGCAGAATAACTAAACCTAACTCTCCCGCAACATCATTGTTGCTACGGGCAGCTTATCTCGTGCATCTTGCGCATATTTAGCCCGCTATCATTGCTTTTGCTCAAATTTTGTCTATACCTAACTATACCCTTGGTCAAGGAAGACGACCATAACAACAACGGGTGTAATATGAAACGGACACTTTCCTCAATAGTGGCTGCTGTTTTTAGTGTATTTGGCTTTGCCAATGCCGCTGAAACCGAAAGCCGCGAAACCAAAACGCCATCAGCTTCGCGCCTGCAAGTTGTTAACGTTGATCAAGCTACAACTAAGGAAATGCGTGAGTACAAGGCGATGACTTACTGGTATCCCCGTTTATACATTGAAGGGGCGGCTGGCAATAAACGTGTTCTCGGTATTCTTGATGGCATGATTCCGATTTGGGGCAACAGCAATAATTTATGGTATTTCGATGCGCGTGGACAAATCTCTAGCCAAAACAGTAATGAAGGTAATTTTGGTACGGGTTATCGACACTTAACAGCCGATGGTAATTCTATCTACGGTATTTATGGTTTTTATGATCGGATGGATTCACCCAACAGTAATATTTTTAATCAAATGACATTTGGGGTTGAACGCTTAGGCCATGATTGGGATTACCGTATCAATGGTTATTTGCCATTTGGTAAAACACAGTACGCGATTAACAATACCAACACACCGCCTGCCTTTAGTGGGCATCAAGTCATCACGACAGATACCACGACTTATGAATCAGCCCAGGCCGGTTTTGATGCCGAAGTAGGGCGTAAATTATGGGGCGGTCCTTATCATCCTTTGCGTGCTTATGTGGGCTATTATTATTTTGGTTTCGATAAAAACACACCCGGCATGAATGGTGTGCGTGTGCGCGCTGTGCAGACAGTCACGCATTGGTTTGATGTGTCCGTGGGTGTGGAATACGATGCGATTCGTCAAATGCAATATTTAGTCGGCTTTCGTTTTAAATTAGGCGGTGTGAATTCAGCATTATGGAAAGCGGATCCGAATGATTTACGTAACCGTATGATGTCAGCCGTGACACGTGATTTAGATGTCGTCACTGTCGATACGCGCCATCAAACCATCGATGTGTTGAGCCCTGAGCCTGTGTACTTTATTAACCAAGGCGCTGCAGCCGGTGGTGATGGTACTTATCAGCATCCTTACAATACCATTACGCAATCTGATATTGGTGCCGCCGGACAAAACAGCATGATCTATGTGCAAGGTGCTGGCCCCAATAATACTGACCGACGTTACACCTATGATTTGCAGAGTGGTGTGCATTTAGAAACAGGGCAAACCTTCAGAACCTCATCAACGGATTATGATGTAATGTATCAAGGCCACCCTTATACGGTATTAGGTAGCACGCAAGCGCCGATTATTACGGCTTCACAGTTAGCAAGCAATCAAGCTGCGATGACAGTAGCCAGTGGTGATGATGTGAGTGGATTTACGTTACAAGGTGCTAATGGCCAAGGCCAAGGTATCAACGTTGACAATGCTAATCATGTGAATCTTCATCAAATAGCAGTGTCTGGTTTTGCCGAAGGCGTGAATGTGACCGGTACTGGTTCGCAGGTGGTGAATATTAATGATGTTGCTTCTGAGCACAACACGAGAGCCGGGATTAGTATTAATGACCATGCTAGCCAAATCAATTTAAATAATATCGATGCGGATAATAACACCCAAGGTTATGGTGTGGTCTTTAGTAACGTTAGTAATGTTGATTTAAATGCAGTCGCTAACAGCAATGATATTTTAGATTTAGATAATGATACCGATAGTTTAGCCATTCTAAATGCAAATAATGTGACGATGGGTAATATTGCTGTTCAGAATATTAATAACGACGGTGTATTAATTCAGAATTCGAGTCATGTTCGTTTAGGTAATCTTACGGTGAGCGGGGCGCAAGGTGATGGTGTCAATATCAACCATGTAATGGACTCAAGTTTCGGCAATATCAATGTGAGTGATTCACAAGACAACGGTGTCAATATTAGCAACACGAGGTCTTCAAGTTTTGGTAATGTGAGTGTTAACGCATCACAAGCCGATGGTGTGTCGTTAACGAATGATAGTCAGCTACAAATTGGCACTATTACAGCGGCTAATAACGTGGCTGCAGGTGTTGATATCAGCGGGAATTACACGGGTTTAAGCATTCATGCTGTCGACGCTCAGCATAACCAGACAGGTGTTGTATTGTCCAACACCAACACCGTTTCAGGCACTAACGGCAATTTAAACATTAGCAACATTGATGCTGAGCAAAACCAAATTGGGGTTAATTTCAGTGGCGCGAGTTATGCGAATGTTGGTAACATAACTGCCGATAACAACATAGATGGTGGTTTGTTATTTTCTAACAATACTATTGGCGATAACATAGGTACATTAACCGCGACCGGTAATACAGGTTATAGCCTCGAGCTCGACCATGCGAGCAATATCGATTTAGGCAGTGACGTTAACCAATCTGATGCGATTGATTTATCAGACGACACGGATGGTGTATCGATTCTCAATGCGGATAATGTCACCCTGGGTAATTTAAGCATTCAAGATAGTCGTGATAATGGTGTGTTAGTTCAGAATTCAAATCATATTCATTTAGGTAATCTCACGGTGAGTGGCGCACAAGGTGATGGCATCAACATGAGCGATGTGACGGACTCAAACGTGGGCAATATAACGGTGAGTGATTCACAAGGTGACGGCGTCAATATGAGCAATGTGACGGGATCAAGTTTTGGTAATACGGATGTTACCGATTCACAAGGTGTCGGGGTACTATTAAATAATGTCAGTCACCTACAGATGGGCACTATCACTTCATCTGGCCAAGGTGCTAATGACAATGGTGTTGAAGTCGAGAATGCTAACAACCTTGATTTAGGTAATATCAGTGTGAGCGGTTCCGAAAATGCGGGTGTTAGCATCAGCAATGTGAGTAACGCGAACATAGCTAATATGAATGTCACTGATGCTATACAGAATGGTGTATCGTTAGCGAATGATAGCCAGCTGCAAATTAATTCCATCACTGCTGATGATAACGCAGCAGCAGGTGCCGACATCAGTGGCTATTACACAGGTTTAAGTATTCAAGACGTCACTGCGCAACATAACCAAACGGGTGTGTTGTTATCCAGCACGAACCCAGGCTCTGGTGCCGATGGCAATTTGAATATTACTAATATCAATGCAGATAATAACCAAATCGGCGTTAATTTCAGCGACGCGAGTTTTGTGAATGTAGGCACGTTAACTGCCAATGATAATACCGCCGGTGGAGTGTTGTTCTCTAATAAAGCCAGTGCCGATGATGTGGGTACGTTGAATGCGACGGGTAATACAGGTTATGGCGTCGATGTCTCTCAATATTCAGTTGCTGCGAGCTTAGGTAAAGTTGGCGGCGTTAATATCAGTAACACACAAGGTGATGGTGTGATTGAAAATTCCACTGCATTTTTCTACAACCTAAATTCAAGCAACAATACTGGCGACGGTATTTCGGGTAGCGATGCGAGTGGTATGCAGCTGTACTTGTACGGTAATACAGTGTTGAACAACAATAATTATGCGATCAATATGAGTAACAACTCATCTGACCCAAGCAGCCACAGCGTCAACATTTATGCCGATAATATTAGTGCCATTAATAATAACTATGGTGTGTATATTAACCATGGCTATAACGATGATATTGGTCAGTTAACGGTAAAAGGAACAAAGACAGGTTATGGCGTCAATATTGTAAATTCGACAAAAGTGCATGTTGGCCAACTGGATATCGCTAACAATGCAAACTTTGGTATGGTGTTAAATGATGTGGAGAACTCAAGTTTCGGCACAGAGGTTAATGCTATTACACCTTCACAAGTGACCGGTAACCAACAAGGTGTCGTCGTGATCGGTGGCTCAAACAATCTAACTTTTGATGACTTGAATGCGGCAAATAATAAGCAAACGGCTCAGTTTTTAATTAACGGTGGTAATGCTATTGCCTTGAATAATGTGACGGTGCTGAATACGTCTCAGCCTTATGATGTGGCAGGTTTATATCTTAATGGGACTAACACTAGCAATATCACGGTCAATGACAGTGGTATAACAGGTGACGCATTTAGCAACGTGATGGGTGATGATATTTTGATAAGAGGTGCCAATCATGTGAAATTAGATAACATTAATATACAAGCAACCGATTGGATGCAAGGCGTGTTAACCAATCCCAATGCGATCGCGATTCAACATGGAGCGAACAATGTGACGTTAAATTATGTTAATGAAACCGCGACACAACAAAGCAACCCCGGCTGGGCTGATGGTTTGCAAATGACGGGTGTAAATAATGTCGCGATTAACAATAGTCAGTTTAGCGGCAATAGTGGTGATGGTATTGCCATAGCAGCGCCGGGTAGTGGTACCAACGTTAATTCTAGCATCACTAATACGACAACGAATGATAATTATGGTCAAGGTGTTGATATCAAGCCAGGCGTAAGCGGTGTAACGCAAACAGGTGCCAAATCTGAAAATAACAAAAACAATGTTGAGCCAAATGGTTAGGCATCGAGTTAACGTTTATTGAGAATACCGAACACCAAACTCATCACTCTCCCATAACGTCACCGCTGCCACTGACACATTAGGGTCGGTTAACAATTCCTGTAAATGTTCAAACAACCACTTCGCTAAATTTTCATCGGTCGGGTTAATCACATCAAACGGCGCGACTTCATTAATGAATTGATGATCAAATTTATCTGCCACTTGGGTCATCACTTGTTTGATATCATAAAAATCGACAACTAAGCCTTTATCTTCGTCCGGTGCTGGCGTATTAATCTCCGCTTCCAATCGAAAGTCATGCCCATGAATGTTAGCGCACTTACCTTCATAATGCCGCAACGCCCGCGCCGCATTAAATCGTGTCACAATTTTGAGAGTGTATTGAGCTGGCATCCGAGTGTATCCTTATGGGGTTGTGCAGCTATTATACAGTGCGATAATACCGTTTGCCAGCTTTCTCATTAGTGTCTACAATCAGTGCATTCACATCCACGAATAATCAAAACAGGAGGGTAATGTGAAGTTTGTTGCGTGCCCAGCTGAGCAAAATATTTCAAGCTTTGATGATTTAATCACGGACTACGTGACAGCAGTTAATACTGATGGTGCCAGATTGTTTGCTTCAGATAAAAGCTTGGTGATATGGAAATTATTCCTTTATATTCAACAACGAAAAATTGATGTTGAAGCAGCTAAAAAAATCATTAATTTAACAACATTAGTTACACACACAGGTTCATTCATCGATGCTGTGTTGTTGTTATCAAATTATCAACCAGAAAATCAAACCGCCTTGGCGGCAGCAATTAATGCTTCTATGCCATGTGGTAATTATGTAACAGTGTTGAGAGTCATCTATAATTTGCGCAGAGTGGCTCTTTCTGATAACGAAATTGAGCAAGCTAACTTTTACATGGCGGCTGAGCAATATTTGAAAGGACTGCCTGAAAATTCAACCTGGCGTGAGTTTGCCATCATTGAAATCGGATGTTCAAAAAGCCAGTATACTTCAGTCTCACTCCCTGGTGATTATCGTGCCATTACACGGAGAAATGATTCAGCTGACAAGCTGAGGCTGCCTCAATCCTATTACGATAAATTCTTGTTAGTATTTGACGGTGGAATATTGCAGGGGGTAGCCGAAGCTTTACCTATTGCAATTCAGATGGGTGACTTGCGTGCCATGTTTGCAGAAGCTAAGCGGTGTGGTGTTCCCAGCTCAAATGATTTTATTTGTGCCTGTGAATTGTTGGGTTATGTCGCGTTGCATGTCAAAGAGTCCTTAATGTTTCGTTATCGTGGGGCAGGTGACATTCAGACACTCACAGATGAATTGCCGTATATTAATTTATATGATGAAGTGAAAAAAGAAATTGAAAATGTATACGCCAAATTAAAATCGGATGATTTGTTCGCTCGCTGTCACTTGTTATTGGCCGGTACGTTATCCACTTGGGAGCCCCAGCTATTAGCTCTATTGAAAAACAATCAAAAAGTGATGTCACCTTATTTGGCTGCTATGTCAGATGCTTATAAGAATGAAACAATTATAAAAAATAAGGTTGATTACTATCTGATTTTTTGTCAAAAGCAGGCAGTCAAGGCAGTCGCGTTACCCGCCAGTTATTTTGGCTATAACGTATTGTCATTAGATGACCTGTTGGGTTCCTACGTGGTTGAATGCAAAGGAAGCGGCACCTGGTTTGAAAGCATGAATTTTTCAGCTACACATAAATTAGCTTTGTATATGAAACAGCGGAAGTTTAATAAAGAGTTAGTGAATGCCAGCCTGAAAAAAATATACGATGACAAAGGTGAACAGCATATTAGTTATACCTTTCTTAAAGGCCTTGTATTTCTGTATTTCGCACAAGGTGGGGCAAATGACGCACCTGAGGTTGAAAATTTACAATCAGCGATAACATGGTTGAGTAAGAGTGATAATGCCTATGCCAAAATTGAGTTGATGATAGCCTATATGCGACAAAGTGAATTGCTCGGAGAAAACCCAGCAGTTATGTCGACGTTGTGGGCAAAGGCTGTTGCAATCAAAACAGCGTTTAAAGAAGGAGATGGTGGGGAAAGTTTTTGGTGTCGTTACGCTAGCGCTCGTTTCTTAGAGCAAGAAGCTGAAGTGCTCAATAATGCTGAAAAATTAGCGCAAACTGGTGAGTATTATGCACAATTAAGTGCAGAATCCACACCAACTGTTGCACATCCCCGTTCAAGTTATATGGCAACTACAAGCCAAACCGACACCTTTGCTACTGCAATGATTGCAACGGGTGACCTACGCATCATGGTGACCGCAGCAATGCATTATTTGAAGCGAAAACCTTCTGGCATCATAGCTGAACAAGTTGTACTAGATGTGAATACTATTGTGGCCTGTAAATTGTTACGTCACGTTTGTTGGTGTGTGGATTCGAAATATGAGGCAAGAGCTGTATGGTCAAATAATATGGGTAAATCAAGTTCGCACGCATGGAAAATGATGACATTAAAAGAGGTGATTGCTGAAAATATCAAGGTTTTTTATGAAAAAATCCGTCACCATCAAAATGCTAACCTGCGATGCCAATGCAAATATTATTTGCTGTCATCCAACTTGATTTCTGACGAACTGATGCATTTTGATCCTGATTTTGATTATAAGGTCAGCACATCCATGGCAGATCAATCGTTGATTAAAAATCGTTCCATTGACCGATTGTTAAAAAGAAAGCCCACACTTTGTGCATGGCTCTATATGCAAGATAAAGTGTTTTATAAGCAGGATTCACATATGTTAGCAACCATGCGCAACATGGTCACGACGGGTGCTAGTGCAGAGATGCCAGCATTTGAATTCAGCCAGCAAGTCATGCGATTAGAGCGTGAGAATAAATGATACAATCAAATTGTACTGGGATTACACAAGGTTATGAAGCCATTTGCCAGATAGACAATCAAGCGCTATGCTTAGCGTGATTCTCCATTTTATAATTCAATAAGGATCTTATTTTGATTACGTTATTTGGGCATGAATGTAAAACACTTGATGATGCTATAAGTGAATACCTTGCTATGTTTTCAGGTAAAGCCCCGATTGCAGCAGCAACGCTATTTGCGGGAGATGATGTCAGGCGTATTTCTATATTGACAATGCTGTTTGAACAGCAAACCTATGATGCCCTAGCTTTAACTCTATTGGTTAATCAGTTTTTTTCGTCCCGCCTTCCTGAGGGGCACGTTGCTCGTGTTTATTTTTCAGCATTAATTAATATTTATCACGACGATGATGTTAAAAGATCAATATGTTTACAGCAAGCAATAGAACAATTAGCACCCTTTTCGCAAGGTGATAACATGAATGACTATTGTGTGTCTCAATATTTATTAGCTAAACTTTTTTTTCAGGGGTTAAATAAAGATTTAAATGCAATGATGAGATTTGTTGAAAGCATAGAGCCAGAATTTTCCAACATAAAATCTCTTGCCATGTGCAATTATACTAAAGCTAAATTTTATGAGGCTGTGGCTGGTTTTTGTGGTGCCGGGGCGAACAAACAGGCAATGAGAAAATATATCGGTTTGGCATTGATGTGGTACCAGGTGCCTGTTGCCGAAACACATCCTGCTGCTATTTATCATTGTGCGGTGTTAACTGCACAAAGTGACCCACAAAAATCAACAGATGAAGCCTTTGTCAATGCTGCCAAATCAGGTGACTTATTACCATTATATCGCATGGCTCATACGAGTATCCTGAAGGCTAAAACAGATATCGCAAGTGTAGACGCTTTTGTGGCATTACGTTATTTATACATGAACACCAAACGGTGTTTTAAGGTAAGAATATATGAGCAAGCCAAACCAACAACAGTTGATAATATTCATTATGTGAGCTTGCATGACACGTTGGTCTGGAATATGTTCAAACGCCAGTTTGATGCGCTTAAAGAGTGGAAGTTGCCTACCGAAGCACATTTAAATGCGTTGTATGATGCGCACATGGCGTTTGCATTAGTGTTGGCGGGTGCGTGGATACTTGAAGCTACGCAGTTTGTACGTAAACATCCTAAGGCAGCGGCTAAATGTTATTTGAAGGATCAGTTTAGACTGGCAGGCAATAAAAACGATAAAGCAAATTTAGAACGGCTTCATGGTAGTTATATGAGCGCAGTTCCTGACTACAAAGTAGCCATTGAAAAAGAGTTAACAAAATAGGAAGGGAAGATAATTAAATTATTGGGTATCGAGTTTGGCGCCTGCTAGAAGTTCGCATCTTGATGTGCAATGGGTATATAATACTCACTCTAAAAAGGAGTCAGCATGACCATTCGCACCCGTTTTGCCCCCAGCCCAACCGGTTTTCTTCATATTGGTGGGGCCCGTACCGCTTTATTTAGTTGGTTGTTCGCCCGCAAACATGGCGGACAATTTATTTTACGGATTGAAGATACTGATCGCGAACGTTCGACAGAGGAGTCAGTGCAAGCGATTTTTGATGGGATGAATTGGCTGGGGTTGGATTGGGATGAAGTGCCGGTTTATCAAACGCACAAGTTTGAGCGTTATGCGCAATTAATCCAACAATTAGTTGATGAAGATAAGGCCTATCGCTGTTATTGCTCGAAAGAACGACTGGATGCTTTACGTGAACAACAAATGGCAAACAAAGAAAAGCCACGTTACGATGGCCATTGCCGTGATTGTTCAGACGGTGATGTTGATGCCCCGCATGTGATTCGTTTTAAAAACCCGATCGCTGGCTCTGTTGCATGGGACGATTTAGTGCGCGGCACTATCGAAGTGCAGAACAGTGAGTTGGATGATTTGATTATCCAACGCACCGATGGTTCACCGACGTATAACTTTTGTGTCGTAGTGGATGATTGGGACATGAACATGACCCATGTGTTGCGTGGTGATGATCACATCAACAATACCCCTCGCCAAATTAACTTATATGCAGCTTTAGGCGTAAAACCACCCATTTTTGGGCATTTACCGATGATTTTAGGCAGTGATGGTGCGCGTTTGTCGAAACGCCATGGGGCAGTTAGCGTTATGCAATATCGTGACGAAGGCTTTTTGCCTGAAGCCTTACTCAATTATTTGGTCCGTTTAGGTTGGTCGCATGGCGATCAAGAATTGTTTTCTAAACAAGATATGATTGATTTGTTTGATGTTGAACATATCAATAAATCGCCCGCGAGTTTTAACCCTGAAAAATTGCAATGGTTAAACCAACAGTATTTAAAATCTGAAGCGCCTGATTATGTCGCTGCGCAATTGGCTTTAATATTAAAAGCCAAAGGTGTTGATGCGCCAGTTGACCACAAGTTGATTGAACTAGTTAAAGCTCAAGCCGAACGCAGTAAAACCTTAATTGAAATGGCGGATAAGAGTTTATGCTTTTACCAAACCTTTGAAACTTACAATGAAGCAGCTGTCGAAAAATGTTTTAAACCTGAATCGGTGGAGCCCCTGCAATTATTACACGATAAATTGGCTGCATTAAGCGTATGGGAGCAAGATGATATTCACGTTGCTCTACAAGCCGTTGGTGAAGAATTGGGCTTGAAAATGGGTAAATATGGCCCTGCCGTACGTGTTGCTGTTACTGGTAGTACGATGTCTCCAGGTTTAGATTTGACCTTATATTTAATTGGCCAAGCCGATGTGCTTGAGCGTTTGCAAAAGGCTATTGCGCTTATTAAGGTTAAGTGAGTTTCTGGGTCCCGCGGTCAAGCCGCGGGACGACGAGCTGTCATTGTGCGGCTTAACCGTGGAATTTAGGCAAGGCCTATCGTTAACCACCGCTGGTGGATATGGTTATGCTCCGTATAACCTCATTCACCCAACCTTAAATATGATATTATTTGATAGTATTAGCTTATTCTTAAAGGACCTCACATGAAAATCCATATCCTCGGCATCTGCGGCACTTTCATGGCTGGCATCGCCGCCATCGCCAAACAGCTCGGGCATGACGTGCGCGGCTGTGACGCCAAAGTCTATCCTCCCATGAGCACGCAACTTGAAGAGCAGGGCATTCAATTGATTGAAGGCTTTGAAGTCGATCAACTGGATTACCAGCCTGATGTCATCATTGTCGGCAATGCCATGACACGCGGCAAACCGATTGTGGAGCATATTCTTAATAACAATTTAGCTTATACCTCTGGTCCACAATGGTTATATGAAAATGTTTTACATAATCGTTGGGTATTAGCCGTGAGTGGCACGCATGGGAAAACCACAACGGCGAGTATGTTAACGTGGTTGCTTGAAGCGGCAGGCCATAACCCTAGTTTTTTAATCGGTGGTGTGCCTGAAAATTTTGAGTCATCCGCTCGCGTGACGGATAGTGAATATTTTGTGATTGAAGCAGATGAATACGACACGGCCTTTTTTGATAAGCGATCGAAGTTTGTGCATTACCACCCTCGCACATTAATCATTAATAATTTAGAATTCGATCATGCTGATATCTTCTCTGATTTAGCCGCTATCCAAACCCAGTTCCATCATTTATTACGCATGATGCCGAGTGAAGGTTTAATTCTCACGCCGGCGAACGAAGCGGATATTGATGCCGTGATTGAGCAAGGCTGTTGGACCCCAGTTGAAACACTCGGCAACGATTGGCAGTTTAGTTTATTAAAGGACGACGGCTCCGCTTTCACTGTGAAGCATGATAATGAAACGGCCGACGTGAACTGGGATTTATTAGGTCAGCATAACGTTCACAATGCGGTTGCCGCCATCGCCGCTGCGCATCATGCGGGTGTTAACTGGCAACAAGCTTGCCAATCATTTAGCGATTTTAAAAACGTTAAACGCCGTTTAGAAATCCGCGCTGAAAAAAATGGCATCACCGTTTATGATGACTTCGCTCATCATCCCACCGCTATCGCGACCACCTTGCAAGGCTTACGTGCGAAAGTGGGCACGGAAAAAATCATCGCCATCGCTGAGCTTGGCTCATACACCATGCGTGCCGGCATTCACAAAGATACAATCATCCCCGCATTCGATAAAGCCGATGAAGTCTATCTCTATTTACCTGAAGATGCTGAGTTTGAATTAGCTGAGCAAGCTAATGTCCATATTTTTCATAATATCGATAGTATTGTCGGTGCCATTAAGCCCACAGCCCCATGCCACGTGGTGATTATGAGCAACCGTGCATTTGGCGGAATTCATGCTAAAATTATTAGTAATTTGTAGGGTGGATAAAAATTCGCGAGAAGCGCGGATATATCCACCAGCAGTAGTTAAGGAGCCCCGACCATGACCGATCAAGAACACGACTTCACTAAACAAGGCCTCTGGATAGGCCTAGCTGCTTACGCGGTTATCGCCTTCATCATCGCTATTCCATTTATTGTTTAAGCCATGAATGAAATAAAAACTGTTGCCGTATTTTGTGGTTCAAATAGTGGTGTTAATCCTGCCTATACGCAAGCTGCTTCAGATTTAGGGGCATTGCTTGCAAAACAAAATATCAACATCGTATTCGGTGGGGCTAACGTTGGCTTGATGCATAGTCTTGCGTCTTCAGCGCTTGAGCAGGGTGGTTATGTAACTGGCGTAATGACAGCGTTTCTTGAAGCTAAAGAACTGGTTTATGAAGGTGTGTCAGAATCGATTATTGTTGATACCATGCCTGAGCGGAAAAAAATCATGTTTGATCGTTCAGATGCTTTTATTTTATTGCCAGGTGGCACAGGTTCTTACGAAGAATTCTTTGAAATTTGGACTTTGGTACAATTACACAAACAATTAAAACCACTCGGTATTTTAAACATTGCTAACTTTTACGACCCTATGCTTGCGATGTTAAAAAACGCCGTAGCTGAGAAGTTTATGGCAGAAGAACATTTCAATATGGCTGCCGTGTCTGAACAGGTCGATGATATTTTAGAAAAAATGCGGCAAGTTGATTTAAGCTATCGCCCGGAATGGTTGGACGCTGAATTAAATACGAAAGACTAGGATTGATATTTCTCTTCTCCCCTTGGGGGGAGAAGATGCCCGAAGGGCCGATGAGGGTGGATAGAAATAAATCACCGCGAAGCGGTAACCTACTTATTCCCCAATATAACAGGTCCCGGCTCTAAAACAATCGGCGCCTTCAACTGATAACTTGCCACATGCATTGAGTAATTTTTAACCCCATACAGGGTAGCAAAAACAAAAAACAACACACCAAGAGCGATTAAAAACGATTTTAATTTAACTTCAGTATTCGGTTTGTGGCGGCGATAACTGATGACCATCACAAACAATACACTGCAGCCTAATAATACACCACCGATAACATCTGTTAACCAATGCAGACCTAAATACAAGCGTGAAAATGCAACCAGAATGGTTAGCAAAGTTAACGCGGTCATTGGAATACGCTTAAATTCTTTCGGCAAACGTTCCCGGATTAAATAAGCAACAAAGCCCCACACTACCAGAGTGAATGTGACATGCCCGCTGGGGAAGGATAGGGTTTTTAATTGATTCACTAAATCACCAGGGCGATGAGAATAAGAAATCTCTTTGGCGAGGTAAGCAATGAATGCCGCAATAATTAAAGCAATTAACCAATGGCACGCATAGCGCCAATTTTTTTGCCACATTAAATAAATGAAGCTAGCCATCAATGTGGGAATTAACACAACTTTTTGGCCGAAGAAACTTACCACCACCATAATGTGTAGCATCGTTTCTGTGCGCATCGCCATGAAACTGTGATGCACAGGAATATTAATACTCGATACACCCATATGAGTGGCGACTAAAATAAATAACACGATAAACAAACTGAAACAAATAATTGTCCAGATTGCCAAACTCAATTGTCGGTGTAAGTGTGGTTCTGTTGCGTCGCGCAATAACCATTTTAACCAATGATTTTCCATGGTGTCCCATCCTCGTTGTAACAAATTATATAAACCTTCATAAATCGCAAGCATAATACTGCGTGCCAACCAGTAGCTAGATAAAACAGCGACTAAGAAAACAATGGCGCCAAAGAAAGCATGCTCCGCTTCTTTACCGGTAATGTGAACAATGCCAGCACCGATTAAAATACCTGGCACAATGTAACCTGGCGCCCAGATTAAGGCTGAAGCAACATTAGCAATTAAAAAGCGTTTGGGTTGTAAGTTCATGATGCCAGCAATTAATGGCATAGTTGGGCGCAATGGCCCAAGAAAGCGACCAACGAATACACTCTTACCGCCGTATTTTGCAAAAAATTGTTCGCCACGATTAAGCAACTTACCAAATCGACTGAAGGGCCAAATCTTACGGATATCTTCATGGTAGTGGTAGCCTAGCCAAAAACTCAATATGTCACCAGCAATGGCGCCAACAATCGCAAAAATAAATGTTTCAGCCGCAGGCAATGTGCCTAGGCCAACAAAAACACCAAGAACAGCTAATAGAGTAGAGCCAGGAATAAATAAGCCAACAATAGCTAATGATTCAGTAAATGCAATCAGGAAAGTCGCCAACCATGCCCATTCGCTATGATGCTGTACCCAGGTTGGAATGTTGTGTATTAGGTCGTGCATATAGGGTGTTATACCTTATAATCCTCGCCCGCAAAGCGGGAGAGGACAGCTGCAAAGCAGCAGGAGAGAGGAAATTCCAGAGTCATCAATTAAACTAATTCCTTTGCTTGCATATCCGCATGATAAGAAGACCTAACCAATGGTCCACTCGCTACATTACTAAAACCCATTTCTTTCGCCAATGCACCTAAGCGATCAAACTCAGTGGGATGTACATAACGATCAACCCCGATGTGAAACTTACTCGGTTGCAAATATTGCCCCAAGGTTAACATGTCGACATCATGGTCACGCAAATCTTGCATGACTTGTTCAACTTCTTCTGATGTTTCACCTAAGCCCAGCATCATGCCTGACTTAGTGGGAATATTTGGATGACGATTTTTAAATTCTTGCAATAATCGCAACGACCATTTGTAATCCGAACCTGGTCGCGCTTTTTTATAAAGTCGCGGTGCAGTTTCAATATTATGGTTAAACACATCGGGTAAATTAGCATCTAAAGCGTCAAGTGCTTTTTCCATACGGCCGCGAAAATCAGGTACTAACACTTCAATTTTTAATTTAGGACTTAAGGCACGTGCTTCACGAATACAATCTGCAAAATGTTGTGCACCACCATCACGTAAATCATCGCGATCGACTGAAGTAATGACGACATACTTTAATGCCATGTCAGCGACTGTTTTAGCCAAATTTTTGGGCTCATCGACATCCAGTGGATCAGGGCGACCATGGCCTACATCACAAAAGCTACAACGTCGGGTACACTTCTCACCCATGATCATAAACGTTGCCGTGCCATGACTAAAACATTCCGACAAGTTCGGGCAAGACGCTTCTTCACAAACCGTCACTAATTTATTTTCACGCAATTTCTTTTTCAAGTTAGCCACTTCGGGGCTAGGGCTTAAACGAATACGAATCCAATCCGGCTTGCGCTGAGGTTTTTCAGTGGGAGCAATTTTAATGGGAATGCGTGCTAGCTTATCTAAGCCTTTTTTCTTCACGCTAGGGTCTTTTATTGTGCTTGTTGTCATGCCATCTCTCAATCATTTCGAATTGGCGAATTATACTACAAAATTAACGCGAATGCTTGGTTCAGGAATTAGGGCTAGGCCTGTGAAATCAATTTATTTTTCAAAGAGTTAATAAGTCGTTGGCGAACTTGTGTGATATCAAGTGTGGGGCAAAGGGCACTTAGTTGAGTGACTGGCATATTAGCGTAACCGCAAGGGTTGATGCGGATGAAGGGTTCGAGATTCATATCAACGTTGAGTGCAAGGCCGTGGTAGGAGCAGCCTTTGCGGATGCGTAAGCCTAACGAACAAATTTTAGCGCCATCAACGTAGACGCCCGGGGCATCGCAACGGGCATTAGCCGTAATGTTATATTCTTTGAGTAAATCGATAATAGCCGTTTCAATTAGGGTGACAAGTTCGCGCACTTTGAGTTTAGCGCGGCGTACGTCGAGCAAAATATATGCAACGAGTTGGCCGGGGCCATGATAAGTGACTTGCCCCCCGCGATCAGATTGCACGATGGAAATATCACCAGCATTAAGAATATGTTCAGCTTTTCCGGCTTGGCCTTGGGTGAAAACAGCAGGGTGTTCGACGAGCCAAATTTCATCTTCAGTGGTTTCATCACGGGCGTCAGTGAAGTCACGCATGGCTTGCCAGGTGGTGGTGTAGTCTTGTTGGGCTAGGTCTTTTATTATCATATTTTATACCTTTAATTCTCACCCGCTTGCGGGCGTTGTTGAATAAATCAATTTTCCAACTCCGTCATCCCGCGATCAAGTCGCGGGATGACGAGCTGTAACGTTGTATAAAAGCTGATTTATTCAACAACGCCCGCAAGCGGGAGAGGGGGTAATATCACAGTGTCATTAATACTAATTCATGTGATGACAATGCTTGATAACACTTATCAAGTTGCTCTTTGCTTTCAGCTGTTACGGTGACGGTAATTGATAAATAATTACCATTTTCACTTTCACGCGTTTTGAGACAATCTTCTTTCATATCAGGATAGTGATCATGCATGATACCCAGCACAGCTACTTCTAAGTCATCAGATTTTTTACCCATGATTTTAAAGGGAAATTCGCAGGGAAATTCTAATAAGGTTTCATCGCTCATAAGTTCGCCTTGTAATCTTGAAAGTGCTGCCACATCTGTTGCCAAACAGGACCGGGTTTACCGTCGGCAACCATTTCACCATCGATAGTGACAACAGGTGCAACATCTTTGGCCGCGCTACTTAACCAAATTTCATCGGCGTCATAAAGTTCTTCGCGTAAAATCGCTCGTTCTTCTAACGGCATATTAAATTTGTTGGCTAGCTCGACAGTAAGACCACGGGTAATACCACCAAGAATACGACCATCTTCTGGATGCGTTAGAATGACACCATCTTTAACCATGTAAACATTTGAGGCGGTGGCTTCAGACACATAACCTTCACGCACTAAGATCGCTTCATCGGCTTTTTGTTGCGTGGCTAAATCACGTTGGATAATGCTCGGTAATAACGAGGTCGATTTAATGCTGTTGCGCACCCAGCGCGTATCATCGGCAACGATGACAGACAAGCCGCGTTTTATTTTATCGATTGGCATGGTTGTCGCCGGTGTGATTTGCACAAACACAGTAGGTTGAATAGCCGTAATTGGAAAAGCATGATTACGTTCAACGTCAACACCGCGGGTGACCTGCAAATAAATGGAATACGCTTGCGTTTTATCGTCGTATTGCGCCATCAATTTGTCAAAAATCGTGAACCACTCTGAATGGCTTAGGCCACAATTTAAATCAATAGCCAACAAGCTGCGATCTAAGCGTTGTAAATGTTCTTCACCTAAAAAATATTTACCATGATGAACGGGGATGACTTCGTAAATGGAATCGGCAAATAAGAAACCACGATCTAAAACCGATACTTTCGCTTGATCACGCGGAAGAAACTCACCATTTAAATAAACTGTTGTCATGTCGTGATACCTTTAAAAAATGGAACCTAGCCAATCGGAGAAGTGACGCCACATGCCGCCTTTGGGGTCAGCTTGCAGTGCAACTAATGGTTTATCATCCAGCTTGTTACCATTCAGCGTTACATTTAATGTGCCCAACTGTTGGTTTTTGGCCACAGGCGCTTTGGCTTTGTTTTGCATATCCGTCGAGGCTTTCAAATCTTTGTAAGCATTGGCAGGAATGGTGACATATAAATCTTTAGTTAAGCCTACGTTAACATTTTTATTAGCACCGGCATAAACGCGCATGGTAGTGACAGTTTGATTGGCTGAATAAAGCTTATGGGTTTGGTAAAAACGGAAACCAAAGCGTACTAACGCATCGGCATCGGTCGCACGTGCATCTTCGGATGGCGTACCCATAACAACACTCACCACTCGCATACCTTCGCTATCTTTTGCAGAGGCGATTAAGCAATAACCAGCAGCACTGGTGTGCCCCGTTTTCATGCCATCAACATTCGGGTCACGCCATAATAATAAGTTACGGTTGTTCTGACGAATGTTATTCCACGTGAACCATTTTTCACTGAAGTAGTGATAATACTGTGGGAATTGATTGATGATAGCTGTCGCTAAAATAGCTAAGTCATGTGCCGTTGCGTAATGGTCTGGGTGTGGCAGGCCAGTAGCATCCGTGTAATGTGTGTTTTTCATGCCAAGTATTTTGGCTTGTTGATTCATCATTTGCACGAAAGTGGATTCACTTCCACCGATGTACTCAGCTAAGGCAGTCGTGGCATCATTGCCAGACATTACGATGATACCACGAATTAAATCTTCGACAGGCACTTGGTTGCCTTCTTTGACAAACATTTTTGAACCGCCCATGCGCCATGCTTTAACACTGATGCGGACTTTGTCATTTAAATGAATTTGATTAGACGCTAATTCTTTAAACGTTAAATATAAAGTCATCAATTTAGTTAAGCTTGCTGGTGGCAATTTTTCATCTGCATTTTTTTGCGCGATGATGGTGTGGCTATTTACATCCATTAAGATATAAGATTTAGCATTGATGTCGGGAGCTGATGGCACTAAGTATTTTGCAAAAGGATCAACAGCTTTGCTGGGAGCTGGCGTTGTGGCAACTGCGGCAACTTTAGCCGGTGCGTTAGTTTTGTCTAATGCTAATGGTTTGGTAGTGGTGCTTGCTGCAAAACTAGTGCTAGCAAACATAATAATCATAAGCGTGATAAGCAATTTCTTCATGTGTCTTGATCCTTTATTGGGACGGTCGTTGAGGGCGAAACTTTAGCATATTCTTACTGACGGGCCTAGTGCTTAGAGAGGCTAGAAACCGCTTCAGTACTTACACTAGGTTAACAATGGATTTGTTGTGAAGTCAGCATTTGACCTGCCTAATCCTTGAGCATTTATTTTACCAGAGCAAAGGCTTGTCCAAGCCCATTGCGTTCGAAGGTCTTAGTGAGAGCATCAGCAGTATGCACATCTTTAATCGGTCCGACTTGAACTTTATAAAGATTACGACTGCCATTGTTGGCCATAACAATTCGGATGCTATTAGTGGTATAGCGTTTCAGGGTGTCTGCTAAATGCTGTGCTGTATCGCGAGTTGAAAACACGCCCAGTTGTAAATAAATTTGGTGTGATTCGAAGCTGTAGACTTTGGGGGCGGTAACCGGTGGGTTTAAACTATCCGGTGAGCGAGGATTAATGGCTTCGACTTCCACCTTCGCGGTACCAGTTTTCAACATGTTGAGTTTTTTTGCTGCCGCGAATGATAAGTCAATAATACGATTCTCATGGAAAGGCCCACGATCGTTAACTTTGACAATCACCCATTTACCATTTTCTAAATTGGTCACGCGTACGTAGGTGGGCAAGGGCAACACTTTGTTAGCGGCAGTCATGCCAAACATATTGTAAGTTTCACCGCTGGAGGTACGTTGTTTATGAAATTTTGTGCCATACCAGGATGCAATGCCGCGCTGTTTATAACCTTTAGCAGTGTTTAATACATAATAACGTTTACCCATCACGACATAAGAAGAAGGGTTGCCGTATTTACTTTTAGGTTCGACTTTTGGAGTGGCATTAGGGATGTTGGAAACATCGATGCTTTTATAATTGCGCGGGATGCTATCTTTGTTCCCACCATAGCCAATGCAACCTGTGGCTAATACACAAGTTAGCAGTAGGCTTAAGGTGTTACGAAAGAGCTGGGCTGACACTAGCACTGCTACCAGGTGTTAATGTAAGTGTTGTCGACGGCACAGCTTTCTTTGAGATTTTTGGTGGCGTATGCTTCTTGGGTTTAGTAGCATCAGCTTTTACTTGTTTATGATAGTCCGTGTCAATTAATTGTGATAATTGTGTAACAGCTAAGGCATATAAATTACTGATGTTATAACGTTTTATGACATAAAAATTATAAAAACCTAACCAATAGGCTTGGGTGTCTTTACTCTCTTCAACTGTGACAAATAAGGCCTTTGTTGTGTCGGGGTATTTGCCCGTGACGTGAATGCCATAATGCAATAATTCTGACAGCGTATAGCTAGGCTTGCCCGATTGTTTGGGTAGCTTGGTGTAATCACTGCCCACGGTTGTCGCTGGTGCAATGATAGCTTCTCCCGCTTTCCAACCATGTTTATGTAAGTAATTAGCCACACTGCCAATGATGTCATCAATGTTATCGAACAAATCAATGCTACCATCTTGCGAGTAATCAACCGCATAGGCACGATAAGAGCTCGGCATGAATTGTGGTTGACCCACTGCACCGGCATAAGAGCCTAACACTTTAGCCGTTTCCCAATGTTGTTCGCGGGCTAATAATAAAAACTGTTCAAGCTCTCTGGTGAAAAATTTTGTTCGAGGTGGGTAGTCAAAAGCGAGTGTCGATAAAGTATCTAGCACCGAATACTTTCCACGATTGTGACCGTATGAAGTTTCAACACCAATGATGGCGACTAACACACTGACGGGTACGCCATATTGTTGACTGACTTTGGCTAACACTTTTTTATGCTGCTGCCAAAATTTCACGCCACCTTTAACACGTGTTTGACTAATGAAATGCTTGCGATAAATATACCAAGGTTTCGCTTCGTAGGGTTGTTGCATTGAGCTAATGATTTCTGGGCGCACTTGTACTTTATTAAACAGTAAATTTAATGCGTCACGATTAAACTGATGTTTTGTGACCATCATATCTATAAACTGTTGCACGTTAGGGCGCATGGCATTGATGGGTTGCACAGCCGCCGCATGATCAGGTTTTGCTGCATCGGCAGCGAATACCATGGGGCAAGTGATTAAGCTGAAAACGAAAATAATTATTGTAGTCAATTTGCGCATAGGATCCCTCAAGTAGCGATTAGCTTTCTGTGTGTGCTGATAGACATCAGTATGCCAAAACTTGCCATCAATGTCACCACGGATGTGCCACCATAGCTAAATAAAGGTAAGGGCAGGCCAACGACAGGAAGAATGCCTGAAACCATGCCAATATTTACAAACACCGAGACAAAAAAAGTGAAACCAAGACTGCCGGCTAGCAAACGGCTAAAGTTATCTTGTGCGTGATAAGCAATATAAAAACAGCGAATGGTGACCAGTAAATATAGCGATAATAAGATGAAACCGCCGAGCAAGCCAAATTCTTCACCCAGAACGGAATAAATGAAATCAGTAGAATGTTCGGGCAAGAAATTCAAATGGGATTGCGTACCGTTCAACCAGCCTTTGCCCAAAAAACCACCTGAGCCAATGGCAATTTTAGATTGAATGATGTGATAGCCTGAACCAAGAGGGTCACGTTCTGGATTTAAAAATGTCAGCACTCGACCGCGTTGATAACTATGTAAAAAATGCCAAGCAACAGGGGCCGCCGCTGCAATAATTACCGCGCCTGAAATTAACCAACGCCAGCCAATGCCAGCAAATAGTAGGACACCAAAGCCTGCTACGGCAACCATAATGGCAGTACCTAAATCAGGTTGTTTCAATATGAAAGCAACAGGAACGAATAAGATTACCCCGGCAAGAGCTAGTGACGATGCTTTAGGAGGCAGTTGACGGTCACTCATGTACCAAGCAATCATCATCGGCAATGCTAATTTCATGAGTTCAGAGGGTTGAAAGCGGAACAAACCGAGATTTAACCAGCGTTGTGCACCTTTACCGGTGTAACCTATCACTAATACAGCTAATAATAATGCAACAGCAATGCCATAGAGCCATGGAGCCCACAGCTTCAAACGCGAAGGGGAAATTTGTGCGACGACAAACATCACACCAAAGGCGAGACCAAAACGCACCATTTGGCGCACAACGATCAGTACATCTTCGCTTGCCGCACTAAATAGTACGAGCAAACCGGCAATGATGATAAGCAGTAAACCAATCAATAAGGGTAAATCAATATGGATGCGCTCCCAAAGTGATAGATGATGGTGTCCGATTTTATAAGAGGGAAACCATTGTTCGAGAAAGTTTCTTTTGTCAATTTTATTCATAATGTAGAGTTTAGAGTTTGGCGTTTGGCGTTTGGTGAAAGCAATCACAAAACGATCAACGTTCAAACGCTAATGGCTAAGCTCCATTTTTGTCAAATAAATGTTTTTGCTTTAATAAATAATAATCCATCACTTTGCGTGCGATGGCCGCGGCTTGAGGGTTGTTTTGAATGGCCACTGCGAGCACAATTTTAGGATGCTTAACGGGGGCAAAGGCCATGAACATGGAATTATCACGCAGCCGTTCGGTGACATCTTCGGTTTTATACACTTCGTTTGCACCGACATCAAATAATTGTGCCGTACCGGTTTTAGCAGCAACCGTATAAGCGGGGTCGCCAAAACGATAGCCCGTACCTTTGGCAGCAGAGATAACATCAACCATGCCAGCAATAATGGGTTTCCAAGCTTTTTCTGGCATATTAATTTTAGTGCCTAACCGAGGTGGCACATCTAATATTTTACCATCTGGCGTGCGAATGTCTTTGACTAAGTTAGCTTTGTAGTACACACCACGGTTAGCGATGATGCTGGTAGCAACCGCTAATTGTAATGGGGTTGATAGGGTTAGGCCCTGACCAATGCTAGTGTTGAGTGTGTCACCTGAATACCACCGAGTCCCCGTGCGTGCGAGCTTCACAGCCGGAGACGGGACTAAGCCTGGCAATTCTTCACGAATTTGAATGCCGGTGCGTTGACCAAAACCAAAGTCACGCATGACATTAGAAATTCTATCAATCCCGAGTTTTAACGATAACCAATAAAAATACGTATCGCAGGATTGTGAAATGGCTGAGCGTGCATTCATCCAGCCTTGGCCTTTGGGTCGCCAGTTCCGGTAAATACGAGAAGCTTCGTTAATTTGGAAATAACCCGGGTCAAAAATGCGAGATTTTGCGGTGACAACACCAGAGGATATACCTTCTAACGCTAAAATCGGTTTGATCACCGAGCCTAAAGGATATTGCCCGCGTATAGCACGGTTAAACAAAGGTTGGTTTGGACTATCTCGCAATGCGTTATATTGTTTGTTGCTAATGCCGCGCACAAATAAGTTGGGATCGTAGCTCGGGTTCGACACCATTGCAAGAATGTCACCATTGCGGGGATCCATCGCGACGATTGAGCCGCGATATTTTTTCATCGCTTGTACCGCAACTTCTTGTAGTGCGGAATCGATGGTTAGGTAAATATCATCGCCCGGAATAGGTGCAATGCTTTGTAATGTGCGAACCGCTTGGCCAGCTGCATTGGTTTCTATTTGTTGATAACCGACCGTGCCATGCAAGCGACTTTCAAAATAACGTTCGATGCCGAGTTTGCCAATATAATTACTTGCCGCATAGTTGCTGGGGTCTTCAATTCTTTTGGTGTCACTGTCATTAATTCGCCCGACATAACCAAGCATGTCAACCATGTCGGACTTGTAGGGGTAATAACGAATAAGTCGAGCGGTGACTTTTGCACCGGGATAACGGAATTGATTCACATAAAATTTAGCAACTTGTTGTTGTGTGAGCTTTATTTTTAAGGGTATTTCATCAAATTGATGTTTTTGCTTTAACTGTTGATAAAAACGCATAACATCATCATCACTAATGTCTAGCAAATTTTGTAAAGCCTTCACGGTAACATCCATGTCTGTTGTTTTGTCAGGGATAATATCCAAACTATAAACAGGAATGTTTTCCGCTAAAATTCGACCATTGCGATCGTAAATTAAACCACGAGGTGGAGCAATGGGATCTAAGTTAATACTGTTGTCATGTGAGGCAGTAGAATAATAATGATTTTTATAAACTTGCAGATACACCAAGCGAGCAAACAAGATGACCGCTAGTAATAAAACAATTGCCGTTACAACAACAACACGTCGTCGAAACACATTGGTTTGTATTAACGGATTGTGGAAATGGTTTTGTTCTTTCATGCTCGATGATAGGGGTGGTTCGTTAATAGTGTCCAAGCGCGATATAATTGCTCGGCAACAATGGGGCGTACAAACGGATGCGGTAAAGTTAACGCCGACAATGACCACACAATATTTGCGCGCGCTTTGCAAGCCGGAGCTAAACCATCAGCACCACCAATTAAAAAACACACATTACAGCCTTCATTACGCCAGTGATCCATCTGCTGAGATAGCTTCACAGTATCCCACATTTTGCCGTGTTCATCCAAAGCTATTACAATATCTTGACGATCGATAGCCGCTAACATTTGCTCACCTTCTTTGGCGATTAAACGAACAGAATCAGGGTTTTTGCCGCGCTTAGGGGCTGGGATTTCAATGAGTTCAACGGACATTTCAGCCGGCATGCGCACGGCATATTCAGACCAAGCTTCGTTCACCCAGTTGGGCATGCGTGTGCCGATGGCAATGATTTTTAATTTCATAATAAATATAGGGCGAAGTTTACAATCACTGTGCCCACAATTTTTCTAATTCGTAACGTTCACGTGTTTCTGGTTGCATCACATGCACAATCACATCGCCTAAGTTAACTAAAATCCATTCGGCGGTGAATTCGCCTTCCACGCCGTATACGTGAAAGCCCGCTTTTTTAGCTTCAACTACCACACTGTTGGCAATTGATTTTACATGGCGGTTGGAGGTGCCACTGCAAACAATAAAGTTATCGGCAACGGAGGTTAAACCTTTTACATTAAGGTCAATCACATCAATGGCTTTGATGTCGTCGAGGGATTTAAGTGCTTGTTCTTGTAATGTCATAATTGGGGTTTAGGGGATAGAGTGTGGAGTATGGTCGAGCGAGCATTATTTCCAGTTGAAGCCTATCACCAAGTTTCCTTGCGTTGGTTGTCTATATACCTTAGGTATAGGCCGGCATTCTACTGGTAAAGCCCGTGCGCATCAATGTAATCCGCTACTTTTTTGGGCACAAATTCAACAATATTGGAATGGTTAGTCAAAGCCTCACGAACCTGGGTAGATGAATCGTCATGTAATGGATTGTCTAATAGCAGTATTTTACCGGCTGGCGAGTTAGTTAACTCGTTGATATCATTGCTTAAATGATTATCTAGAAAGGCCTGTAACGGGGCTGACAGCTGCATATTATAATCGGGCCGTTGCATCACCACCAAATGACAAACATCCAATATCGCCTGCCACTCATGCCAGCGGTCAAATTCAACAAAAGCATCAACACCCAATACAAAGCACAAGGGCTCATCAGCCCCCACTTCGTCACGCATCTCCCGCAAACTCTCAATCGTCAACGATTGCCCCGACCGTTCCAACTCCCGAAAATCAATCGTAAACCCACGTTCACCTTCAATCGCGGCCAACAACATCCCTAACCGATGCTCTTTACTCGCTCGCAACGGCTTAGCAAACGCATGTTGCCCACACGGCAAAAAGCGTAACTCACTTAATTTAAGTGAATCAAACACAAACCGCCCAATAGCCAAATGACCATGGTGTATCGGATCAAAACTGCCGCCGAGTATTCCTATCATGGAGGGAATACTAACACTAAATTTGGCATTATCGTACTTGATTAACAATTATAATCGTTAATTCGAGGGTTTGCGGCAACTTACTCGAATTTTACCCGAAGTTTATTGGAAGAATAGAGAGGTACAATTAAAATAGTTTATCATGTGTCCCAAATTGGCGCTTGGTTTTCTATGTGCTATCATTATAGGTCCTAAATTGACGCTATATAAAATGAAAGTTAACTACGAAAACAGTATTGAACATAAAGCACTTAAGTTGATTGATAAATCTCCAAGCTCAGTGTTGCTCCGAAAAGATTTCGCACAGCTTGGGGGCTATCGACAAGTCAGTCGAGCATTGAATAAATTGATTGCACAAAAGCGTTTGGTAAAGATAGGTTTTGGTGTATATGCCAAAGCACATCCATCAGAGTATATTGATGAGCCTGTGATTGAAGATGGTTTTGATAATGCGGTGAGAGAAGCGTTAGATCGTATGGATATTCAATGGGAACCTGGCAGTGCTGAACAAGCCTATAATAATGATGAATCGCAACAAATCCCCACACAAAACATCGTGCGTTTAAAAACGCGTTTAAGACGGAAACTGTCTTACGGTAATCGTCAATTATATTTTGAGGGGCAGGTTAATGCTCGATAATATTAATCTTAAAGAGCTTGCTGAAGTAGCAAGTATGAAGCTAAATCTTAATCAAGCTGTTGTTGAAGTCATAGCATCGCCATAAAATTAACGGTGTGTATATATTTTGTTATTTATGGCGTGTTCATGTCTCACCTCATTTTGCGATATCGTTCTTGCAATAAATAATCATTCAAATTAAGATCGATTTTGAATTTTGTTTCAATTGTACTCAATCGGGGGATAAAGTATGAGTTATCTTAGTCATGATCCAAAAACGTGCTCTGTATGTAACCCAGTTTCTCCTCAAGAGGCAGCTCTGAAAGCTAAAAAAGCAGAGGGAAGGGCTGCGATGGAAAAAGTAAAAGCGCAGCAAGCAATAACAGATGCTCAACAAACGAAGGAATTTAGTTTGTTACTGGCTACGGTATATGGTGAGGCATTAAACAGTGCAACATTAATTTACCAAGATAAAACCTATACTAGTGGCAAAATTAGACCTTTCGTGAATCCACGTAATAAAAAAGTTTGGTATGATTACCCAGAAGAATTGGTCGAGAAAATTTATAGATTTGGTCGAATCAAGTATGAGAAGAGCAGCATTTCAGCATGGAAAGCGGTAGCCTCAGTTATTATGAATCGGGTAAACAACTATCCAGGCTCGCCACAAACTGTAACTGAGGTAATTACACAGCCCAACCAATTTTCTGCATATGATCTGAAAAACCAAAGTTTTTGTGAAGTGATGGCCTATTTAGAAAACCCTGAAGAAAACAAAGAGCCAAAAGATTTAAACAATATGCTTCAATATATTAAACCTGTGTATTATTCAAAAACAACCAAGACAGACGCAACAGCCTACTTTAGCCCTTTGGCACAGCAATATATGTATGCCAAAGGTAGTTATCGTATGAGTGCTAGTGATATTATGATACAACGTGATAAGGAAGGCTATGAAGAAGTTGAAGGTATTGGATTATTACCCACAGACGATTTTATATTTTATAAGCGAAGGTAAAGAAATATGAAGCAACTATTCGCCTTGGTGATCACGCTGTTTTTGGTAGCAAATGCTGAAGCAGCCGTGCCCACAGTAAAGTGGCATTGCAAACAGCAATTATGTAGTGTTTACGGTATCGATGCAGATGGCCAACAGTTTTTAATTGATAGTAAAATCCCTGAGCTGATGAAAGAATCTAAATATAGATTTAAATATTACGGGCATAACCTAGGTGGTTTGATTTCATATTGCGGTTCACCATGCTATGAAACACAGTTCATAGATTTCTCGAATCACGAAGTGACCAAAGGTTATTACAATGTGCTTGCGGTGCAAGCTGAACATCAACTTGTTGCTTATGAGGGTGGTAATGTTTTGCTTGTCAGTAGAATATTTCATCCTCAACATTCTATGACAGTTAAGGATCACGTTGCAGGCGATTCAGCCTCGAAAATAGGCAAGATAAAGTTTTTGAGTGATAAAAGATTGTTGTTGGTTTATCAATCAGTCAAGCAATCGAAGCCAGCTAAAGAATATGTTGATATTGCATTGAGCAATTAAACGAATTTGAAAGATCAGCAGCTATAGAAATAAAATAATTAGCCTATATTTAATTTTAGGTATATTGACAAGTTTGTTTTCTAGCTGTGCTTTCTGTGCTTTGTATTAATATAGATGTTAACTGCACTTGGTATACTAGCAAGCAAGCTGATTTGTGCTCTATCTATTTCTGAAATAGGTGTAGCGAAGTAATCTTGTGTAGTTATATTTGAGAAAGATCTATCATGGAAATTCATATCAAAATTAGCTCTGTTAGCTTTGTCTATAAAGGCACAGATATTTAGAAGACCATTGGGGTCGATCCGATATATGTCTTTTTTGCCAAGTTTATATCCTGCCCAATAAGGATTCCCCAGTCCTTGGTATTTAGACATGTGATAAAGAGTATTAACGTCTTTATTTTTCCAATCGGCGATTCCATAAAAAAATTTAGAATCCCCAATGTTAAGAAATACATCTAATAGCTGGTAAGCTAAATTTATGTGCTCAATTACATAAGTTGTTTTATGCTCATCAGCAGTTAAGCCTTTAGCGAGTTTTTCAGCATTGATTAAACACTCAATACCATTATGCCATTTGATATTGTTGTTATTGTCAGCTTTAATTAATCCCTCTGCCAATGCGAAACAGTTTTGGATTTGTTGTAAATAATTTTCCGATGCTTTATATCCTCTGTCTAATGAAAACCTGTTGATACCACATAAAAACCCAGAGATTGTGAGTAGAACAGTTGCAGAAGTAAAGTACGTTGATTTAAACTGATGTGAAATGGCAAAGCCAAAAGAAACAATACCGGCTAAAAAAAATACTCCAATAAAAATATTCAGCCAGTTGGTTTTTAACCAACTTAAGAGTGAACAAACAAACCACTTTCTCTTGGCTTTAAGTTTTTTTCTTTCATTGGTATTGCCTTATTTATACCGTTCACACCACAACAACGTTGCACCAATCACCGCTGCTGGCATGGCAACAAAATTAATGATGGGTATCATGGTGATGAGTAGCACGCCTGAGCCAAAGCCGAGGTTCGTGCCGCGTTGTTGGCTTAGCAATTCACGCATGTGTTTGAATGAGTGGCCGTTGTTGTCCATCGGGTAGTCCATGTATTGCACTGACATGACCCAGGCGTTAAACGCGAACCAGGTAAAGGGGGCGGCAGCGTTGACGCCGGGGATTAAAAATAAGATGGCGAAAAAGATAGCGCGGGGGATGTAATAGAGTAGCCATAAGCCAGCACGACCGACGCTGCGGGGAATGTCTTTGACTTGGGATAGGGCGGAGGCGGATTTTTTCTCGCCAGTGATTAATTCTTGTACACGTTCAGATAATGAGCTATTGAAGGGGGCGGCAATGATGTTGGCAATGAGCGTAAATGTGTAGGCCATGATGACGAGATCGGCGATGGCGAACAAAATCCATAGAATCCAACTTAGCCATTGTAGCCAATGCGGGATGAAACTGTCCATCCAATGTACAAATTGGCTGAAGTAGTGGTAGCCAACCCAGCTGAGGGCTGCGAATAGGACTATATTAATAAGTAGAGGGATAATCACATAGTTGCGCAGTTTAGGGTGGGTGAGCATGGACATGCCGCGGAAGAAGTATTGCATGCCGGAGGTGCTGGATTGAATCATGATTTATCCTTTTAGATGGCTAAAAATATTATACACATCATGCCACGAAGTGGCCACAAAACTACCTAAGCTCTAAGCCCTAAAACCTAAGTCCTTGAAATTTGGCAGCTGCCAAATCCCATCAATTACTGTATACTGCTCCGCTACAAAACGAACCATGGAAACTTTACGTAAATGAGACTTAAACATATAAAACTCGCTGGTTTTAAATCATTTGTTGACCCTACCACTATTCCATTCCCCAGTAACCTTGTCGGTATTGTTGGGCCAAACGGTTGTGGTAAATCTAACGTTGTGGATGCGATTCGTTGGGTGATGGGCGAAAGTTCCGCCAAGCAATTGCGTGGTGAATCGATGGATGACGTTATTTTTAATGGTTCATCGTCACGTAAGCCTGTGAGTCAAGCGTCTGTTGAATTACATTTTGATAATAGCGATGGCACGATTGGTGGTGAATACGCAGAGTATTCTGACATTGCGATTAAGCGTCAAGTGTCGCGTGATGGGCAGTCAAATTATTACCTTAACAATGTGAAATGTCGTCGTAAAGATATCATTGGTGTGTTCTTAGGAACTGGTTTAGGGTCGCGTAGTTATTCCGTGATTGAGCAAGGTATGATTTCGCGCTTCATTGAAGCGAAGCCTGAAGATTTGCGTGTGTTCTTAGAAGAAGCCGCAGGCGTTTCGAAATATAAAGAACGTCGTAAAGAAACCGAAACGCGTTTACGTCACACGCGTGAAAATTTAGAACGCTTAGAAGATTTGCGTGAAGAAGTCAGCAAGCAATTAGATAAGTTACGTCAACAAGCACGTGCAGCTGAACGTTATAAAATCTTCAAAGAAGAAGAACGCACCTTGAAGGCGCAATTATTAGTGTTGCATTGGCAAGAGATGGATCGTCAGCTACAAGACCACGATACCATCATCAAAGATTACGAAGTTAAGATTGAAGAAAAAGTGGCTGAGCAACGTCGCATTGGTGCTGATACTGAGCATGCGCGTGAGCAACAAACCGAAGTCGGCGATGCATTTAACGAAGTCCAAGGTCGTTATTATGCGTTAGGTGCTGATATTGCCCGTTTAGAGCAAAACATTGCGAATTATCGCCAACGTATGGATCAATTGCAAAGCGATCAAGCGCAAATTGAACAGTCATGGCAAGAATTGACGGAACATTTAGGTACGGATAAAGAGCGTGTTGAAAATTTCCGTGCTGAACTATTAGAATTTGAACCCCAGCTTGAAGAAGTGAAAATGTCTGAAATGTCATCGAGTGATATTTTAGAGTCTGCTGAACATACCATGAGTGAATGGCAACAGCAGTGGGATGACTTTAATCAACAAGCTTCTGAAGCGGTGCAAAAAGCCCGTGTGGAACAAACGCGTATTCAACACTTAGAACAGCAGATGGGCCAAGCCAAGCATCGTGTTGAAAAAGCCGAAGTGGAATTGCAAAATATTGATGTGCGTAACCTTGAACCGCAAATTGCTGAGTTAACGATAAACGAAGCAGCGGTTAAAGAACAAATTACCGAGCAACAACAAAAGATTGTTGACCTAGCCGAGCAAATGACGATGCTGCGCAAAAGCAATGACGATGCGCAAACGGACATCGATAACTTACGTGTCAGCGTGCAAAAAGCCAGTGGCCGTCAATCATCATTAAAAGCCTTGCAACAAGCCACCGTCGGTGAGGGTGAAGGTTCTGCCGCGGAATGGTTAAATACTAAAAGTTTAAACAATAATGCGCGTTTAGCGAAAAAACTGCAAATCACCGAAGGTTGGGAAACTGCCGTTGAAACGGTATTAGGTGAATATTTAGAAGCCGTTTGTGTCGATGATTTAAGTGATGTCAGTAATGATTTAACCTCAATCACCACCGGGCAAGTCACATTGTTTGATACTGCTGAGTCCAGCACGTCAGTTGTTGCGAATCATGGCGATTTATTGATTGGCCATGTGAATGCATCGGTTTCATTAGGCAACGTATTAAATGGCGTTTATTGCGTGAGCGATATTGATGCCGCGATGGATATGCGAGCTAAGCTTAATGCGAGTGAGTCAGTTGTCACGAAAGATGGCATCTGGGTGGGTAAACATTGGTTGCGCATTAATCGCAACAATAATGAAACCAGCGCTATCGATCGTGAAAAAGAATTAACCGAGCTGACACGACAGCTTGAAAATGATGAAACTAAGCTAGATTTATTGCGTGAACAATTGCAAGTAGGCAAAACCCAGTTGCAAGACACAGAAATCGAGCGTGATAACGTGCAAGCGAGTTTGAATGACTTGCGTGAAAACCACGGCCATGTCAGCGCGCAACTCCAAGTGAAGCAAAGTGCTTTTGAGCGTTTGCAGCAACGCGCTAAGCAATTAGAGCAAGAGATTGAAGATGACCGCACGACTATTGCGACATCTGAAGACGAATTAAAAACAGCGCGCACTGAATGGGAAGAAGCGTTAGTTAAAACCGAAAATGATGAAGCCTTAAAGGCTGAACTTGATACTAAACGCACGACGTTGCGTGGAGCTTTAGAGAGTGCCCGTGAGAAAGCGCGTTCCGATAAAGAACGTTTGCACGAGCTGACGTTAAAAGTCGAAAATGCTCGCACACAATTAGCGACTGCCGAAGAAAATATCGGCCGCATGCAAGCTCAGTTACATACGTTGACAGAACGTCGCGAACAAATTCAGTTAGCTTTGGCTGAAGGTGATGAACCCGTTAATAACTTACAGCAAGAGTTAGAAACCTTGTTAGAACAACGTTTACGCGAAGAAACGGATTTGAACAGTACGCGTCAACGCTTAGAGACTATTAATGAAACTATGCGTGAATTAGAAACGGCGCGTGATGATGTGGTCCAAGCTGTTGAAGCCTTGCGTTCAGAGTTGGGTCAGCAAAAATTGAACTTACAAACCTACGATGTGCGTCGCACCACCTATTTAGAGCAATTAACAGAGTTAGGCTTTGAATTAGATCTCGTGAAAGAGCACTTGCCTGAAGAGGCTAAGATTGAAGCGTGGCAACAAGAAGTTGAAAAAGTGTCTAACCGCATTCAACGTCTTGGTGCTATCAACTTGGCGGCGATTGATGAATGCACCGTGCAAGAAGAACGTAAAAATTATTTAGATTCACAGTATGACGATTTAACGGAAGCTGTTAACACCTTAGATAATGCGGTACGTAAAATTGATAAAGAAACCAAAGAAACCTTGACCGAAACCTTTGAGAAAGTGAATACACGTTTCCAAGAATTATTCCCTCGCGTCTTCGGTGGTGGTAGTGCTTACCTAGAATTAACCGGTGATGATTTGTTAAGTGCTGGTGTCACAGTCATGGCGCGTCCGCCAGGCAAACGTAATTCATCAATTCACTTATTATCGGGTGGTGAAAAAGCTTTAACCGCTGTCTCATTAGTCTTTGCGATCTTTGAGCTCAACCCAGCACCATTCTGTCTATTAGATGAGGTCGATGCACCACTAGATGATTCCAATGTGAATCGTTTCTGTAACCTTGTGCGCGAAATGTCAGAAAATGTGCAGTTTATCTTCATTAGCCATAACAAAATTGCTATTGAAATGGCTGAGCAGTTGGCGGGTGTCACCATGCATGAGCCTGGTGTGTCTCGAATTGTTGCGGTTGACGTCGACGAGGCCGTAGAGATGGCCACGGCATAATTCGCACAATCTCGCATTGCATTTTTCCATTTATCCGTAGTTGAATGCAGATATCCGCCATTGACAGTAAAATTAGCAATAACGTAAGCTATATTCTAATTCTAATAGGCGTTACGCAAAGCGCAATATGGCTCACCACTCTGCGTTAGCAATGATTTAAAAAATGCTCAGGTATGTTTATACGTTGCGCTTTTTTAAATCACCGCTGCCTTGATTGGCAAGCCATCTTACACTTTGCGAAACGCCTATAAATCAACTGGATGTTGGGCATATGGATATCAGAATTACGTTATTAACGGCTGGGATAATGGTCATACTCACTATCATGTGGGATGGCATTCGTCGTACTCGAATCGCTAAGGCTAGGCGCGAACAACAGCAGCATACGACTTATCAACGTGCCGAAGTTTCGCTGCAACAACACCATGACCAACATCGTGCGCTTTCTGCGGCTCCTGTTAATCTGGATGCGATCGAGCATGAAGAGCAATTGTCATTATTCACACAAGATGAGCAACCAGCAGCGGTCAATGATGAATTTGATATCGAAGTCGAATATGAAGAGACAGATATTGATGCTGACACCGGTGCCATGAACAATATTGACATGATGGACACTGTCACCAGTGAACTTTCCGATGAGCAACACCCTGAATTTGATCCTGAAAACGTGATAGCGCTTTATGTGATGGCGCGTGAAGGTTATTACTTTACTGGCCAACAAGTATTACAAGCGTTACTGAAAAGTGGTTGTCGTTATGGCAAGCATCATATTTTTCATCGTCACGTGCGCTTGGATGGCAAAGGGCCTGTTTATTTCAGCATCGCTTCTGCTAAGCAACCTGGCACATTTGATATTCGCAACATGCATGGCGAGAAAACCACGGGTTTATGCCTGTTTATGTCTGCAACCAATCCTCAAAACACCGATATGATTTTTCAGCTCATGCGTGAGGCAGCTCGCACGTTAGCCGAAGAATTGCATGCCCATGTGTGTGATGAAGAGCGAAAACCATTGAGTTATGCCCGTATTAAAAAGTATAATACGCGCATTAAACAACTCACGGAAGTCGCTGTCGCGTAATATATGCCAACATCTCCAGTATCTGAACGTGCTAGCCAATTACGGCAGCAACTGAATGACTATGCCTATCACTATTATGTGCTCGATGCCCCCATCGTGCCGGACGCGGAATACGATCGATTGTTTCGTGAGTTGCAAGCGCTCGAGCTCGAACATCCTGAATTAAAAACATCAGACTCACCCACACAACGTGTCGGTGATGTTGCACTCACCCGTTTTCCGCCGATCAAACATACTGTGCCGATGCTATCGCTAGACAATTGTTTTAGCGAAGGTGAATTGTTAGCGTTTGATAAGCGTGTGCATGACCGCTTAAATATTTCTGAACCCGTCGCTTATTGTTGTGAACCCAAACTCGATGGTTTAGCGATTAGCATCCGCTATGAAAAAGGTGTGTTAGTGCAAGCCGCAACACGAGGTGATGGTAAAACCGGTGAGGGGGTGACAGAAAACATCCGCACGATTTCATCGGTGCCTTTACGCTTACGGGGTGATGATATTCCTGACGTGCTCGAAGTGCGTGGTGAAGTGTATATGCCTAAAGCTGAATTTGAAGCGCTTAATAAAGGTTTGAATATAGCAGGGCTCAAACCCTTCGCTAACCCACGCAATGCTGCCGCGGGCAGTTTGCGCCAATTAGACCCTAAAATTACAGCTAAACGCCCATTAGCCTTATATTGCTATGCTTGGGGTGAAGTAGAAGGCTATACCTTGCCTGATACGCACTACGGGGTGTTGCAACAATTCAAACAGTGGGGCTTGCGCGTTAATCCTGAAATCACCGTGGCGAATGATATTCACGGTTGTGAAGCCTTCTATCAGCACATTGGTGATCAACGCTCACGTTTAGCTTATGAAATCGATGGTGTGGTATATAAAGTCAATTCACTCAAACAGCAAGCTGAATTAGGCTTTGTGTCTCGCGCACCCCGTTGGGCGATTGCGCATAAGTTTCCCGCACAAGAAGAATTAACGGTATTAGAATCAATAGATTTTCAAGTGGGGCGTACAGGTGTATTAACCCCCGTTGCGCGCTTAAAGCCCGTGCATGTAGGCGGTGTCATCGTCAGCAATGCGACCTTGCACAATATGGATGAAATTGCCCGTAAAGATGTGCGTATCGGTGATACAGTGATTGTGCGCAGGGCAGGGGATGTGATTCCAGAAGTCGTTTCCGCTATTCTCGAGCGGCGTCCTGACAATGCCCAACAAATTGAATTGCCAACACATTGCCCCGTGTGCAACTCTGAGGTGGTGCATAACGAAGGCGTTGCCGCAGCACGTTGCACAGGCGGACTTTTTTGCTCTGCTCAACGCAAAGAAGCCATTAAACATTTTGCTTCACGTAAAGCCTTAGATATCGAAGGCTTGGGTGATAAGTTGGTGGAGCTATTAGTCGATCAAGATTTAATCGATCACATCGATGGCATTTTTCGATTAAAAGCCCAACATGTTGCACGCTTAGAGCGCATGGGTGAAAAGTCCGCTGAAAAATTAATTGCATCCATCGAGAAAGCGAAACAAACTACTTTGCAACGTTTTATCTTCGCCATTGGTATTCGTGAGGTGGGCGAAACGACAGCATTAAATTTAGCGAATCATTTTGGCAAGTTCGATAAGGTGAGAAAAGCGAGCAAAGAGCAACTCATCGAAGTCTCTGATGTTGGCGAAGTTGTTGCTGAAAATATCGTGGCCTTTTTTCATGAGCAACATAACAATGACATCATCGATGCCTTAATCCAAGCGGGCATCACTTGGCCCGAAATCGAAGGTCAATCCGATGCACCCAAACCCTTAGCCGGAAAGACCTTCGTGCTAACCGGCACGCTAGAACAGTTAAGCCGAGACGATGCCAAAGCGCAGTTGCAAGCCTTAGGCGCAAAAGTTAGTGGCAGTGTATCGAAGAAAACGGATTATGTTATCGCGGGTGAAGCTGCGGGTTCGAAACTCACTAAAGCGCAAGACCTTGGTGTGGCGGTGAAAGATGAAGCTTGGTTGGTTGAATTACTAAATACATAGTAATTTATTGCTCTGATTCATCTCATGTCTTTTTTGATTCAGTTGCATCATGTCTCTAAGTGCAAGGTCCTGTTTTTCAGTCTTAGCATCATATTTTGGCCCATGTTTGCCTGGCACACTGGGTATGGATTGAATGTCAACAGCATAGTAGCTGCCATCGTTCCTCGATAACCAGATGCATCTTTTGTCTTTTTCTTCCGGTGTTGGAGGCAGCTTTGTTTGATCATTAAATTTAACTTGTCGCGCGTTTAGGTAGGTAATAAATCGCATAAACAATGAGTGATTTTTTTCTAAATCATAAAACGTGATTTCCCTCGGCGCAGTAAAATCATAACATTGAGTCACGTCCAGCAAGCCATGACCAAACTCGTGAATTAATCTATTCAGTGTATACCAGTCATTAGGTATGCTGGTATGGCATACAACCACTTTTTTGTTATCGTTAGGATTGCTTGCCTTCGGTCGAAGATGCAATACTGTGACAGTAAAGCTTGTAGGCAGCTGATTTTTTAGTTGAGTAGGGAAATCCGTTAATGGTTGTGGGCCATGAGTTTCATATAACACATTGTTTTCGACTAGCTGCATGATAAGGCGATAAGATGAAATGGGGCGAGCACCGGGTAAAAGTTGTATCAGTGGGAAGTGCTTTTTAAACACTAAGTGAGAAAAATCATCTTTTGTGAAATGATAAAAAGTATGTTGTTTGTAAATAGAATCAGCGAAATTACTGATGTTAATCCACATAGCGTTTTGTTTATAGTTAGCTTTGTTCAGCAATCCGCCGCCTTTTTTTGCAAAAGCTAATGGCGTTATCGATGTTTGGTTCCAGTATTCGTTGTCATAATCAAACCCCAGCTGTTCATGTTGTTCTATTCTTCGAGAGGTTCTAAAGATAATAACAGCCTTGTTATTTGTCAGATAGTAGCATTCTTTTTTTAGGTTTTCTGTCGCAGGCATATTCTCAGGTCGGATGCCAGTCGGGTAGCGCCAAAGGTCGTGGGTGGTATTTGTTTTTTTTTCATTAGGCAAATGTTGAAAAAAACGAGCTATCCCACCCTGTCGCTTAGCATCAATAACCAAAATCTGCTGCTCATTAGCTGAGGGGACTTGTAGCGCATAACCATTTCTTTCGTGTTGAGGTGTGATCATTTGTAATTCACCAGCATAATGCGCGACTATTTCATTGGCTTCGATAGCTTCGTTAGCATAAACACCGTGCCCGACGGTTTCATCAATTTTGCAAATAGCCAATTTTTCTGTTTTAGGTGCATTGACGTAGGCTGATACATCTTGAGGGATAGAGCGTGAAGGGATGAACAGTGTTTGGGCTTGAAGAGAACGGTGAACTGCAACGCTTTCAGTATATTGAAAATTAGGTTCTTCAATGCGCTGTTTGAGGTTATCAATAGTAATCTGACACGCAGCAGTACCTGGTTGGCCGAGAGGTTTATCAGAATAGTAAACGCATGTTTGCGTTGGTTTTGGGTTGCTGGAGTAAAACATTATTTTTATTGTTGTTTATGCTGGCTAATTAGCCCTCTAACAATTCCCGCATTTTCGCTTTGATGACTTCGATCGCAATACGGTTTTTACCACCATGAGGCACGATGATATCCGCATGGCGTTTAGCCGGTTCGATGAATTGGTAGTACATAGGACGTACCGTTTGTTCGTATTGTTTGAGCACGCATTCTAATGTGCGGGCACGTTCTTTGACATCGCGGCTCACACGGCGGAGTAAGCAAAGGTCTAAAGCTGTGTCCATGAAGAGGCTAATGTCGAGCAACTCGCGAATTTTTGGTTCAGATAGTAATAAGATACCTTCGATAACTACAATGGTATGATTACCAACCGCACAGGTTTCCGCTTTGCGAATATGTTGCGAGTGATCATACAACGGCACTTGCACGGTTTTACCTTGCTGCAATTGTTCCATTTGCTCACGTAATAAATCGTGGTCAAACGCATCAGGGTGATCAAAGTTAACTTTGGCGCGTTCTTCAATGGGAAGGTGCACTAAATCTTTGTAGTATGAATCTTCAGAAATAATCATCACTTGGTCAGAACCGAGTTCTTCGACAATGGTTTTAGCTAATAACGTTTTACCTGAGGCCGTGGGGCCGGCGATGCCGATGAAGATGGTGTTATGACTCATGCGTGTCCCTTTTGATTTCGCGTATTATAGAGTATCGGCATTAATCAGCCAACTTCAAAATCACATAAACCGCACCTGTGCCCCCATGTTTCGGCTGAGCTGAGCAAAAAGCTAGCACATCTGAGTAGCTACGCAGTTCATTGTTGACGAGATTCTTCAATTTCGGCTGTCCATCCTGTGAGCGATGGCCTTTGCCATGTACCACGCGCACAAAACGATTGCCGAATTGCCGAGATTCGTGAATAAAATCATGCAGCACTTTGGAGGCTTGCACTTGTATCAAGCCATGTAGATCACACTCTGCTTCGCAAGGCAGTTTGCCTTGGCGTAATTGTTTGATAAGCCGGGTTTGCAAGCCACCACGAGCGAAGAATAACTGCTCGGTGGCTTCAACAGTTTGTTCTTGAGTATAGATGGTGTTGAGTTGCGGTGTGTCATCAGCTTCACGTTTGCGCAGAGGTTTGGGTTTTGGCCGATGGTGATGTTTGCCATCATCCAGTCGCTGAACGCCATCGATCGCTTGGCGGAATAGGTCGCTATCAGATGGTGTGATTTTTTTTGGCATTTGGTGATTATACGTTAATTATGTATGGATGAGGGCACCATTAGTTGGTGAATGATTCGCTTTTTTTTGTACAGTTTGTGTAGGACATATTTAATTCACATTTAGGCTGTATGAATAAAATTGACAAACAGCAGATTGAGGCCTATAAACAGTCAGAGAGTTTCAGGAGGAAGCCTTTGTAAAATGAGAGTTGTCGCTTACAATTTAGAAGAGAGAATGTAATGAATAAAGTGCTGATTGGTTGGGAAGAATGGGTCGCTTTACCAAAATTAAAGTTACCGCTAATTAAAGTGAAAATTGATACCGGTGCGAAAATTTCTGCACTTCATGCTGTTGATATCACCCCAGTTACTCGTCATAAAATACCCCACGTGAAGTTTACGACGCATCCGTTTATTAATGACTGGACCGTTGAGCGAACAATTTGTTTGCCGATTATGGATGAAAGAAGAATCATTAGTTCTAATGGTGAAAGAGAAAGTCGATATATTGTGTCGACACCACTCAAGATTAATCATCAAGTATTTGATATTGAGGTAAGCCTCACTAATCGATCGCTAATGCGTTTCCCTATGTTGTTAGGGCGAGAAGCGTTGGCTCAGTTTGCTACAATCGATCCTGCAAAATCCTATTGCTTGGGTAAAAGGACACAAGCATATGCAAAAAAACTGTATAAATCTGAAGTATGAACTACAATAACTTGAACCCATTGACCTATAATCCAGTGAGAACAATTTATGAAAATTGCAATTTTATCAAGAAATAAAAAACTTTACTCAACACGTCGTCTTAAAGAGGCGGGCGAAGCGATGGGACATGAGGTTGATATCATTGATACCTTGCATTGCTATATGGACATCACCAGTAACAAACCTATCGTGCGTTATTACGGTGAAGCTTTGCCACGTTATGATGCTATTATTCCTCGCATTGGTGCGTCAGTGACGTTCTATGGTGCGGCTGTCGTGCGTCAGTTTGAAATGATGGGAACGTTCTCGGTGAATGAATCGGTTGCCATTACACGATCGCGAGACAAGTTGCGTTCATTGCAATTATTATCACGTAAGGGTGTTGGCTTGCCTCGCACTGGATTTGCGAACAAGCCTGATGATATTAAAGATTTGATCAAGCAGGTGGGTAATGCTCCGGTTGTGATTAAACTGCTAGAGGGTACGCAAGGTATTGGCGTGGTGTTAGCGGAAAGTAATAAAGCGGCCGAAAGCATTATTGAAGCATTTATGGGTATTAAAGTGAATATCTTGGTGCAAGAGTTTATTAAAGAAGCAAAAGGTGCTGATATTCGTTGTTTTGTTGTCGGTGATAAAGTGGTGGCTGCAATGAAACGACAAGCAGCTGACGGCGAATTCCGATCGAATTTACATCGAGGTGGCACAGCAACACTTGTCAAGTTGACTAAGGCTGAGCGAGAAACAGCGCTTAGTGCCGCTCGTGTTATGGGTTTAGGTGTTTGTGGTGTGGATATTTTGCAAGCGGAATCTGGTCCTGTCGTGATGGAGGTTAATTCATCTCCTGGGCTTGAAGGTATTGAGGTGGCAACCGAAAAAGATGTTGCTAGTATGATCTTCGAATATATTGAAAAAAATGCGAAAGCTAACAAAACGAAAACACGCGGGAAAGGTTAGTTATGAAAGCGTTACGTATCAATGACCAAGACATTTTACCCGGCACTGTCACAAGAGTTGAGCTTCCCGTCGCGAATTTATATATTCATGCCGAAGTTTCCATGCCTGTTCATGTGATTAGGGGTCGTAAAGATGGTCCTACGGTTTTTGTGAGTGCAGCGGTGCATGGTGATGAGATTAATGGTATTGAAATCATACGCCGACTGATACAACTTAAAAATTTGAAGATTACGTGTGGCACCTTAATTTTAGTCCCGATGGTGAATGTCTATGGTGTTTTAAATCAAAGTCGTTATATGCCAGATAGACGCGATCTTAATCGTGTGTTTCCTGGTTCGATGAAAGGTTCGTTAGCAGGAAGGCTCGCGAATATTTTCTTAAATGAGATTGTGGCTCAGTGCGACTATGGTATGGATTTACATACGGGCGCAATTCATCGCTCAAATTTCCCTCAAATTCGCGCTAAGCTCGATGATGAAGAAACACGAAAAATGGCAGAAGCCTTTGGCGTGCCAGTGCTACTGCATTCCGATTTGCTCGATGGTTCATTGCGTCAAGCGGCCGTTGAAGTGAATACCAAGATCTTACTTTATGAAGCTGGCGAAGCATTGCGTTTTGATGAGACTTGTATTCAATCGGGTTTAAAGGGCGTGGTGAATGTACTGGCCTACTTAGGCATGACTCGACGTCCCATGCGTAAAAGAATGGTTGAACCTTTTGTCGCTTATGGCAGTTCATGGCTGCGTGCTGGTTCCAGTGGCATTGTACATAACCTTAAAAACTTAGGTGCAAAAGTATCGAAAGGTGAAGTCTTGGCTGAAATTGGCGATACGTTTGGCGAAATTTCAGATAAAGTCTGTGCTAAGCATGATGGGATTATCATTGGTAAACAAAACATTCCTTTAGTACAAGAAGGTGATGCTATGTTCCATATCGCTTTTTATAAAAATGATGAAGAAGATGAAGTGGCAGAGCATATTGAAAACCTTGCGGATGATATGTCGGTACCTTTTGATTGAGCGCATATCTAATAAATTAGATAGTGATTAATCACTTGAATGTTTTATTGCTCACGTTGTTCGGCCCTCATCTGTTCTTCGGACATCTTCTCCCGACACGGGAGAAGAGAAATAATGCTATAATTCCTAGCATGAATTTAAATACCTTATTAACAGAAGCTGCAGAGCGATTCGAAGCCGAAGGCTTGTATTTTGGCCATGGTACTGATAATGCGTGGGATGAAGCCGTCTGGTTAGTGTTTCATGTGTTGGGATTGCCCATGGATAGTGATCGCAGTGTGCTTGAGATGTTGTTGACTGAAGAGCAGTTAGCAAAATCCACAGCTGTGATTGAGCTGCGTATCCAATCACGTAAACCGGCCGCGTATCTAACGCAAGAAGCCTGGTTTTGTGGTCTGCCATTTTATGTTGATGAACGTGTATTAGTGCCACGTTCGCCATTTGCCGAAATCGTAAAGTCGCAATTCCAGCCTTGGGTTGAAGTTGATGATGTGAAGAATATTTTAGAGTTATGCACGGGCAGTGGTTGCATTGCGATTGCTTGCGCACAGTATTTCCCCGATGCACATATTGATGCGACGGATATTTCAACGGATGCGTTAGCCGTTGCAAAAATTAATGTTGAAAAACACGACGTCAACAATCAAGTGAGCTTGATTCAATCCGATGTGTTTGCGGATGTGCCTAACAAACACTATGATGTGATTGTTTCAAATCCACCCTATGTCGATGCCGAAGATATGGCAGCTTTGCCTGATGAATATCGTCAAGAACCTGCTGATTTAGCCTTAGCAGCTGGTGATGATGGTTTAGATATTGTGAAAATAATCATGAAGCAAGCAAAAAAGTATCTGACAGAAACCGGTATTCTCATCGTCGAAGTAGGTAATTCTTATGTTGCGCTTGAAGCACAATTCCCAGATGTCCCTTTTGTCTGGCTCGAGTTAGAAAATGGTGGGCACGGCGTGTTTTTGCTGACAAAACAAGACCTCACCGCATATTTTTGATACTATTAAGTCTATGTCAGGAAATACCATTGGAAAAATATTTACGGTAACGACGGCGGGCGAGAGTCATGGTCCGGCGTTAGTAGCAATTGTGGATGGTTGTCCTGCGGGATTAGCGCTATCTGAAGCAGATATGCAGCCGGATTTAGATCGCCGTAAGCCGGGGCAATCGAAGTTTACGACACAGCGTCGTGAAGATGATGTCGTGAAAATTCTATCTGGCGTATTCGAAGGTAAAACGACCGGTACACCGATTGCATTGTTGATTGAAAATACTGATCAACGTTCAAAAGATTATTCAGAAATAAAAGATAAATTCCGTCCGGGTCATGCCGATTATGCGTATTCAAAAAAATACGGTGTGCGTGATTATCGTGGTGGTGGGCGTGCATCAGCACGAGTGACAGCGATGGTGGTTGCCGCCGGTGCGATTGCAAAAAAATATTTGCACGAACAATGTGGCATGGTTATTCAAGGTTATGTATCACAAATCGGTGACATCAAGCCTGAGACAATCGATTTAACTACGGTTGAACATAATCCTTTCTTTTTTCCTGACGCAAGTAAATTGCAACAACTTGAAAAGGCAATAACAAACTATCGTCGTGACGGTGATTCCATCGGCGCAAAGGTGACCGTGCAAGCTAGCCATGTGCCTGCCGGCTTAGGTGAACCCGTATTCGATAAACTCGATGCAGAGATTGCGTATGCCATGATGGGCATCAATGCCGTGAAAGCCGTTGAATTAGGTGCTGGTGTTGAGTGCGTGACGCAGCGAGGCAGTGAGCATCGCGATGAAATCACAAGTAAAGGTTTTCAGTCAAACCACTCGGGCGGTACGCTAGGTGGTATTTCATCTGGCCAAGATATTATTGCGCATTTAAGTTTAAAACCCACTTCTAGTATCACGACACCTGCCAACACGCTTGATGAAGCCGGCAATGAAACTCAAATCAGCACCAAAGGTCGTCATGACCCTTGCGTCGGCATTCGCGCTGTCCCTATTGCGGAAGGTATGTTAGCCATCGTATTGATGGATCATTATCTACGCCAATTGACTCAAAATCACGCTGTCTAAAAAATACACATACCGTTGTTTTCTGTAAGGAATTTGTAAAATTCATTGTGTATTTTTAGACACTTCCCTTATAATGCCCATACCATAATAAGGGGATAATAATGAAAAAGATTATATGGGTATTACTAGCAAGTGTATGCTCGCTATCTGCGGCTAATGCGGCTAATTCCAGCATAGCGAATTCACCAGTTGAATGCCAGAATGGTCATGCTTTAGCGAAACAATACACGGTTATGCTAAGTAAACAGATGCTAATGGGTGATGTTTGTACTTACACATATGCTTCAACAACTGTGCGCGGCAATGCCATCGTTATGTTTAATAAAGTGCAACAAGGTGTAACCTATAGCTGTACTTCAACTAATGCTATTAATTATGGCAAGCGCTTAATTAATGCTAATTTAATAGCAAATAAAGCGACGGCACCATGCAGTTATGCCACGAATTTATCAGGGTTTACAACTACTGTATGTAATTCTTCAGCATCATGTACGACAATGTTAGCAGCGCCTAATTCATCTGCTATTTTTCTTACTGATTAGGAATCGTATATTCAGTTAGCACGAGCGGCGCTGTTTGTTGGAGCTGTCGCTCGTGAAAATTGAGATTTTTTTGCTGCTGAATGCGATTGATTAACGCATTGAAAATTTCTACCATCGCATATTTCGTGCCATCGAATAGTTGGCCTTGATAACGGCAAAGCAATTGATAGAGTTTATCGGGATAGGCTCTTAACGCTTTGGCGAAATCATCAAAGTAAACAAACCCCCTGCTGTTGATTTCATCAATGATTTTATCTTTACGTTTTAGCAGTTTCACGCCATCATCACAGATAACTTGGGTGAAGAACCAATAGTAGGCGTCAATATATTCAATTGCTTGCTGTTGTTCAGTATTGTATGACCACAAACAACATTTATTTGTTGCGGGCAGACTGTGCTTGCGGGAATACGTATTTAACATATAGCGATGAGCAACGGTATGTAGGTTGACGTAATCAGAAAACAAAACTTTCACACCAGGGTTGGCATGCCGGATACTTGAGATGTTAGTGAGCAGCGTCGAAAGCGTTGTGCGTCGGTATAATGGCATTCGGGCGCGCTTGATAAAATCGCATCAATCGCTGCGAGATAAGTTGTGACTTGTTCTGAATAATCAATCATACAATGATAGTACGCGTGATTGTTTGCTTGTGGGTATAAGTTTTATGGCAATTTTGTTGGGTAAGTTGGGGTTAAATAAATTTCTGAAATGGAAATTTAGGTTTAAGCAGATGAACACAAGCCGGTATAAGAAAGTTTACCTTCAGTAACCCATGACTTTAATGTATCAAAGAACTTTTGTTGGCGATCATTTCGAGTATTTTTATCTTCAATTTTAGCGTAATGCTTAGACAGGATGCTCAAGCATGCATTCACATCCGCTCTGTCTAGAAACATGTAATACTGTCTAAGTAAATTAAACACCCTTAGCGGATAGTTTTTTATCATTTTAGTAAAGTCAGAACAATACCAGCTATCATTGTTAATTTCATGTTCTATTTTATGGGCCAATGAGAATAGCTTATTAGGGGCGGCGGTTAATATCATATGATAGAAGCAATAATAGGCTTCTATATCGGCAATAGTTTCTTTTTGTGCTTCAGTTCGAGAATTGAGTAAGCAGCGAGGTCTTAATGCACACAAGCTATACCGGTTCTGATAGGTATATTCAATATGCTGTTTCGCAATACAATCTAAACTGACATAGTGATGACTGCTTAATAAAGAGCAATAACCATCATCGACTATCACCTTGAAGTCGCGGTTAGCATGAATCTGTATTTCAAATAATTTATCAAGTGCAGGTTTAATGGCTATAATTTCTGATCCTTGAAAGCATAGGGTAGCCCAATGAATAATGCTTCTATAATCGCCCGTTTGTGTATGTATCTTGAGGTACTCATTTTGCTTGGCTTGATTGTCGGATAGTTTTTTTGCTTTATATAGCATGGCATTGACATCATCATATAACTCTGCTGCGAGAAGGTAGTCATTGTTGTTGAGTAGTGAGGACAGGTTGTTGATGGTATAGGCATTTCTTTTGTGAAGCAGCTTGTTTACGTTAAATAAATATTTGTAGCGCCAGCTGACTAATGTTGCTTGACGATAAATTTGTTCATATAAATAAACAATGCTTCTATGCCGAATACAGCCAGAGTTAGTTTGGATGTTTGAACTGCTAGCACACTGACCTAGGGCGTAATTGACATTTTCATCTGATATGTTTTTCATGAGCAATTCGGCACGCTCATAATTGATGATGCTCTTTATTGTAGAGCTTAGATGTTCTTTAACAGATAGTGTGACATAAGCTGCCTGTATAAGTTCATCGCTAGATTTTTTTTTGTCGTCTTCGGTTATTTTATTTGACTCAACTCTGTTGCAGAGTTGTTTGTAAGTGCTAAAGTCAAATACCCTGTAGCGATATAAAAAATTAATAATAAATAATAATTGATTAGCATCACACGAGCAGGACTCAACAATTGAGTTTATCTGTAGAGAGAGAGCCTGTTGTCGTTCTGTTGAAAGCGTACGAAATTGTAAGGTATTTTTTAATGTACCGTATGCGCGATAATAGGAATCGGCAATGGATTGCGATTGGTTGCTCGTGCTAACTCTTGAAATGCTAGAAGCATTAGAAACAGAACGCGGCCTAGACAGAGACCCTCGTTGCCTCGCAGGTTCAACAAGTAAGTTCATCGCTGTAATACAATCATCAATCGTGTAATTCATACTGATATACTAATATGCATATCCAATTAATGTAAAGTGAATAATACGAAAAAAGGAGTTCAATCTATTCAATTTGATTTATTGTGAGACAGTTAAAAACAATGTAACCGTAAATGTTAATAGTGCTGTTGAAATAATTAGCGCTAAACCTCATGTATTGATGCATATCATGGCTGTTTAAGTGAGTAGATCTCATTATTAAAAAGTAGTCATTAGGAGTAAATCATGCGAATGGACAAACTAACCAACAAATTTCAAATGGCATTGGCGGATGCACAATCACTAGCGGTGGGGCGAGATAATCAAATGATTGAGCCCGTGCATCTTATGCAAGCCTTGTTGAATCAAGATGGTGGTTCGTCGGAACCATTGTTATTGCAAGCGGGCGCTAATGCTAATGTGTTGCGCGATGAATTAAACCAAGCGTTGGCGCGTTTGCCACAAGTGCAAGGCAATGCGGGTGACTTGCATATTTCTAACGATCTAAATCGTTTGTTAAATGTGACCGACAAGCTCGCACAGAAGCGTGATGATGCATTTATTTCGACAGAATTATTTGTGTTAGCAGCCCTGCTTGATAAAGGCAGTGTTGCGGATGCGTTGAAAAAATCGGGTGTTGATAAAGCGGCACTCGAACAAGCCATTGAAAATTTACGGGGAGGTCAAAACGTGCAAGATCAAAATGCTGAAGATAATCGTCAATCATTAGAGAAATATACGATTGATGTGACTGAACGTGCGGAGAGTGGAAAACTTGACCCCGTGATTGGCCGTGATGATGAAATTCGTCGCGCGATTCAAGTATTACAACGTCGGACTAAGAATAACCCGGTATTAATTGGTGAACCGGGTGTGGGTAAAACCGCTATTGTTGAAGGCTTAGCACAGCGGATTGTGAATGGCGAAGTGCCAGAAGGTTTAAAGCATAAACGCTTATTGTCATTAGATTTAGGTGCGTTAATTGCTGGCGCAAAATTCCGTGGTGAATTTGAAGAGCGCTTAAAAGCCGTGTTAAAAGATTTAGGTAAAGCCGAAGGCAGCATTATTTTATTTATCGATGAAATTCACACCATGGTAGGTGCGGGTAAAGCCGACGGTGCCATGGATGCGGGCAATATGTTAAAGCCAGCGTTAGCGCGTGGTGAATTGCATTGTGTAGGCGCTACGACATTAGATGAATATCGTCAATACATTGAAAAAGATGCAGCCTTAGAACGTCGATTCCAAAAAGTATTAGTGGATGAGCCTACAGTGGAAGATACCATTGCAATTTTACGTGGACTAAAAGAACGTTATGAGATCCATCACGGCGTGGATATTACTGACCCTGCAATTGTGGCAGCAGCAACATTGTCACATCGCTATATTCCCGATAGACAATTGCCCGATAAAGCGATTGATTTAATTGACGAAGCAGCCAGCCAAATCCGCATGGAGATTGATTCAAAGCCTGAAGAAATGGATAAGCTCGACCGTCGTTTAATCCAATTGAAGATTGAACGAGAAGCGTTGAAAAAAGAATCTGATGATGCTTCTAAAAAACGTTTGAACGATTTGCAAACCAGCATCGGTGAGTTAGAAAAACAATATTCCGATTTAGAAGAAGTCTGGAAATCAGAAAAAGCAGCCATGCAAGGCACGCAAGCCATCAAAGAACAGCTCGACCAAGCACGAATTGATATGGAAGCTGCTATGCGAGCTGGCGATTTGACACGGATGTCTGAGTTGCAATACGGTAAAATTCCCGAGTTAGAAAAACAATTAGTCCAAGCTGATGCAGCCGAAGTGAAAGAGCCTACCTTGATTCGCAACAAAGTCACTGATGAAGAAATCGCTGACATCGTTTCCAAGTGGACCGGTATCCCCGTTAGTAAAATGATGGAAGGCGAAAAAGAAAAATTGTTACGTATGGAAGATGCCTTGCACAAACGTTTAATCGGTCAAAATGAAGCCGTGTCAGCCGTCTCTAACGCTATTCGCCGATCACGCGCTGGCTTATCTGACCCGAACCGTCCGATAGGTTCTTTCCTGTTTTTAGGCCCAACCGGTGTTGGTAAAACTGAACTTTGTAAAGCCTTGGCTCACTTCATGTTTGACACAGAAGAAGCCATGGTGCGTATTGATATGTCCGAGTTTATGGAAAAACATTCCGTATCCCGTTTAGTTGGCGCACCTCCCGGTTATGTCGGCTACGAAGAGGGGGGCTATTTAACCGAAGCCGTACGTCGCCGTCCTTATTCTGTGATTTTATTAGATGAAGTTGAAAAAGCACATCCCGATGTGTTTAATATTTTATTACAAGTGCTAGACGATGGTCGATTAACCGATGGCCAAGGCCGCACCGTCGATTTCAAAAACAGCGTCATCGTGATGACATCAAACTTAGGTTCACAACTCATCCAAGAGATGACAAACAATGAAGATGATTACGATAAAATAAAAAATGCCGTATTAGAAGTGGCCGGCACGCATTTTAGACCCGAATTCTTAAACCGTGTAGATGATTCTGTCGTATTTCACCCGCTAGGCCAAGAACAAATCCGCGTTATCGCCGAAGTGCAAGTCGCTAAACTGGCGCAACGCCTAATCGCCCGCGACATCACACTTAACATAGAAACCAGCGCTTATGATCACCTTGCCAAAGTCGGCTACGACCCCGTTTACGGTGCCCGCCCGCTTAAACGGGCTATCCAGCAAGAAGTCGAAAACCCATTAGCCCAAGCTATTCTCGGGGGTAAATTTAATGCCGGTGATACGATCACAGTGAAGGCGAAAGATGGTAAGCTAGATTTTGAGAAATAATGTAGGTTGATTGTTTAATGTCAGATAAATATGTTGCAGCATCTAGTGAGGCTTGGGAGCCTGGCTCATCTGACCAAGTTCTTAAAAATCATTTAGGAATTACGTCAGTTGATGAAATTGAAAAGTTAGAGGCAGAAGCATTATATCAAGCAGAATTAAAAGCAATTGAACATTTTGATGTTGATCACCAATTTACGGAAGAAGATGTTTGTTGGCTGCATCAAGTATGGTTAGAGCGAATATATTCGTTTGCAGGTAAATATCGTAGTGTTAATATTTCTAAAGATAATTTTATCTTCGCTAGTGCTAATTTAATACCTACACTGATGCCAACCTATAGTCAGGATTATTTGAAGTTATACACGCCTTGTAACAACATGAACCGTAGTGAGCTAATAACAGCTCTGGCAATCATACATATTGAGTTAGTACTCATTCATCCTTTTCGGGAAGGGAATGGGCGTTTAGCTCGACTACTTGCTACATTAATGGTACTACAAGCGGGGTTCCCACCATTGGATTTTGATATTATTGACCAGTTGAATAATCCGAATGGGTTTGTACGATATATAAAAGGGATACATGCCGGTGTTAAGCAAGATTATAGGCCAATGGAAGAAATTTTTGCTGAGATATTGGGTGATTAGCTAGCTTTTTTACCTAGTGATGCAGGCGTGACTTTAATACCTTCAACACCACAGGAAGAAATAACCGAGCGTTTAAGTAATTTAACTCGCTCTTTAGCATTGCTTAAATAAGGGTTTGTATTGAGAAGAGATTTTTTATTCATAAAGTGATTATAATACGGTTTGGGAGATATTACTATGATTTTAGACATTGAAGGTTACGACGGTACCTTATTACATAATCGATTTGCTTATCAAGTGTTTGAAGATGAGGTCAATCCGGCTGGCGATATCATCGCTTTTCGAGGTTGGATGCGGGTTGAAGCTGAGGGCATGATTGATCAAGAAGATGTGGCGAATGAAGATTATATTTATGCTAAAGATGCGATTAATTTTATGTGGGAAATGCCAAATTTAACTCCATTCGCTGCGGTGGCGTATCAACGTTTATTGAATCGTGAAATTGCCGATATTTTAGAAACGTATCTTGAGTTGCCGATTTTGGTTGAGGGTGATGATTTGATGATTGGGCAAGAAGGTAAGTGTAGTGTTAGTATTACGCATGTGAAAGATCATGCGGCATTAGGGCACACGGCGATTAATATTGATGCGGGTGATGAAGCGCCTCGTCATGCTTATTCGACACATTTAACTGACGATCAAGCGCAAGAATTTATGGAAGATGTGATTGAAATGTTCTATGATTTGAATCAGGATATATTCGTGGCCACAAGCAAGGTTCTAGTGTAGGGTGTTAAATAGCTCTCTACATTATAATCCTCGTCCGCAAAGCGGGAGAGGACAGCTGCGTAGCAGCAGGTGAGGGCACTTCCAGAGCATCGATTATGTTGTGAATTCGCGCTGTGAATGACTTAATATCCCCCTCATCCGCTCTAACGAGCATCTTCTCCCTAACAGGGCGAAGGGAAGAACATAACGTACCAAGAGAAATAAAATGGCAGATTACTATAAATTACTAAACGTCGACAAAAACACCAGCGACGCCGATTTAAAAAAAGCTTATCGCAAGATGGCGCGCAAATATCACCCTGATGTTAGCAAAGAAGCCGGCGCTGAAGAGAAATTCAAAGAAGTTCAAATCGCTTACGATGTATTAAAAGACGCGGAAAAACGTAAGCTTTACGATCAGTTTGGTGATCAATGGCAATCAGCCAAACAAGCGAAAGATCAGGGGTACGATCCGAGCGCGGGTGCTGGTCATGGTTTTCATGGTGGTGGTTCACGCTACTATACGTCAGGTGACGACGATATTTTTTCACAAATGTTTGGCCGAGGTCAGCAACGGCAACCTCGAAAAACTAAAGGGCAAGACTTACATGCGAGTGTTCAAGTTAGCTTAGAAGAGGCTTATATGGGTTGTGAGCAAACCTTTCAAGTTGCTGTGCCAGGCGTGGATAGCGAAGGTTACCAAACTCAAACACCCAAAGCGTTAAAAGTTAAAATTCCTAAGGGCGTGACGAACGGTCAACAAATTCGTTTAGCAGGACAAGGTGCGCCAGGTAAGAATGGAGGTCCTCATGGTGATTTATATATTAAGGTGACATTTAAAGCCCATGCTCATTTCACAGCAGAAAAAGCTGACATTTATTTAACGTTACCGATCGCACCGTGGGAAGCTGCCCTGGGGGCAAAAGTGAAAGTGCCAACGCTAGGTGGCGTGATCGAGCTGAGTATTCCAGCCGATAGTGAATCGGGCAAAAAAATGCGTTTGAAAGGTCGGGGTTTGCCTGCCAAAACGGCTGGCGATCAATTGTGTGTGTTACAAATCGTGACACCCAAAGCTGATACTGATGAAGCTAAAGCCCTTTATGAAAAAATGGCTAATGAGCTCAATTTTGATCCTCGAGCCATACTTAAAGCACCTGAGTTTTAAGTATAGACTAGGAGACTTGTATGATCCAAGATGACGAAACCTTAAGCCTGCAAGAATTTGCCCTTGCTTGCCGTGCTGAAGAACAGTTGATTGAAGAAATGGTCGAGCATGCTTTGCTTGAACCACTAGGCCAAGAGCCGAATGAATGGCAGTTCTCCACGGTTGAGCTTGAACGTGTTAGCAAAGCGCTACGGATTCATCATGATTTAGCCGTTAATTGGGAAGGCGTTGCCCTTGCTCTAGAATTGCTCGATGAAGTTCAGAATTTGCGCGATTATGTGCAAGTATTAGAGCGTCATTGACGAGACAACTTGTCCAAATAATGCTTAGTTAACAATCGGTTAGTTCTTGTCGGTGCTTGTTCCGTATTTTCCTCAAATAAAATAATATATGTTATCATCACACCCTTAATATACATGTTCACTGCGTGAAGGAAGCTGGCAACATATGACTCGTAAAACTATTACTACTTCAATTCTCGTTTTGGCTCTTCTTGCTGTCGTGTTAGGTGTTGTGTTCGGTTGGCAATTTTGGCGTAAGTCATCGGCTGCTGAATTTGCACTGGCCAATAACCACAATGTGATTGATGTGGAAGTTGGCATGACCAAAGCGGCGGTGTGGTATCCACAAGTGCAAGCGATTGGTTCCGTGGTGGCGGTGCAGGGTGTTGAAGTCAGTCCGCAGATTGATGGGCCTGTCAGCAAATTATTTTTCACATCAGGTGAGCTTGTGCAAAAAGGTCATCCGCTTGCGCAGTTGGATGATGAAACTTATCAAGCCGATGTCGCCAATGCCTTGGCGAGTTATAATTTAGCCAAATTAAAATATCATCGTAATCAACAGTTGTTGGAAGTCAAAGCGATTTCCCAATCGGTGGTTGATCAAGCAAAAGCAGAAATGGATGAAGCTTTCTCTGAATTGAAAAAAACACAAGCCCAACTTAATCAAACCTTAGTTAAAGCACCATTCGCTGGTCGTTTAGGTTTACGTCAAGTGAGTTTAGGGCAATATGTGAATGCCGGCTCTCCCATTGTGAGTTTGCAACAAATCACGCCGGTGTATGTCGATTTTCAATTGCCAGAATCTTACATTGGCGAAGTGAAAAAAGGTTATGAAGTGAAGTTGAAAAATTCAGCGTATCCTAAAAAAACGTTTGAAGGCAAAGTGGTTGCTCTGAATGCAGTGTTAAATCAAGCGACGCGGACCTTAAACGCGCGTGCAGAAATACAAAATCCCAAAGGTTTATTAGTCCCCAATATGTTTACGGAAGTGACCGTTGTTATTCCGACCAAGCAAAATGTTATCATCGTGCCTCAAATGGCAATTAACTATTCACCGTTTGGTGATTCAGTCTTTAAGGTGGTCAATGGTCATGCTAAAGCCGTTTATGTGCATGTGGGTGAGTCACGGGGGGCCGTTGTTGCTGTCGATGGTGACTTGAAAGCCAATGAGCCGATTGTGACGGTGGGTATCTTTAAGATACAGGATGGCGGAGCTATTCGTGCCGTCAATCATGTCGAATCAATGCAACATACAGTGGCGGTAAAACCCAAGCCTAAAGCTAAAGCGACCAACAAATTGCAACAAGCCAATGATAAGTCACAAGCGTTTAGTGAAACTGCAAAACAAACCGATCAAGATAACCAAAAGCCAACCGTGAAAATCACTTTGGCAGCGGGTAAATCATAATGGGCTTTACCGATATTTTTATTCGCAGGCCAGTATTGGCCACGGTGATCAGTTTGATTATGGTGGTGTTAGGCCTAATGGCATTTAAATATTTGCCTGTGCGTCAATTCCCTCTTATTCCTTATGCTCAAGTGAGCATTAAAGCGAGCTTCCCAGGTGCCAGTGCGAACGTCATGCAAGGTTTTGTGACCACGCCAATTCAAGATACTGTTTCTAGCTTAGATGACATCGATTACATGACCGGCACCAGTTCAGAGAATAGCTCGAACATTACAGTTAATTTATTTCCTGGCACCGATGCCGATACTTTGGTCTCGCAAATCAGTAGTAAGATTCAGCAAATTAAAGGCAGTAATTTACCTTCTGATATGGATGACCCGACGGTGCAAAAGGGTAACCCAGGCTCGCAAGGTATTATGTTCCTCGCCTTTTACAGCAATCAAATGTCAGCTGAGCAAATCGGCGATTATGTGATTCGCGTATTGCGACCAAAATTCCAGGCGATTCCCGGCGTCGCTTCCGTGAGCAATATGGGCGGGCGCAGTTACGCCATGCGTTTGTGGCTAGACCCGCGTTTGATGGCTGCTAAAGGTGTGCAACCTACGGACGTGAAAACAGCGATTACAAATAATAATGTGTTATCTACTGCCGGTGATCTGAAAGGCAAATGGAACACGGTGTCGATTCAAGCGTCAACCGGTTTACATAGCGCAGCACAATTTAATAATATGGTCGTTAAAACCATGCCGGATGGCAGCGTGGTTAAATTAAAAGATATTGGTAATGCTGTATTAGGTGCAAGCAGTTACAACAATGAAGTGTTGGTGGATAACAAGCCTGCGGTGATTTTAGAAATCACCAATAAAACTTTAGCGAATCCTCTCGATGTGGCTAATGGTGTTAATAAAATTTTACCGTTGATCATTAAACAATTGCCACCATCCATGCACGGTGAAGTGATTTATGATTTAAGTATCTTCATTAAGCAATCGATTCGCACTGTGGTACACACGCTGATTGAAGCGGCAATCATTGTGATTATTGTTATTTTCTTATCATTAGGTTCTTTACGCACAGTCATTATACCTATGATTACTATTCCCGTGTCTTTAGTCGGGGCATTAGCGATTATGATGGGCTTAGGTTATTCCATTAATATTTTAACGCTATTGGCGATGGTGCTGGCAATTGGGCTGGTGGTCGATGATGCCATTGTGGTGGTGGAAAATATTTCGCGGCATTTAGAAGAAGGCATGGCGCCCATGCAAGCAGCTATCACTGGTGCAAGAGAAATTGCTAGCCCAGTTATTGTAATGACCTTAACGTTAGCTGCTGTGTTTTTTCCGGTAGGTTTCTCGGGCGGTATTAGTGGTATTTTATTCACACAGTTCGCGTTTACTTTAGCAGGTGCTGTTATTTTGTCTGGTGTCATCGCCTTAACCTTGACGCCTATGATGTGCTCAAGGCTTTTAAATGAAAAGCAATTAGAAAAACCGTTTGTTAAATTTGTCGATCGCACATTTGAAAAGTTAGCCAATGGTTATCAGCGTGCATTACGACAAGTGATTGAAGCTAGAGTCGTGGTCGTGATTTTTGCGATGGCAATTTTATGCAGTTGTTATTTCCTCTACACCACCACACAGTCAGAATTATCGCCAGATGAAGATCAAGGGGCATTTTTTACCAAAGCCGAAGGGCCAGTGAATGCCAATATTGATTACACTATTAATTATATGAAACAAGAGGCGAGTTTATATAAGAAGCTACCTGGCGTAAAAACAACGGTATTAATTAATGGCCAAGGTGGCGTTAGTAAATCAGAATCCATCATGGTGTTGAAAGACCGTGAGAAGCGTGAGTTTAGTCAAATGCAATTGGTTAACAAAGCCAACATATTAGGTAAAACTGTGCCAGGCTTAATGAACAATGCGTTCAACCCGCCAACATTGCCCGGTGGTGATTTTGGTATGCCGATTAACTTCGTGTTAACCAGTGCTGCGGATTACCCCGCAATCTATCAAGTGGCACAAGAGTTAGTTGAGAAGGGTAAAAACAGTGGTATGTTCGCGAACATTGAAAATCAGTTGAAGCTTAATCGACCTTCTTTAGACGTCACGATTAATCGTGACAAAGCGGCCCAAATGGGAATCACCAGTCAGCAAATTGCCGACACCTTGAATGTGATGATGAGTTCAGGGCATGTGACACGGTTTGATATGGAAGGGCGTAACTATTATGTGATTCCTCAATTGTACGATCAATTCCGTATGAATCCACAAGCGTTGGATCAGATTTATGTCGCGACTGTCAACGCCAATGCGCAAGGCAACCCACAGATGGTGCCGATTTCTAATTTCATTACGGCGAAACGTTCGATTGAGCCTGTGAATTTACCACAGTTTCAACGCTTAAATTCTGCAACCATTGATGCTCAAATGGCACCGGGTTATACCATGTCAGATGGTTTAAACTTTTTAGCCGAGACAGCAAAGCAAATAATGCCTGCAGGTATGACCTATGATTACACGGGAGAATCACGCCAGTTTATGCAAGAGGGTAACCGCATGTTGATTACCTTTATGTTTGCACTGATTGTTATTTTCTTAGTGCTCTCTGCACAGTTTGAAAGTTTCCGCGATCCTTTAATTATTTTAATCAGTGTACCGATGTCATTGTTTGGTGCTTTAGTGCCGTTGAATTTAGGCTTAGGGACGCTCAATATATTCACCCAAATTGGTTTGTTAACCTTAGTCGGGCTGATCAGTAAGCATGGTATTTTGATAGTACAATTCGCCAATGAAGCACAAGAGAAAGAAGGTCTCAGTGTGAAGGAGGCTGTTATTAAAGGCGCAACTTTACGCTTGCGGCCTATTTTAATGACGACAGCTGCCATGGTGTTTGGTGTGGTTCCTTTAATCTTTTCAACCGAAGGTTTGGCGAATAGCCAACGTGACATTGCCATGGTGATTTTCTGTGGTATGTTGATCGGTACGTGTTTCACCTTGTTTGTTGTGCCAACGATGTATACCTTAATTGGTCATCGTCGTAAGCCGATTGAACAACTTAATCATGGGGCAAATTCATGACTATAAAAAAACAAAAAAGTCCAAGTAAAGGTATTTATATCTTACCTAATTTATTCACAATAGCGGGTCTATTCGCTGGCTTTTACGCCATTGTTGCCGCGATGAAAGGCCACTATGACACAGCTGCGGTCGCTATTTTTATTGCCATGTTGTTGGATGGTTTTGATGGTCGCGTTGCACGCCTAACCGGTACGGAAAGTGCTTTTGGTGCTGAGTTAGATAGCTTGGCGGATATGGTGTCGTTTGGTATTGCACCAGCCTTGGTTTCTTACAGTTGGGCTTTGCATTATTTACATAAACCGGGTTGGTTAGCGGCTTTTGTGTTTGTGGCCTGTGCTGCCATGCGTTTAGCCCGTTTTAATACGCAAATTGGCGTCGCGAGTAAAAAATATTTTCAAGGATTGCCATCACCCGCAGCAGCAGGTGTGTTAGCGAGTTTGGTTTGGTTGTGTGAGTCGTATCATATTACGATGACATTTGACTTGGCCTTAGTGGTTGGGTTGATTACAGCTTTGACGGGGCTATTGATGGTCAGTCGTGTACGCTATTATAGTTTCAAAGAACTAAATGTGAAAAACAAAGTGCCTTTCATCATGATGCTGTTAGTCTTGTTGGTGGTGGTGGCGGTTGTATCTGCGCCTGTGACAGTGCTATTTATCTTTTTCTTTGGCTATGCGATAAGTGGTTTATTTATTAGTTTGTTCTATACCATGCGCCGTCGGAGATATTTGTTAACACGATTAAAACGCCGGAAAAATAAAAAATTGTAACTCATGAAAAACAAAGAAAAAACTAATGAAATTGTTGAGTTTAATTTTCCAGCTGGAAAAGAAATCAGCCATAAATATATTGTGCAACAAAAATTGGGCGCGGGATATGAAGGTGAAGTGTATCGTATTGTTGAAAAGAAAACAGGTATAGAGCGTGCAGCTAAATTCTTTTTTCCTCAAAGAAATAAGAAGGGTAAGGCTGCAATTAAATATGCCAAGCTATTACATGAACTGTCTTGGTGCGATTTAGTTATTCATTATCATACCCATGAGGAAATTTTTTTTCGAGGCCAGTCTATTGCTTGTTTAATTTCAGAATACGTCGACGGCCAAATTCTTACAGATTTTTTAGCGAAACAACCGGGTAAGCGCGTTGGCGTGACAAGAGGATTGTTATTGTTGCATGCATTGGTATCGGGCTTAGAATCTATGCACAATGTTAATATTGTGCATGGTGATTTGCATGCTAATAATGTCATAGTGCAGCCTTACGGTGTGGGCTTTGAGCTTAAATTATTGGATATGTATGATTGGGGCAGTGAGCAACGCGTGACGAAAATCAATGACGTTTATGATTCAATAAAGCTATTTTATGATGCCTTGGGTGGCGCTAAACATTACGCCAAATTACCACTTGAAATTAAACAAATTTGTTTGGGTATGAAGCGAAGCTTAATTACTAAAAAATTTCGTTCTGCTGCAGCATTGCGTGATCATATCGAAAATATAGACTGGGAATCAAATTATCGTGAATAATGATTTTCTCATCACGCAGTCAGTTGATACAACGTATAGCATGATTGAATTGCCTGGCCATCAAATAGCTTATTATTCGCAAAAGGCTTTTGCTGATAAGCCTATGAATGAAGATGCATTGTTAATAACAAATTTTTCAGATGTTATGGTGCTAGCTGTTGCCGATGGCGTGGGTGGTTCTCAACAAGGTGCGCAGGCGGCGAAAAAAGTATTGGAAGTAATTCGTACCGCTAAGCCGGAAGGCAACTCATTGTCAGCTTGTATGCATGCGGTTATTGATGCTATTGAAAAAGCCAATCAAGCGTTAGTTAGTGATTCTGCTTACGCATTAACAACACTGACATTATGTTTAATAAAAGCTAATAACATGCGCACTATTCAAGTCGGTGATTCTGGGTTGTTACTATGCGGTCAACGCGGAAAATTACATTACAGCGTGTCGACTCATTCACCGATTGGGCAAGCAGTTGAATCCGGTTTTTTAGATGAAGCAGAAGCATTACAACACCCGGATTTAAATGTGGTGAATAATGTAGTAGGTGATGCCTCGATGCACATAGAAATAGGCCCTGCTGTGAAAATAAAAAAACATGATACTTTGTTGTTAGCGAGCGATGGTTTATTTGATAATTTTCTTGTCGATGATGTGATGAGTTTGGTGAAACATGGTAGCTTAGTTAAAGTGGCTGACAGATTGACGCAGAGTTGTCAGCAGCAGCAACACCCCATCACTCAGAAAGCTTATAACAAAGATGATGATATCAGTTTTATTCTTTGTCGCCGTCGCTAGCATTCAGGCAAATTAACTGCTAAGCCACCTAAAGACGTTTCTTTATATTGCGACTGCATATCTTTACCTGTACGGAACATCGTATCAATAACTTGATCGAGCGTGACATGATGTTCAGCATCATCTTCACTGATGGCTAAATTAGCACAACTCACCGCCTGCACAGTGCCCATGGCATTACGTTCGATACAGGGGATTTGTACTAAACCCTGAATGGGATCACAAGTTAAGCCTAAGTGATGTTCCATACCCATTTCAGCGGCTTTTTCGACTTGATCAACGCTGCCGCCTAATACTGCAGCAAGTGCGCCGGCGGCCATTGAGCAAGCCACGCCGACTTCGCCCTGGCAGCCCACTTCGGCTGCTGAAATTGAAGCATTCTTTTTATATAAAATGCCGATAGCTGCGGCTGTTAATAAGAAATCAACAACACCTTTGTCCGTTGGATCCGCGCAAAACTCTTTATAATACTGCAATACAGCGGGAATAATACCGGCTGCACCATTCGTAGGAGCCGTTACCACGCGCCCACCGGCTGCATTTTCTTCATTAACCGCAAGAGCGTATAGATTTAACCAATTCATCATATTGCTTTTGCGATCACCGGCATCTTCCAGCTTGCCAAATAATTTGGGCGCACGACGTTTCACATTTAAACCGCCAGGTAAGCGTTTGGAATCATCAGACTCACAACCTGCTTGAATACAATCTGACATAATCTTGGCAAGGTTTAACATGCCTGTTTCGATCTCTGTTTCAGTTCGCCACGTTTTTTCATTGCAGCGCATGATGTCAGCAATTGTTAGTTGGTGCTCTTTGCATAAGGCAATTAATTCTGCCGCACTGTTGAATGGGTAGGGAGGTTCAATTTTATCTTCAGCAATTTCTTCACCAAAGTTGGCTTCGTTGGCGATGAACCCGCCGCCAATAGAATAATAGGTGTCGGAAAAAATACATTCATCTTGTGCATCAAATGCAGAGAAGCGCATGGCATTAGCATGTTTTGGTAAAAATTCATGTTGGTGAAAAACTAAATCTTTTGCGTAGTCTAAAATGATATCGTGTTCAGCGCCTAAATTTAAATGGCGAAGATTTTTAATGTCTTCTAAACGTGATTCAATAGTGAAGGGATCTATTGATTCAGGCAGATCATTTTCTAATCCCATCAGCACCGCTTTGTCGGTACCATGGCCCATGCCTGTTAATGCTAAAGAGCCGTAAAGGTCGATATGCACATGATGGGTAGGGATGAGTAAATCTTGTTGGCGCAAATCGTTCACAAAAGCATAGGCGGCACGCATCGGCCCAACCGTATGCGAGCTAGATGGCCCAACGCCGATAGAAAACATGTCGAAGGCACTTATTGTCATTTTGGATTTCCCCCAGTGGATGGCTTCATTATAAGGACATCCTATAGGAAAATATAGAGAAAAGCAGCTATTTACCTAGAAGCCAGTTGGGTTTTACTTCAAATTCGTCAGCAATTTTCATCAGTAAATCGGCTGCAGGGGCTTTACCCGATAAGATAGTATTGGCTTCGTGGCGTCTGATGCTAAACATTTTTGCGAAAGCAACTAGGCGTTCTTCTTTATCTTGAGGGAACTCGGATTCCTCAAGTGTTTTGGTTAAACGTTCTCGGAAAATATTTTGCATGTCTGTGTTCCTTTCACAAGCGATGTCAGTTCGCGAATCATAGCCGATTTTTAAAAAAAGGGAATAGGCGTTTACAGATTTATTTTTACCGCTACAATAAGAACATGTCTAAAGCGTTTATTAAAATTTGTGGTATCACTCGAAAGGAAGATGCTCAGGCTGCTGTGACGGCTGGAGCTGATGCGATTGGGCTAGTATTTTATGCGAAAAGCCCTCGAGCGGTGAGTCTTCAGCAGTCTAAAGCCATTGTCGATACTATTCTTGGGCAAGCCCAAATTGTGGCATTGTTTGTCGATGCTGAAGTCGATGAAATTAACAATATAATCAATCAGTTACCTGTTGATGTCTTACAGTTCCACGGTCAGGAGAATCAAGCATTTTGCCAGCAATTCGGCAAACCTTATTGGAAAGCCGTGCGTGTACAGTCTCAAGACGATATAATCGCCGCCGAACGTGAATACCCGGATGCGGCCGCTTTGTTGCTTGATGCTTATCAAGCGGATGTGCCAGGTGGCACCGGCCAGTTATTTGATTGGTCATTGGTGCCCTCGACGCTTTCCACGCCTATTGTATTAGCGGGTGGCTTAACGCCAGCCAATGTAACTGAGGCCCTTGAGCAAGTGAAGCCCTGGGGCATTGATGTCAGCGGTGGCGTTGAAGCCAGCAAAGGTATTAAAGATAACCATAAGATAACCCAATTTATTCAAGCGGTACGACATGCAACAATATAATTATCCTGACGAAAACGGCCATTTTGGCGAATTTGGTGGTTGTTTCATTGCTGAAACATTAATGGAGCCTTTACATGAATTGCAACAGGCTTATCAAGCTTGTCGTGATGATGACGCTTTCATGCAAAATTTATTACGCGACTTGCAAGACTATGTCGGTCGCCCCACACCTTTATATTATGCCGAGCGTTTAACGAAAGAAATCGGTGGCGCTAAAATTTATTTGAAACGTGAAGATTTAAACCACACCGGTGCGCACAAAATTAATAACACCATGGGCCAGCTATTATTAGCTCAACGATTAGGTAAAAAACGTATTGTCGCTGAAACCGGCGCAGGCCAGCATGGTGTCGCAACAGCGACTGTGGCTGCACGTTTAGGTTTGCAATGTGTGGTTTACATGGGTGCTGAAGATGTCGAACGTCAAGCCCCGAATGTGCAACGTATGAAATTGTTAGGCGCTGAAGTCGTGCCCGTGCAATCAGGTTCAAAAACCTTGAAGGATGCCGTCAATGAAGCCTTGCGTGATTGGGTCGCGAATGTCGATGATACTTTTTATTGTTTAGGCTCAGTCGCTGGCCCACATCCTTACCCTATGATGGTACGTGATTTTCAACGTATTATCGGCATGGAAGCACGAGAACAAATTTTGGAAAAAGAAGGGCGATTGCCTGATGCTGTCGTCGCTTGTGTCGGCGGTGGTTCCAATGCGATTGGTTTATTTCATCCGTTTATTGACGACAAAGATGTTCGCATTATTGGAGTTGAAGCCGCCGGGGAGGGCATTGAAACCGGCAAGCATGCGGCAGCGATTGCTGGCAATAAAATTGGTGTGTTCCAAGGTGCTCGCAGCTATGTGATGAGTGATGATGACGGTCAAATCATATTGCCGCATTCCATTTCAGCTGGTTTAGATTATCCCGCCATTGGTCCTGAACATGCCTATTTAGCGTCAATCGGTCGAGCGGATTATGTTTCCGTCACCGACAAACGAGCATTAGAAGGTTTCCATCAAATCGCTCGTACCGAAGGCATTATTGCTGCCTTAGAAAGTAGTCATGCGATTGCGTATTTAAATACGTTAGCGAAAGAGATGGATCCCGAGCAAATCATTGTGGTGAATTTGTCAGGGCGAGGCGATAAAGATTTAGAATCCGTTATCAGGATTCAGAACGCAGGATCCAGCGATGAATAGAATAAAAAAAACCTTTGCAGATTTAAATAATCAAGCGGCATTAGTCCCCTACATTGTGGCGGGCGATCCCCATCCTCAACAAACCGTTGACATCATGCATGCGCTAGTAGAATCGGGTGCTGATGTCATTGAACTAGGTATGCCATTTTCTGATCCCGTTGCCGATGGCCCAACCAATCAAGCTGCCATGATCCGCGCGATTGATGCGGGCACCACCGTAGCCGTCGTACTCGACATCGTTAAACAATTTCGTCAGACCGATCAACAAACGCCTATCGTGTTAATGGGATATGTAAACCCTATTGAAATTATGGGTTATGAACTCTTTGCTAAAACCGCAAGTGATGCCGGTGTCGATGGCGTGTTAATTGTCGATTGCCCACCGGAAGAAGCACAAACCTTCCATGCGCTAATGCAGCAATATCAAATCGATATGATCTTCCTCATCGCACCCAACACCTCAACAGCGCGTATCAAAATGATTTGCGAGCAAGCCAGTGGCTACTTGTACTATGTCTCACTCAAAGGCGTCACCGGCACCAAAGCCATCGAAATCGAACCCTTGCAGGCCAAACTCGATGAAATCCGCCAATTCACCCAGCTTCCTATTTGTGTTGGCTTTGGTATTAAAACACCCGAAACTGCGAAACAAGTCGCCGATATTGCTGATGGGGTTGTCGTGGGCAGCGCCTTAGTCGAGCGGGTTGCGAGTGAATCTCTGCAAACGGTTAAATCGTTCATCAAATCACTGTCGTTGAAGTGTACGGAATAATCGTACGGTTCAACATGTCAGATGTACGGAGTTATCGTAGAACTGCCTTGTTAATTACAAAACGAATACAGATTAAAATAAAATCTACTCGGAACTCTTGGCGCTTCCGAGTGTTCGTAGTAGAAAATGATAGCAGGGAAAAGGATTAGAATTAATTGCTAACTGAGGATGGGGTATAAATGAAAGTTTGTTTGCTTGTTAAATTATTAAAAATATTTATTCCTGTGGCCGTGGGCGTAGTCATCCCTATTGTTGGTGCTGCATTTATTGTCGTTGATATGACGCATGATCAAAATCCAGCATGGGTTGTTATAATAGTTTTGTCGCTGACGGCATGGCTTTCTGTCGTGATTAAATATATGTGGGATACGCATGAAAATTACGTGCAAGCTGATATCGTTCGTCGATTCCTTGTTGGGAAATTACGAGAAGTGCATATGTTGAATAGTGCAGATGTCGAAAGATTTATGGAGCAATGTGCGCATGAACCACCAAATGTATCTATGTCGAATCAACTCAATAATGTTTCTTTTCTTATAGAAGATTGGAAAAAAAATCAGCTGCATTATTATGAGAAGATAAATAAGCATCCTTATTTGTCCAGTACTGCCAAAACCGCAATGATGGATATTTATTCTCATTTATATTCGTCGATTGAATTAATTAATACCGAGTTTAGAACTCATGAAGAAGCAGCTTTAATTTATAAGAAACAGTACTTAATGATAAAAAATGCTGATGAATTGAAAAAAAGTATGAGTGACCCAATAAGTCCACTATATAAAGCAAAGCAGGAAGTTGATTTTACAGTAGAGGGTTTAAAAAAACAGATTGAGTATGAAGGTCCACAAATAAATCAATTGATCGATTTTTTGGCACGTTTTTATGAACATCAATTTAATGATCATACTATTACAAGTAGTGATAAAACACTTCTTGAAAGTATTGAGTCACGTATTGACGAAATTTGTATTTGATAGATTATACTGAAAATAGTCTATCTACTCCGAACTAATGGTAGGGGCGATGGTTCGGAGTAGTATTCAGAGCATGAGTGCTAACGTTATTGATTCTACCACACTAATAAGTGTGGTTGATAAATAAACAGTCATTTTCTTAGCTTTCATTTCTCTGAGCCTAAGCCTATAATGTCCCCATGAGCTGGTTAGAACGATTAATTCCTTCCATTAGTGGAAACAAAAAATCTAAGCAAGGTGTGCCGGAAGGTATTTGGACCAAGTGTTCCGAGTGCCAGGCTGTTTTGTATCGTGCTGAGTTAGAAAAATTACATCACGTTTGTCCTAAGTGTGATCATCATATGCGTATCAGCGCGAAGCAGCGTTTGGATATGTTCCTGGATAAAGATTCACGCGAAGTAATTGCTGCTGATGTTGAGTCGGTTGATGTTTTAAAATTTAAAGATAGCAAGCGTTATAAAGATCGCTTAAGCGCGGCGCAAAAGAAAACCGGTGAAAAAGATGCATTGGTTGTGATGCGCGGTAGTTTGATGTGTATGCCCGTTGTGGTGAGTTCGTTTGATTTTGCTTTTTTAGGTGGGTCGATGGGGGCTGCATTAGGTGAGCGTTTTGTGCAAGCGGTGAATCGTGCCATTGAAGATAAAGTGCCGTTCGTGAATTTTTCTGCCAGCGGTGGTGCCCGTATGCAAGAGGCTTTGATCTCGTTGATGCAAATGGCGAAGACCAGCGCAGTGCTAGCCAAGCTTTCTGACAAAGGCTTACCGTTTATTTCGGTATTAACTGACCCTACCATGGGTGGTGTGTCAGCGAGTTTAGCGATGTTGGGCGATGTGATTATTGCGGAGCCTAAGACTTTGATAGGATTTGCTGGTCCGCGTGTTATTGAGCAAACTGTGCGTCAAACCTTACCTGATGGCTTTCAACGCAGTGAATTTTTATTAGAGCATGGCGCGATTGATATGATTGTCGCGCGTAAAGATATGCGTACCACGGTTGCGCGTTTGCTCGCAAAATTAATGAAACGTAATAACCCTGAGAATGTTGCCGCTTTATCGCATGAAGACTAATTTAAATCAGTGGTTAAGTTGGCTTGAACAAGCCCATCCTAAATCGATTGACTTAGGTCTCGATCGCATTGGCCAAGTTGCCGAATCCCTTCAACTCAAACAATTCCCTATTCCCGTTATCACCGTCGCCGGTACGAATGGTAAAGGTTCCTCAGTCGCGATGTTGACGAGCATCTACCAAGCAGCGGGCTATCATACTGCAACGTATATTTCACCGCACTTGATTGATTTTCGTGAGCGCGTTCAAATTGATGGTGAAATGTTAAGTGAAAAGCAGTGGTGTGATGCGATGCAAACCATTGATGATGTGCGTGGTGATGTTAGCCTGAGTTATTTTGAATTTACTGTGTTAGCCGGATTATTGTTGATTCAACAACATCAAGATCAATTGGATGTCATTATATTAGAAGTGGGTTTAGGTGGGCGATTAGATGCGATCAATATTATTGAACCCGATGTCGCTGTTATCACAACCATCGAATTAGATCATGTTGATTATTTGGGTGACACGCGAGAATTAATTGGCCGTGAAAAAGCCGGTATTTTTCGTGCGAACAAGCCAGCTGTCTGTGGCGATTTTGATGTGCCCAATTCAGTGAAAGCTTATGCACAACAACTCAACGCGACGTTGTATTGCCAAGCTAAAGATTTCAGTTATCAGGAGCATGATCAAGCTTGGACGTGGAAAAATCAACAAATCGAGTTGGTCTCGTTGCCCAGGCCTGCGTTGCCATTGCAAAATGCAGCAACGGTATTACAAGCTATTGACCTATTGCAACATGGTCTACCAGTGACAAAGTCTGCTATGGTTCAAGGCTTGCAACAAGCACGAGCACCAGGGCGGTTTCACATTCTTGACGGTGAGGTTAAAACGATACTGGATGTGGCTCACAATCCGCACGCTGCCAAATATTTAGCAACAAGATTACGACAGTTGCCTCATGCGCGTTGTTTAGCGGTTATGGGCATGTTAAATACGAAAGATATTGCCAACACATTATTGCCATTACAATCAGTTGTTGATGCCTGGTATGTAGCACCATTGGATAACGCGAACACGGTCACAACCGCAACATTTGCCGAGCATTTAACCAATGCGGTATCAGAGCACGAAACAATCACTCAGGCCTACCAACAGGCGCTTACAGATGCTCAAAATGATGATATCATCTTGGTCTGTGGATCGTTCTACGCGGTCAGTGAAATAATGAGGCTTTTGGAAGTTAGTGTTTAGTTCATGTTGTCGAGGTTTTTTCCTCTAAGCTCTAAGCCCTAACACCTAAGCCCTTGAGAGAAGACATGGGTTTAAGAAAACGAATTATTGGTGCTATCGTATTAGTCGGCTTAGCTGTTATTTTTTTACCGATGCTGTTGGGCCACCGGGCAACTACTAGTATTAGCATTGGCGAACTAACAACACGCCCAGCACATCCTGATGTGAAGTTTGCACAAGAAAGTGATTTTCAATCGGCATCACCTAAGGTGCAAGCCATGCAATCTCCGACTACTGCTGTATCGACAACGACAGTTATGCCAAGCGCTCCTACTGCCCCGACAGTTGATACCAAGCCATTAGCAACAGGATGGATGATTCAATTAGGCAGTTTTTCTAATCAAACTAATGCTGCACAATTAGTAAAACAATTACAAGCACAACAATACCCAGCTTTTCAACAAACTCTACAACGCGATGGCAATACTTTATATCGTGTCATGGTTGGGCCTGAGACGAATCAACAAACAGCCGCAACAATGCTAAAAGCCATTAATAGCAAATTTGAATTGCAAGGCAAAGTAACGCCGTATCAACCTTTACAGCAATATGGTGGTAACACATGATTTGGATCGATTATATTATTATTGCCATCATTGGCTTATCAATGCTGTTGAGTTTTTTTCGAGGCTTTGCTCGTGAAATTTTAGCATTGGTTAATTGGGCTGCTGCAATGATCATTGCCGTGTATTTTTCACCGGTGTTAGCCAATACGGTTTTTTCTGGCATTCAAAACACGCAAGTAAAAATTGCACTGAGTTTTGTGTTGATTTTTATTGTCATGTTTATGTTAGGCATGTGGGCCGTGATTGTATTGTCTAAAATTGTTAATACGACTAACTTGACGTTGGGTAATCGCATTTTAGGTTTAGTATTTGGTTTCTTACGTGGGATTATCATTGTTTCTGTACTGTTAATGTTGGCCCAGTTTGCGCATTTATCAGATACCGCGTGGTGGAGTCATTCAGTGCTCATCCATTATTTTGTTAACACCGGTGATTGGCTGGGCAACAATTTAGGTGTGCAGTTAGAGCACTATTTCGTACAAGTAAAACAACAAGTCGGAGCATAATATGTGTGGTGTCGTCGGAATTTTAGCAACGAAAACAGTTAATCAGGATTTGTTTGATGCGCTAACAGCGCTACAGCATCGTGGGCAAGATGCGGCAGGTATTATGACTTGCGAAAACGGACAATTATCATTACGTAAAGCAAAAGGTTTGGTGCGCGATGTCTTTCACACACGTCATATGATGCGTTTACGTGGCCCGATGGGTATTGGTCATGTACGTTACCCGACAGCAGGAAGTGAAAGTGAAGCAGAAGCACAACCCTTCTATGTTAATTCGCCATATGGTATCAGCTTGGCACACAATGGTAATTTAACTAATACAGAACAATTAGAAAAAGAACTGTATCACGATGATTTACGCCACTTAAATACGAGCTCAGATTCAGAAGCCTTGTTAAATGTGTTTGCACATGAACTACAGCAAATTCACAGTTTAGATTTGCAGCCAGCAGATGTGTTCAAAGCAGTTAAAGCCGTTCATGAACGTTGTAACGGTGCTTATGCCGCAGTTGCCATCATCACGGGTTATGGTTTAGTGGCTTTTCGTGATCCATTTGGTATTCGTCCATTAGTATACGGTAAGCGTGAAACTGAAACGGGCACTGATTATATGGTGGCATCCGAGTCTGTTGCGCTTGATACCTTAGGCTTTAGTGGTATTACTGATGTGGCGCCTGGTGAAGCAGTATACGTTACGTTAGATGGCCAGTTGCATGTGCAGCAATGTGCAAGCCAACCACAACTATCGCCTTGTATTTTCGAGCATGTTTACTTAGCTCGCCCAGATTCATTTATTGATAAAATTTCCGTTTATAAAGTGCGATTAAAAATGGGTGAAAAGCTGGCACATAAAATTCAACGTGAATTTCCACAGCATGATATTGATGTGGTGATTCCCATTCCTGATACCAGCCGTACATCTGCTATGCGTTTGTCACGTGAATTGGGTGTTAAATATCGCGAAGGGTTTGTGAAGAATCGTTATATCGGCCGAACATTTATTATGCCAGAACAAACCGTACGCCAAAAATCGGTACGTCAAAAGCTCAACGCGATTGGCTTAGAGTTTAGCGGTAAAAATGTATTGTTAGTGGATGACTCTATTGTGCGAGGCACCACCAGTAAAGAAATTATTCAAATGGCGCGTGAAGCGGGTGCAAAGAATGTTTATTTTGCTTCAGCTGCGCCTGAAGTCAAATACCCTAATGTTTATGGTATAGATATGCCCACGACTGATGAATTATTAGCGAGCAATCGATCAGTAGCAGAGATGTGCCAGGCTATTGGTGCTGATTGGTTGTTGTTCCAAGAGCTTGGTGACTTAACTGAAGCCGTTAGAGAGGGTAATGAAGCGATTACTCAATTTGAAGATTCTGTTTTTTCCGGTCATTATTTAACCGGTGATATTGATGCTGCTTATCTGGCTGACGTGGCCAATCGTCGTAATAATGCCAGTAAGTGTCAGCGTGATGAGGGCAGCACAGCGTACTTAGATCTATCGAATAATTAATAGCTTATGCTATACTTGCCTATCTGATCGGCTAAGAGGGAGAGCCTGGTTGCGTTATCTAGTTGCTTTATGTCTTTTATTATTGCCATCAATCATGTTTGCACTAGGATTAGGCGAGTTAACGCTGGATTCTAATTTGTACCAACCACTCAATGCAAGCATTGCTGTCGTTGGTAATACGAATGAAGAAGCAAGCCAAGTGACAGCGCAATTAGCACCGGTTGAAGATTTTGATCGCCTTAATGTCGACCGTATTCATTTCTTAGCGAATATTAAATTTCATGTTGAAACCAATACTGATGGACAGCTTTATGTTCAACTCAATACTACAGAGCGTGTACAGCAACCTTCTTTAGATATATTAGTGTTGTTAAAATGGTCGGGTGGTCAAGTGTTGCGACAATATACATTATTGTTTGACCCTGCCGATTATGAATCCGATGATGGTGCTTTTATCACACCGACATCGACCACTAAACCCGTGCAAACAACGCAAGCATCAGCAGCATCTTCAACAGTAAGCTCCGTCACGATGCCTGCCGCTCCTTCTGCAACAGCAATTGAGACAAACACGATACCCAAAGCGAAATACACTGGGGCTGAATATGGGCCAACAGTAGTGACAGACACACTATGGGATATTGCCCGTGAAGTGCGCCCTGTTGCATCGATGAATGTGATTCAAACCATGATTGCTTTGGAGCGTTTAAATCCACAGGCATTTCAGTGGGGAAATATTAATGCTCTGATGTCTGGCTATATGTTGCGCATACCAACAGCTGAGCAAATTCAGTCTGTGGACATGAAAAAAGCAGAAGCTGATATCGCCCAACAAAATCGTGAATGGCGTATGCGTAAAGCTGGTCAAAACGTGCCGTCACATGCACCTATTGCAACTCTTAATTCTGTATCGCCATCTGCGCCAACTCAAATATTATCTAAGAAAACTTTATCGACGACGATATCACCAGCAACTTCAACATCCATTAGTGCGGTGAAATTGGCACAGCCGACCAATGCGGAGCAAAATGTTTTAAAAACACAAACTCAAACGGATATCGTGAAACGTTTACAAGCTGAAGTGGCCATCACGGCGCAAACGCTCAATACGGCCAAAGAGGCAAATCAAGTATTGAAATTGAAAATGCAAGATTTGGAGCAGCGTAATCAGAATTTAGCAAAATTACTGAGTGAAACTAAGCAAGAAATCACAACGCTGAAAAAAGTGTTGAGTGGGAAACTCCCTGCAAGTGCAATGACTAAACCTGTTAAAACAACAACAAAACAAAAGGCTATTAAATCACCGGCAGTATCCTCAGCAGTATGGTTAGAAGGAAATATGTGGTTATGGCTGGCCATTGCCGCTATTCTGTTATTAGTGGTGGCTTACGTTGTCTATAAACTTAAGCAACGTCGAGAGACTCGTCAGGCACTGGCCGAGTTAGATGCTGAACCAATAACGGCGGAACAAGCTGACACTAAATTTGTCGAAACAGCAGAAGATAAAATAGAAGAAGATGTGACCGAAGAGCCTCTTGAGTCCACTGAGCAAGTTTCAAAGGCATCAGATATCGTCGAAACTGTTGTAGCAGAACCTGTAGCAAAACCGCAGCCTGTTGCTAAACCTGCTGAGAAAGCTAAAGATTATAGTGCTGATGCGAATGAAGCATTAAAAGAAGCGGATACCTATGTGAACTATGGGCGATTAGCCTTAGCTGAAAATGTGTTGAAGCAAGCATTACAACATCACGCAGATAATATTCATTTGTGGGAAAAATTATTAGAAATTTATGCTGAAGCAGATAATCGTGCCGACTTCGAAGCGTGTTGTCAGGAAGTCCCTGAAGAGTTAATGTTGACGGGTAGCAAGTTAGCATTGAAGGTTATAGTAGTACGCAAATCTACCTGGGGTGATAGTGATTTTAAAGCCAAACCGAAGGCCGCTAAAATGTCTTCTACGCCAGCGCCTGCAGAGCAAGCGGCACCCGAAATAGCCTTTACTCCAGAAGTAACAGCTGTCAGTGATGACGACCCATTGCTTGCATCGGATGATGTGCCCGCAGCAGTGGTTGCTGAAACACCGGCAGCACCAGAAGTGAAAACTAGCGTGCTGGAAGATAACGATATTGAGTTCGAGATGGGCTTGGCTGATGATTTAACACTTGATGGTGATGTGGCGCCGACTCAACTTGATACACAATTGCCGCAAGCGACTGATACAGAAGCAGAGACTGATGAGCTTATTGGTGAGGAAGCAGAACCAGTTGCTGAAATAGAGTCTGCAATTGTGGCAGAGCCTGTTGAAGTAGCAGAATCAGAGCTGACACACTATCAAGATGAGGATATTTTAGTTGAAGAGTTTGAAATGCCCGCTGTTGTCGAGTCAGATGTTGTTGAATCAGAGCTAGAAGATAGTTTAGATACGGCTATCAACACTGATATGGGTGATATCGATTTAGATGCGATTAGTTTTGAACCTGAAACATTAGATTCAGCTGATGATGCTGAGGATGAAGACAGCAACAGTAGTGCATTTGAATTATCATTGGATGATGACAACGGACTTAAGCTTGATATGGATAGCGACGAAGAAGATTTAGCGATGCCAGAACTGGAAGGTGAAGATTCGGTAGCGACCAAACTTGATTTGGCGCGAGCTTATATCGATATGGGTGATACTGATGCAGCTAAAAGTATATTACAAAATGTTATTGAACAGGGCGATGACACTGAAAAGCAAGAAGCACAAAAATTATTGGCTGAGATTTCATCGTAATGCGAATTGCTGCAGGCATTGAATATAGTGGCCAAAGTTATTCCGGTTGGCAACGTCAAGAGAGTGTTAACAGCGTTCAAGCTGAGGTTGAGCAAGCTTTTTCTTTTGTCGCAAATGAAAAGATAGATGTTTATTGTGCTGGCCGTACTGATGCAGCTGTTCATGCCACAGGCCAAGTCATTCATTTTGATACGGATGCCGTGCGTTCCGAGCGTAGTTGGCTCTGCGGTGCGAACACTCAATTGCCGCGTGATATTGCGGTGCAATGGGTCAAAATTGTTGATGAAGAATTTCATGCGCGTTTCTCTGCACTAACAAGACGCTATCAATATTACATTTACTGTGGTTCAGCTAGGCCTGGCATTTTGTCAGATAATGTAACCTGGTGTTTGCAGGATTTAAACCTTGATGCGATGCAAGCGGCCAGTAATTTTTTATTAGGTAAACATGACTTTACTTCATTTCGGGCATCCCAATGCCAAGCTAACACGCCCGTGCGAACGGTTCATGCCATGTCTTGGCAGCGTAAGGGGCAATTACTAATGCTCGATATTCGCGCGAATGCTTTTCTACACCATATGGTGCGTAATATTGTAGGTTTAATGTTGACAGTAGGCAAAGGTGAGCAAGGTGCAGAGTGGGCTAAAGAAATTTTGGAAGCAAAGAATCGTGAGCTAGCGCCGGCTACAGCAGCATCAAATGGTTTATATTTGGTCGAAGTGGAATATCCCTCGACATTTAAATTGCCAGCAATGCGTAAATCGGCTTGGTTTGACCTTTAAATATCAGGTCATAGCGTTTACAATGATGACCAATTCTAACTACAGGGGAATATTATGAATGCGAGATTATTAGGCCTAGCTGCCATCACAGCAGCAGCGTTGTCAGTTAATGTGTATGCAGCAACAGCATTGAAAACAGATAATGACAAACTCAGTTATACCTTGGGTTTTCAAATGGGTTCTGGGTTTAAATCACAGGATATGAAATTAAATCCTGGTGCGGTCGAGCAGGGCATTCAAGATGGTTTGTCTGGCGCAACACCGGCTATTACAACTAAACAACAGCAAGCGGTGATTATGCAGATGCAAAAGCAAGCTGTTGCAAAAGCACAAGCGAAGATGCAAACACAATCGAAAGGTAATATTTCGAAAGGTGATGCTTTCTTAAAAGCGAATGCGAAAAAGCCAGGCGTTAAAACAACAGCCAATGGTTTGCAATATAAAATCGTAACAGCAGGTAAAGGTGCTAAGCCTGGTCCTACTGATAAAGTTACGGTTAAATACACAGGTAAATTATTAGATGGTACTGTGTTTGATGCTTCATCAAAACACGGTGGCACTGCAAGTTTTCAAGTTAACCAAGTGATCCCAGGCTGGACGCAAGCCTTACAGATGATGCACACAGGCGCGACTTGGGAATTATTTATTCCTGCTAGCTTAGCCTATGGTAACACTGGCGTACCGGGTACTATTCCTCCTGGTTCAACATTGATTTTTGATGTGACTTTAGTTTCAGTCGACAAATAGTTGATTGGCATTAGGAGTGTAAGGGTTGGAGTTTAAAAAACTACAACCCTTTTTTGTTTATGGCTATATTTAACTACCTCAAATATATACGTCCACGTATGTTAAGCATGTTGGTGCTAGGTTTTGCATCAGGTTTTCCTTATGCATTAACGGGTCCAACCTTGCAAGCGTGGTATGCCAGTACAGGGATCGATATTAAAACCATCGGCGCATTAAGCTTGATAGGTTTACCTTATTTATTAAAGCCTATATGGGCACCCATCATGGATCGTTACGTGCCACCATTTTTAGGTCGGCGACGTGGTTGGGTGTTGATAGCGCAGGTGTTGCTAGTGTTGACGATTGCCTGGATGGCCTTACTTAATCCCATTGGTAATCCTGAAGCTTTGCCTCTAGTTGCTTTGTTTGTGGCTTTTTTATCAGCATCACAAGATATTAGTCTGGATGCCTATCGGACAGATATATTAGACCCCGAAGAGCGTGGTCTAGGTGCGGCAGTTTGGACCGCTGGTTGGCGTTGTGCACCATGGTTTTCTGGCGGCATTGTATTGGTTATTGCAGAATATGTCGGTTGGCAATGGTGCTATTTATTAATGGCTGCAGTGATGTCCACGGCTGTCATCACAACCATCTTGAGTCCTGAACCAAGCAATGTCTTGCCACCTAAGACCATGACTAAAGCCGTCATTGAACCCTTTATGGAATTCTTCTCACGCCCGTATGCTATTTTATTATTATTGTTTATTATTCTCTATAAATTTGGCGACGCTTTTGCCTTAAGCTTGAGCACCACCTTTTATCTTCGCGTCGTGGGGCTGTCATTAGTTGAAGTGGGCTTAATTACAAAAAGTGTTGCAGTGATTGCAACATTCATCGGTGTTTTTATTGGTGGTTTTGCCATGTTGCGCCTAAAGCTTTGGCGCTCTTTGTTGATTTTTGGTATTTTGCAGGCCTTATCTAATTTAATGTATTTGTGGTTAGCGTTAGCTGGTAAAGATTATAGCCTTGTGTCATCAGCTATCTTTATTGAGTATTTAACTGGTGGAATGGGAACCGCCGTATTCGTCGCTTATTTGATGTCACTATGTGATAAACGTTTTACCGCTTTTCAATTTGCTTTATTCAGCGTGTTTTCATCATTAGGTCGTGTGCTAGTCGGTCCCTTTGCTGCCTATGTGGTTGAGCATTCAAGCTGGGCCATGTTCTTTATTGACAGCGTTTTTCTCAGTATTCCGGGTTTATTATTGCTTGTTTGGCTCAGAAAACGTGTCAACTTTGATGATGTTAAAATTAGCTAGATGAGAAGTCCTCGATCAAGGTTCAATCGTAAATATTAAATCAGCACCATTACCTAAGGTGCCTGAGTCGGTTTTAATCGTCCAGTTGTCACTGACTTTATAACTCACATTTAACGTGTTCACGGCTTCTACCATGCCGATGCTATAGCTAACAAAAATACGTGGCGTTAGCATTTTGCCTAAGACTAACGAGGTGTTGTTTTGCACTTGTGAATTAGAATCAACATAAGACCCTGATTGGACGGTTAGCTCATCGAGCCCAAGCGTGTTTTGTAATTGTTTGCGAATTTTAGATACATCAGCACCACCTAATGATAAAGCATTGGCAGCCTGCCATATGGCTTGTCCTTCACCTGCACTGGCGCTACTGGAGGGGTAACCGAGCACTAAGTAAGAGAGTATATCCGCTTCACTGAGTCCCGCAGGGATGGAGAATAAAGACACATTAGGCTTGTTTACATTACCTTGCACTTGCACACCGACGGTGACATTACTTTGAATAGGTGCATTTTGTAATTGCCCCGTTGCGGATGTCACATTGCTATCACCGACTGTGCCAACCGAGGTAATGTTCTTAGTCGCGCGTATACTTAAGCCTGGATTTGCGACATCATTGCCTGCATAGAGCAGTTTTCCGTTGTCAATGTGAAGTTTGCTGCCATATACTTCAAAGACACCATCTAATACACGTAATTCACCATTCGCTATGGTGGTTTGTTTCGGCCGGTCGGTAATGGCGAGTTCTCCGGCAAGCTTACCGCTAAAATCATCGCTAGAAAATTTTATGTTATCACCTAATTTTAAGTGAATGTTGGCATAAAAATTACGCAGTTCCTCTGGTTCGGGATTGTTTTCTTCATTATTAACAAACACGGTTTCTTGTGGCAAAGTAACTGAACCAGCTAAATTATTTAAGAATATATTGGCGCTAGGCACATAAACACTACCATCCAAATGTATAGATCCAGCTTTCGTTGTTAGCGTTAAATCCGGTGACATCGTGACTTGGTAATTTCGGGTGTTCATAATGTTTAAGGCATCACCCTTTATTTTTACTATCGAATTAGGCCCAGTCTCATTGAATTCCGTTTTCCCTTGCAAGCTTAGTTTACCTTTCCCAATGTTAGCTTGCCCATCATAATTAAAATGACTGTGACCATCAGCTGAGACGCTAACATTAAGTTGGTTAACATCCGTATTCGTAGAGTCAATATGAAGATGCGCATGGATTAATTTCATTCGACCCTGCAATAGAGGTTTTGCTAGCGTACCATTCCAATTAATATCTGATGTCAGCGAACCATCAGCTTGGGTAAATTGGGGTAACAGTAAAGGCAACACATTTAAATGTCCCATATTAATGTTCAAACTACCTTTTGTTTGTTGTTGCTCCGGCAGTGGTTTAAATGCTTGATAGCCAGGCAGGCTGACGTTTAATTTAATGAAGTGTTGAGCATCAATTAATAATTGTAAGTGGCTGGTGATACCCTTTGTATCCAATATCGTATTCCAGTGGCCACCATTGATCTGCGTTTGATAGTGAGTTGGGAGATAATTCACATCCCCTGGTGTTAATGCTATATCAATTTTACCCTGTGCGATATTTTCAGCATCGGCATTAATAGCGGCATTTATATTAAGTGTGCTAGATAACGATAAATTATTATTGGATAAAAATCGAAGAGGGCCAGACAATTTTAGTTGATTGACATTCAGTTTCGCTTGCCAAGGTTTTTTCTGCTGCCAATTGGCATCAGCGCATATTTTTTGCTTGCCCGATAGCCAACAAAAATCATGTAGATAAAATTGCTTTTCTCCCATGCCCAGTGGGCTAGATTTTTGCAAACTCCAGTGGCCGAGTAGAGGTGAGCGAAGATCTAAGGCTTTCAAATGGCCCTGCCAATTCTTGTTGTTGTAAGCGCCTTCTAGTTTGAAATGTAGATTTTCGTTTTGCACTTGTAAACCCGCATCAAGGTTTTCTTGAGCTTTAGTACCACTAAAATGTAACTGTAAACCATTTAGTATGTATTGGCCGATGGCTATATTATTGGCGTTAACAAAAAGTTGAGAGTCATGGTTAGCGTCTAAACCTAAATAACCATTAGCTGTTAACGAATCGATTTGATTATTTTGCCAAGCGAAGCCTTGAATGTGCAGCTGTAGCTTGATGTCAGGAGCGAAGAGTTTTCCAGTGATATGACCGCTGCTACTGATCTGACCGGTTGCCCAAGGCACAATGGCTTGCAGATTAGGAGCCGTCACTTGCCAATCGACCTTATACAAATTTTTGATACTTCCACTGAGGGAAACATGTGAGGCACCCATGGAGAGATTGATATCAGAACTGGTGAGCTCGTTATTTTCAAGCAATAAGCTAGCATGTCCACCTAGCGATTGTTGTCGTAACTTACCTTTGACATGGTTGATATGCAATATACTGTTAATACCCTTTGGTGTTTTATCACCTTCATTACTCAGTGAGAAATTTAACTCGCCAGGCCAGTTTAACCAATGTTTTGCTGGGTTTAACTTTTGCCCTGTTAGGTTGATATGCCAATTGAGCTGAGGTTCCCAAGTCACGCGAAGGTTACCAGCCAGCTGTCCACCCAGTGTTGAAATGACGGCCTTTTTAATACTAATGGTTTTGTTTGTGCCTGAACCCTCAAGATTGACTGTGCTTGTGGGTACGTTTAATCCATTGAGGTTTGAGCTAATCGTATAGTGATAATCATCAGGTGTGCCATTAATAGTGATTTTACCTGTTGGACTTGCGACTGCTGCTGTGTCAAACAATGGCCAAAATAATTGTTTCCATTGGCCATTAAAAACAAATTGCATCTTGCCATTTTCACGCTGGCCCCGGCTATTAAAACTGAGCGCTGGCGTTGCGTCAAGACGACCTTTTGTTGCTTTAATCGATAATTTCCCTGTCGCTGTATAATGCTGGAAATTACCTTGAGCATTGATGTTGCCATAAATAGCGGCTGAGTGTTGAGTCTTGTTGACAGTTTCAAGATCCAATGCATGTAAGTGCAAGAAGGCTTTCCAATTAGCATTGCCTTGTGTGTGATCAATTTCACCATTGATATCAGCTAGCATGGGTACTGTTATTTTATTTTGCAACGTGAATTTTTTAGGTTGCCCTTTTGCGCTAAGATGCGTTTGGAATACCAACTTGTCTTGATTGTAGGCTTGAAAATTTAAGTCAGCATATACAGGCTTTAACTTCACTTGACCTGATAATGTGAGTTTATGTTGCTGATAGCGAACCAGCAATTGAGTTAGATCCAAACGTCCCTCGATCGTTTGCCCCGATAAATTGATTTGATCAATTGTGGTAGGTTTACCATGAGCGGTTTGGTAGCTAAGTTTGTTAATGGCAATATGATGTAAGGTGATATTGTTAGGTAAAGCAAATGTCGAGGGGCTAGGGTCATCGGCAAGCTTCGTTATGCTAATGTTATTTACCTGTAATTGGCTGATATTAACGCGGCTGGTTAATAAATTAATAGGATGCCAATCTACATGTAGGTCATCAATCTTTATTGCTTGATAGTCAGTCCCATACTGTATATTGGTTAATTGGATAGGGCCGATAATACGGCCTTTAATGTTGCCGACATTTAATTGTATGGGTAGTACTTGTTGTGCCACGGTAATGACCCAACGTAAGCCAGTATTTGAGCTGACGATAAATATCATCAATCCGACGAAGACAATACACAACATCAATAACACACGGGCACTGCGTTTGATGATCATAGCAACGTCCCCATGCTGAATTCGACTGACCATATGTTAGTGCTGGATAAGCGTTTTGCGACGCTTAACTCTAAGCTACCTACAGGTGAATCCCAAACCACAACGGGTCCGGCACTGGTTTTTAATAATTGTGCAGTATTGAAATTATTGAAAGCGTTACCCGCATCAAAAAATCCCCCAACATAAAAATGACCATAGACACGTTGTTGAAATTCTTCTGTGGTTTGAATTAAGAATTTACCTGGGCCTAATGCTTGATAACCATAAGCTCGCACACTTTGTGCGCCACCTGCCGTAAATCGAATAGATAAAGGAACTTTGCTAAAGTTGGTAGCACCTGTTGCACCGATGGTTTCATGAGCGACTATGCGGCTACCCCAGACAAGTGGGCGCACCCAATTAATATTTAGCTGGCTTTGAATGAAGCTCGTGCTGGAAAGCAATCCCTGCTGTGAACCACGAACATTGAGCGTCACACGTACACCTTTGGTTGGGCTAAGAGGATTATCCGCATCGAGATACATCCACGTTAAACTGGGCATAATGAGTTGTGCGTGTTGTGTTGCTTCGTTTGTGAGGTTGTAAGTCTCATTAATGTAGCTCAATGATGCTGTTTGCTGAATGCCATCGAGGCTCGTTAAATAATTGACACCGTAATTCTGCGTGAAGCTTTTACCAGCATCCGTGCTGTAGTTGAAAATATTCGTCGTGATGGTGTAAAGATCGTTTAAAGGATCACTGCCTGGAATAAAATAAGTGGCATTAAAATTAATACCAATTTGTGCAGAACCCGACAACGATGTTGAAAAATGCTGACCATCATCCGTAATACGTCGCCATTGCCAACCTAATGACCCTCGAATCCCTGTGTCGGTGCCATAACCTCCACCCAGTTGCCAGCGTTGGGGTTTCACTGGTGTTGGGGTCACCTCGATGGGTACATGTGCTTTTATGGCTTTATTCTGCTGCGGTTTTATCATCACTTGTTGAAAGAAACCGCTGTTATTTAAGTTTTGTTGGTACGCTAATAATCGCTCGGGGGAGAATACTTCGCCAGGTTTAAAGTTAAGATAGCGCTTAATAAATTCAGCAGAGAAAAAATTAGGCGTAACATGTACTGTACCAAAATAATAACGGATGCCAGTTGCCAATTCTAAGGTCACTGTGGCGCGATAATTTTTTAAATCGATGGAGACTTGTTGCTTAATTAATTTAGCATCAATGTAACCGTTGTTGTTGGCAACTGCAAACAATGATTGCTTAGTGTCATCGTATTGTTTAGTGGTGAATTTCTCACCTTGTTTAAGCGGTAAGTTTGCTAGCAAGCGTTTGAATGCGGGATCTTTTGTGCCAGGGCCGGTGATGTCTATCTTGATATCAGCAACCGGTAACGCAGGCCCTGCTGTAATCTTGAGCGTCGCAGTCCATTGTGTGTCATTGTTTTGTGTCAGCTGGGTTTTAATGGTGGGTCTGAAATAACCAAAAGGTTGTAAGGCCAATTTAACATTTTCAGGGACCTGTTGATAAATATCCTGAATGGTATCTTTATTTAATGCGCGTTTGCCCTGTGCCGATTTCAAGACAGCATTCACATTTTTCAGCATGTTGCCTTTCACGCCACTAATTTGATAGCTAATTTGATCATTATCAGCCGCAGAAGCGCTCATAGGTACTAGACAAACCCCTATAAAAAAGATGATAATAAATTTGATAAAAAATCGTGCAATAGGCATCATCGTAGTTTACAACGACAAGCCTGCTAGCACTACCCAAAATGTAGAAAAATGATGCTATTACCCGAACAATTTAGCTTAAACAATGTTGGTATTCGCCGTTTTGCTTATGAAGATGCAGCAGACTACCACGAGGCGGCCTTGGAGTCAGTGGCCGACGCTTTCCAATTCATGCCCTGGTGCCATGAAAACTACCGTTTAGAAGAAGCCCAAGGCTGGATGGCATCGCAAGTTATGGCTTGGGATATGCGCCAAGGTTATAACTTTATTATCCATGCCGTTGATACGGGTAAATTGCTCGGTGCGGTTGAAGTCGCCAGCATCCATCACGGTAACCGCTTTGGCGAGCTGGGTTACTGGCTACGCAGCAGTGCAACGGGTAAAGGCGTCACCACTACAGCGGCCTATCTCGCCGCCAAATTCGCTTTTGATCATTTAGCACTCGAACGCTTAAGCCTGACAACAGAGCCCGATAATATCGCCAGCCAGCGTGTTGCTGAAAAAATTGGTGCCATACAAGAAGCTACGCTACGTAACTATGCGTATTTGCACGGTGAACAAAAAGATGTGTTGTTGTATGCCGTGTTGAAAGATGAGTTGCAAAGTCCTACGTCTTAAGTTTTAACTTTATAACGAAAAATAACGGCGACACAAGCGGTTAACATATAAATATCAATAATAGGCCAAATCAAGGTCGTGCTCAGTGTCGCGTATTTGACTAATAAATAAATCGGCGCAATCGTGAGTAACCACATCCCAATTGTGTTGACTGCCATCATGAATTTAGTGTCATGTTTGGCGGTGAGTAGTGACGCAAACACCCAGAAAATACCACTCAGCATGAAGTAAACCCAAATGAATACTAAACTGATGGACAAGTTATGGTGCCAATAATCCAAATGTTTTGATAAATTAAATAGTGAAAATACGATGTTGGGCTTGATGATAAAGGGGATGGCAATCAGCATCAGCATGGCGAATAGTGCAATCATGGCATTACGCAGGGTTTTATGTAGTGAGTGTAGATAACCGGCTGTGATTTGATGTCCGATAATCGTACTTAGTGCGCGATATAATCCATCAATAAAAAAAGCAAACACAAGATAGAGTGTGCTGCCAATACTAATAATGGTGAAACTTTCTGGATTGTCATTTGCAAAAATCTTAATTAACACAAGCCAGCCAAACATTTCTCCTGCGTGTCCCGCCGCGATAGGGGAGCCAACTTTTAGCATGTTGATGAAGCTTTGTTTGTGAAAATAATAATGCCCAGTATGATATTTTTTGCGGTTTTCACGGCTTAAGAATATCCAGAATAAGCATATGACTTGCAGGGATAAGGATATTAAAGCAGAAATTGCAGCACCCGTTGCGCCCATGGGTGATAGGTAGTGTGGGATACCAAAAATCAATACGATATCGAGCGTCAAGTTGATGACATTAATGACAATGGTGGAGAGTAAGACTAATTTTAGTTTACCTCTGCCAATAAAAAATCCTGACAAAGCAGCAACCATACCCATCAGTGGAATGCTGTACATCATCAAGCTATAGTAAGACTGTGCCGCCACTTGATATTCGCCATGTAAAATGAGACCACCACTATACTGGCTGAGGAGTATCATAATAGGAAGTGATAATACTGATAGATAAATCATTTGCCAGCAGGGTCGAGCCATTTTTGATAAGTCACGCCGAGCATGTGATTTGGCGACAAACATTTCCGTCAAGCCGGCAATCGCCCACATCGCATATTGAAAAATTTCAATGGCTTGCGAGGCTAGGGTGACAGCATTGAACGAAGTTAATGAGTAATGCGCAAGCAATACCCGGTCGATAAAAATCATGATGTTATCAGAAAGTGTCACGATAATCAGTGGTAGCGCAATGACAATAAGCTCACGAATGCTGCCCGCTTTGAATGCTGTGATAGTTGCTTTTGTGTTCATAATAATGCGATACTTTGATTCGTTCACCATGATGGTGGGGCATTATAATCTGTTTTATCGGGGTAACCTAGACATGGCTGTAAATTTATCGAAATCATTTGCTTATCAATTCAGTCCTTTAAAAGCACTGCGTTTAACGAACGAAAAATATGAAAATATTGAAACAATAGTGTCTGATGAAGCTAAATATTGGATGCATCTTGATAAACCATCAAAAGCCTTGCAGCAAAAGCTCGCTAAAAAGCTTGCTATGCCAAAAGCAGTGCGCAGTATTTTATTTGCTGAATCCGTTAGACCTCGGTGTGTAAAGCATGAGACAGGTCTCGTTATGATTGTGCAAGGTATTCAGCCCGGAAAATCATCAGATTATGAAAATGTCTCTTCGTTGCGTTTATGGATCACATCCAATGGTTTAGTGAGTATCAGTCATGGCGCTATACAAGCGGTGCAGGATTTGAAAAAAACAATGGAAACCCTAACTGAACCAACGCCTATGACATGTCTAACAGAATTGCTTGACCACGTGTTGTACTACACAGAAGAAACAACTTACTTATTAGATGAAGCGCTTGATAAAATCGAAACAAATTTAGAGCTAACCAGCGAAGCCTCACAGCATATTATGCTAGCACGTCAAAACATTGTGAGCTTGCGCCGTTATATGATCCCTCAGCGTGATGCATTCATGACATTGGCTGTGAAAATTGCAGAGTTATCTGAACCTGCAGCTGTCACCTGTAAAGAGCTAGCTGATAATATGACACGGCAGGTTGAAACGTTAGAAATGTTACGTGATAGAGCGGCGATTATTCAAGATGACGTGACCAACCAACTCGGTGAAGTGTCTAACCGTCGTATGTATTTACTGACCATTATCATGCTGATATTCACGCCAGCATTTTTTGTGATGGGTTTGTTTTCCATGTATTTACCGATTCCTGGTATGAATAGCCCCGACACCTGGTGGGGGGTGATTGGCTTTATCTTCGTTTCCAGTGTGGGATTAACATGGCTATTTAAAAAGAAAAAATGGTTGTAGTTATTTTTTCTTGCTGACTTTCATTGTAATCACAGCATGCACAACTTCATTATTATCATTGTCTAATACACTGACCGGCACATCCAAATCTTGTGAATCTTGCCAATCAGGCATGTCAATTTTTGCAATGCCTCGTAAATTGGTTCGTGCTTTTTGCTGATACTTAATCGTCATGCCTACCGGAATCCAACGCATATCATTCGGAATCGATACTTCTGTCATTAAACCCGCCGCAATCTCACACAAGTTTGCCATGGCAATCGCATGCACTGTGCGAATATGATTCTCTACTTTACGACACTTTCGCAATGTCACTTCAGCATACCCCGGACGCAACTCCACAAATCGTGGCTTAATCGTCGCAAAGTAGGGCGCCTTACGTGACACTAATTGACTGAAAATCCATTTGCCAAATGGTAGCTTGAGGCATTTGTGGTATAACCTTAAAACTGATCGCATGGTGAGTTCTCCCAATAAAAAGTATGCAAGGATTATAACTGATGGGGCACAATATACCTAAAGTTCAATTACTTTGGAGATATAATGCATTATGGTCTGATACTTCCTCCGGTAATACGAGAAATTCTTTGACACTAATATCTTTGCTAATTAGCACGTAGTCAGCAAAGCGCTCAGGCTTTTCATAGTAGCTGGTGCGAGTGGATGTGATGTTGTAATCATAAATTAAATTATTTAAATTTTCCTCAATGATATGTAGACTTTTAGTATCAGGCAATAAATTAAAATCGCCCGCTAAAATCAAAGGTGTTGTCACGGTATCAATAAAAGCTCTGATGCAATCAGCTTGATGCAAGCGGTCAGGTGAATCAGTCTTGCCTTTTCCATTCCAGAGGCCATGTACATTGCCAATCGTATATTGTTTTTCATGGTTTTGTAGCGTTAACCATTGAAGCTTGCGGTTATGATTAGGGCCGATGCCCGTGTACGCATTATTATGATAAATGTCGACATAACCTGACTGAATAACATCAAAACGTTTATGCATAAACACGGCTAACCCGTAAATATTATCCACGCAAGCTTGAAAATACCCATGGTGATTCGGTAATACGGTTTGAATGCGATTGAAAATATCCAGATGGACTTCTCTGCCTTCATCGGTAATCATTTTCTCTGCATCATGATAAACCTCTTGCAAGCAAAACACATCGACATCTTGGTGTCGCTGGAAAAAATCCAGCAATGGTTCAAATAGGTGTCCGCCCCAGATGTTTAGTGTGATTAATTTCATAGGAATCAGCTTAATGAATATTAGGGCCCAGCGCCCCAGGAAAAGTCCTAAGAAGCGATGGTTTTTTTAAAAATATTGATGGGGAAGTTAAACATAAAGCCCATTTCGATAGCTTTTTCGATAAGTTCAGGTTTTGTAGTGCAATCGAGTTTGTTTTTTAACTGTTCAGTATAGTATTCCACCGTTTTTGGTGACAGTTGCAATTTATTAGCAATCATTTTAGCAGTATGACCACGCAACAAATAGAATAGGCATTCTAATTCACGGTTGCTCAAGTCGTATTCGCTGTCATGTGTCGTTAGTTGATAGAATACAGGGGCATTAGTTTTTTTGATAATAGCTTGGAGGGTTTTCAGTATAGACGGTTGCAGTGCAATACAGTTGAACACTGTCCCTATTAGCTTGTGCTTGTCATTATAAAGAGGTTTTTTAGTGCTTAAATGAATGCGCAAATCTCCACTGGCGTGGTGGCCAATGTCAATATGTTGTTGTTCACCGTGCTGCATGACATTTTTGTCTTGTTTAATAAAATCATTGGCGAGTTCAGCTATTTCACTTCTGACATCAGTGTCTCGACACCCTTGGATATCCTCAGCTGCTTTATAGCCCATCAGTGTCGCGAGCTTATCATTTCCACCCATATAGATTGAATTCACATTTTTAAAGCCAATAATGCCGGGGAGTTGGTTGAGTAGGGCTGTATTTAGGGTTGTCATAATAGGATGATACTATAATTTAGATGGTAAGGTGATAGCGTGTGCTCTTTTTTCGACTATATCTACATAATGCTGTAGTTTGAAGCGCTGAAAGATATTGCTAGCAACATTATAAATTCTTATGGCACTGTTGATATCACCTTGTTTTTCAAAATCAACCCCTAAGTTATAGCATGCTATCGCATAATCCGGGTGAAAATACTGGTGTTCTTTTTGATAAGTGTTGGTTAAGCATTTCATAAACACACGTAATGCCACCTTATGAGCGGTTAGGGCTAGTTGATATTCACCTTTTTTATAGTGCAGGTTTCCATTGTTATTAATGGCCGAGGCATAATGTGTCGTCGGTGTGTCTGAAAAGTATTTTGTGATGAGTTTAAAAGAATGGTCATGCCATTTTTGAGCCGATTTAAAATCGTTAAGCCTTGAATAAGTTGCACCTAAATTCCCTTCGGCGATCGCTCGATACAACACACTCCCTCGATGAGAGTCGTTAATGGCTAGTTCTTTTGCCATCGTATAAAGTTCAATGGCGAGATCCTGATTATCACGTTTATTGCAAAGATTAGCTAAATTATTAAATATTCGGCAAATATCGAATGAAAATTCATCGGAGATTTTTTTCTCTATCTTTAATTGTTCATCAATAAATTCATGTTCCGTCGATATCTGGTCTTTCACTTTGATTAAAAGTGCCGTAGCAGCTGGATATTCTGTTGCATAGATGTTTTTCCAATATTCAGAAGCACTGATGTAGGCGCGTAACGCCAACTCTCTTTCACCAATAGCGTTATATGCCATGCCAAGATCTAAATAAATTCTTAATTTAAACTTTGGATCATGAGCTAACATGACGAGTGAATGATTGAGTATGGGGATAGACTTCCAATAATACCCATCAACAAAAAGTTCTCGGGCATTTTTTAACGCTGGCGGTGTGTTTCCTAGTGAAGTACTTAGCACGAGGGGAGCCGTTTGAGCAGTCACAAATAAGCTGTCATCATGAAGCTTGAATATTTCTTCAGATTCTTGTTTGATCTGTTCGCAAACTGTGCTTAATTGTTGTTGCTCCGATGCTGACAATGCGATGGGACGTATACTAATATCCTGGCCATTTATTGTTAATGGTAAACCAATACATATATTATCGGGTTGGCAAACAGCAGCGGAGGTGTGTAGCCGTTCATTGAGAATATAGGCTTGCGTCAATCTGGCAGCTGCTGCTGCGGGTGTGAATTGTGCCCCTTGCCCATGATTGTCTCTAACGTGATTGATTCCGGCAGAGCGTGTTTCTTGATCACATGCCTGGAGAATCCGATCGATCTCAGCGCTGGTAATATTATTGTTATGGGCAAACTGATCGATTTGTTCTTTGTTGATGTGCATTTCGCTTCTAATAAACATCATACCTTTTGCTGAGTGCGCACCAATCGCTGTAATTGATATATCATTTGGCGCAACTGAGTGACCAATCAAGGCGAGTTTTGTGGATACTTGTTGACAAAAACGTTGTTGATCAACACCTAGTCCCAAACCAAGCACACGATTATAAGCTAAGCCCGTTTTCAATCGCATACGCTTTGTCATGCTTTCAACTGGATTACTGATGATTAAAACTAAAGCGTTGCGGGCATGTTGTTGGATAATCGGTGCGTATCGATCGATGAGATGTAAGTTAAAAAGTAAATTGTCAGCCCGCGAGGTAGCTTTGGATTTTCCTGCTGATCGTCCGATGGTGAAAATCACAACATCGGCAGCGTAAAGACCTCTCTCATCACCATGTGTATGAATCGATACAGAGCCATTCGCTAAATTAGCTGAGGCAATATCCGATACTCGCGCACGTGCTTTTGCTTCATCGCGATTGATAACATGAACAGCAATTTCGTAAGGTGGTTGCTTCGTTTTTAAGAGGTTCAAAAAAACAGTGGATGCGAAATAATCATAAAGTGATTTTGCCGTACTCGTGCCAACATCTCCACTGCCTATTATTGCGATATTAAATTTTTTCATGAAGTTAAAGCCTGTTATATCAACACAATATTCTCATGTTGAGACTCGATGGGTATATTGTCTTGATTAAAAATCAGTTTCTGTTAATTGATTTTTGGGCCTTAAACCAGCGTATCAGCAGCTCGTCATTTTTAATAGCATCAGTAATCAAGCCATAATTTTTGACAGCAAGTTGATAGTCAGTTTCGCCAAACTGAGCTTCAAATGTTTGGGAAATGGTGCCGTCGGTTAAATGGGCCACAATTTCTCGGTTGTAACGTTCATAGTTTATATTTTCACTGCGCATGTTAATGCCAAAAAAACCGGTGGTATGCAGGAGTGCTTTATATTCACTTTCTGTGTTGGCATATAACGCTAGGTTTTCTGTTTCACACATGCGTGTGATTAATGGCCCCCATTGCCCTGAGGTAGGGCTGAGCCAGTCATCAACAATAAAGTAACCATCAGTTTTTAGCACACGATAGATTTCTTTAAACAAAGGCGCTTTGTCTTCTACGTGGGTCAATACACCTTTGCTGTAGACAATATCAAAGTGATGATCATCAAATGCTAAATTAGGCGTTGAGTAACAAGCGAAGGCTATTTTTTCAGTTAAAGCAGCAGGGATACGGGCCTGTGCTTCACGCGTCATGCCTGGGTTGATTTCAAGCCCTGTGATATGACAGTCATGTTGGTTCGCTAAATGAAAGGCCGTGCCACCTAAGCCCGATCCTATTTCTAGCAACTTCTTGTTCGTTAAATCAATACCCGCAAACATATTGTCAATCGCTTCAGCACCACCTTCCGATAACATATTGGCGCCATAGGTTGCCTCAAGAAAATCACAATATTCTTTGGAGTATGCGGCATTAATTTCGTTGATGGTTGTCATAGTCGTAAATTATAGCGGATTTTTATGAGGCTGTTTAGCTTAACACATATGAGCTTTTTTAAAGCTAGGTCGAGATTTCATGTTCTGATAATAATCAATTAGCATCGTTGTTTCACTAATTTCATTCAACAAGCCAATTTTCTCCATGCGAAATAACACGGCGGTGGCATTAGCATCCGCCATGCTATAACTATTACCAAACATAAGACCGTGCTTATTTGTTTTGAGTAATGCTTCCATTGTATCAAGCTCAGCAAGTAGTATTTGTTTGGCAAGTGAGAGTTCCATTTCAGTAAATTCGCCACGTGCTGCACGAATCAAGAATTCTCCTCGCGCTTTGTTAGGATGTTGTGATGCAATGGCAATAATATTATCGATGTCTTTATTTTGTCTCTCGTCAGCCGAACAAAACAAATGATGATAACTCAATGTACGTAAATAGGGATCATGCAATGCCTCATGCCGACGACAAAATGCAATGATTTCATCTCTCTGATAACGTTCACTTAAGTACACCATGATGTCCGTACTGTTAAAAATGAGTGTGTCGCCATCACGCAAAGTTGGCACCGTACCGGTTGGGTTAATATCCCGATAATCACTCGTGATATGTTCTTGTTTGCGCAAATCAATATGAATGTCTTCATAAGGGATTTCAAACTCAGCCAGAAACAGTCGGGTTTTTTGTGATGCGTAGGAGGTGTTGCAATGGTAAAGGTTAAGCATAAGTTGGGTAATTATACGTAATTGGAAAAACCGATGCTAGACAACCTAGTGTTTAAAGGGACAAGCCTCGCCAAGGCTTATACTGATACTTTTGTAGGAAAATGCATAACGAACTCAACTTAATGAGAGGGCTTGGTGCGATAGATGTTTTCTCAGCATTAAAAAAAAGTGTAGATGTAGTTGAAACAACAGCTTATACAAGAAGATAGTGAGTCCGTGACAAATTGTCACGGGTTGAAATTAACTGCTCCAGACAGAAAATGTACCCCACTAATTTTCAAAAAAGTGTCCCGTGAGTGTCCCACAGCAGTGTTTTGTTAATCGAGTGAATGAGT